>JAEEGH010010079.1_pt1 | contig 21801 bp, 19 predicted proteins | sample 9134181 | NCBI WGS metagenome assembly JAEEGH01 (sample SAMN16246544, study PRJNA631951) | gut metagenome | biome: gut microbiome; feature: rumen; material: DP-attached | host: Bos | place: Iran: Karaj | collected 2018-10
ATTTTAACCTTGCATCGTTCGAAAAAAAAGTTAGAACAACACCTTTTAAGGAAATAGAAATAAAAAGTAACTACAAGATTGTAAAACTTGGAAAACTTGCAGCAACATGGTTAAAAGGGCAGCCATTTCAAAAAGATGATAAAAATGAAAAAGGTTTATATCCTTGTGTACACTACGGGGAACTGTTTACTGTGTATAATGCTATTATTGAAAATATTGTTTCAAGAACAAATATTGTCCCAAAGAAAAAATCTTTAAAAGGAGATATTCTATTTCCTTCTTCGGATGTTACACCGGATGGTCTTGCAAGATGTTCAACAATATTATTTGATGATGTATTATTAGGTTCAGATATAATAATTTTACGACCTGTAAAAAAATATGAAGATATTGAACTAAATACAAATTATTTAAGCTTTATCATTAATCAACAGCGTAAACAACTTTTGACTATTGTAACAGGTTCTAATATTAAGCATTTATCTTTAAATTCCTTAAAGAATATAATGATTCCGTTGCCACCTCTTAATATTCAATTAAAGGTGGTCGAGGAATGTAAAAACTTATTAAAAGAATATGAAATTGATAAACGAATGAATATAGAAATATATAGAAAAAAGAATACAGACATCTTTAAGAAATATGATATAATTATTGAGTGACAAAGGTTCCAATTAATTGTTGGAACGGGGAATACAAGAATCGAACTTGTATGGGCGGATTAACAGTCCGTTGCACTAACCATTGTGCTAATTCCCCAGGGAGCGGAAGCTACAGGACTCGAACCTGCAAGGAGATATAATCTACCGCCAGTTTTCAGGACTGGTGCCTTACCAATTAGACTAAACTTCCATATATACGGAGCCGGATGGATTCGAACCATCGGAGTCTCTAATAAAACTCGCCGGTTTAGCAAACCGGTACCTTAAACCACTCGGACACAACTCCAAATTATAGTCTGCACCAGAATCGAACTGGTATTTTCTGATAGAAAGTCAGATGTGCTGACCATTGCACCAGCAGACCAAATATAGGGAGATACCTGAGATTCGAACTCAGAATGCCTGCTCCACGGGCAGGAGTGTTACCTTTACACCAGTAACTCCATAAAAGAGAACCTGATGGGAATCGAACCCACGATCACGGTTTTGCAGACCGCTGCCTTAACCAACTTGGCTACAGATTCTATCATGCGCATTAGGATTCGAACCTAAGACCTTCGGTTTTGGAGACCGATGCTCTACCAGCTGAGCTATACGCATATTAATTTCATGCGCTAAGTATTTCCACGCCCTCCGAATTATCAATCTCAACAGATACCATACGGGTAACGACAATATCATCCATTGTCACGCCAAGTACCTGTGCAAGCACAACTAGGTTATCGAGCGTAGGCATGTTTTTCGCCGCAAACCAGTTGTAGATAGTCTGCACATATGGAAAGTCGAGAAGAATTTGCAGCTGACGAGGCGTAATACCCCGCTGCTTCATAAGTGTTTTGATTTTTGCACCTGTTGCCGTCAAATCCAGCACAGGCTTAAGATATGTTGTTTTCACGTTGATAACTCCTTTTACGCCGGAGCTTCAACGCCTTGGAAGGATAATCTTGCGCAGAAGATTTACGCCAAAACTCCGCTTACAAAAATTGACTTACAGTTCGACGAACTGTTTTCGCACCAGCTGTCATGATTCTCACACCACGAATGTTCAGAGAAATGCAATTCTGAACTGGAATGATTTCTACTATGTTCGAGACAATGAAGATGGAAATTATAACTGTTCATAATGTTCATCTCTGAACCCCCTGTAAGTGTAAGCCGGCTCAAGCCAACTTTTGCGTCGTTCCAACGCTTTATGGTTTTACTATAGCATTAAAAAAACATCGTGTCATTAAAGATGCTCTTTAATTTAAATCATTCTTCCGTCAGGACTCGAACCTAAACTCTGAGCACCAAAAGCTCATGTGCTTCCGCCTTCGCAGCATAGCTGCTCGGAGAATCGCTCAAAACCTGTCTCACAGGTTTTGCCCCTTCGGGTCGCTCCCTACCAATTACACTACAGAAGATTCTGCAAGGCAAGATTTGAACCTGCGCCCCCATGACCCCAAATCACGTATGCTTCCAGCTGCACCACTTGCAGATATGAATGGGTAGATGCGGATTCGAACCGCAGACCTTCCGGATATGAGCCGAATGCTCTAACCAGCTAAGCTATCTACCCGTGAAAGATCGCGGAAGGGCAGACTCGAACTGCCTAAGCTGGATTTTCGGTCCAGTGCTTTACCTGTTAGGCTACTTCCACAGAAAAGCAGGTTACGGGATTCGAACCCGTGCTCTTCGGTTTGGAGGACCGACGCGATAAACCATCTACGCTAAACCTGCAAAATAGTTCTCCCAGTAAGATTCGAACTTACACAACCCAGATCCAGAGTCTGGTGCACTACCAGTTATGCTACAGGAGAATGTTTTATTTTACGGATTGAATACCCACTAACGGGAAAAAGATTTAAGCGCTGTTTTTCCCTTCAAAATCTCTAAAAGTAGTCTGGCACATAAAGCCAAACCCGTTAAACATTCCCTGTATCTGTCCCTGAGGCATAAAGCCCTGCAATGGGAATCCGAGTGGGAGCTGAGGCAGTTGTAATGCTTGCAATTCAAATGTATTGGAAACTGCTTTCATCTCAGTTCCTCCTTGTTAAGTTTAGGGTGCCCAACGAGCACTACTTCTAAAGTTTTCCGAAAAAGAAACGCTTTGTTAGAAGTGATAGTTTGAATATAACACCATCTGTGCAACACTGCAATCAAGTTGTACTTTAATTTTTGGATTTTATGAAAAGCTTATTCTGCTTCATAAATCAATTCATTTACTACATCCAAGTCAAAAATCTGATTTTCGATACAGAAGCGATAAATAACATCTGTGGTGTCAGTAGGGGAGAAAGCAAATCCAGCTCTTGCCAGTAAATCTTCTGCTTCTGACATATTCAGGTGTAGGGAAATAAGCAATGGAAGAATTGTTTGTTTTTGCGGATGATAGGATGAATCAGAACGAATCTTTGAAAAGAGTCGCCTGTCGATATTTGCTGATTTGTAGATCTGGATTTCTGAGAAACCTTTGTTCCAGATAATGTGCATCAAACGTTCCTGAAAGGTTTCCTGAGATTCCTTCAGATTTTGTTTGAGAAGTGGGAATTGTTCAATTAATTTGTTTTGATAAAATGAAATGCAATTTGTGAATACCTGATCTCCTTATGAAAAAGAATATAACAAAACTTGAATTTTAAATCTATGGCGGGAGGAGGACTCGAACCTCCGACCTCGAGCTTATGGGGCTCGCGAACTGCCAGCTGTTCCATCCCGCTGTGTGATGTCTGAAATATATCATATTGCAAAATGTAAGTGGTCGCCACGGTGGGGACATTTTCAAAGCAATTCATATAAATAATTAAAATCTCCCTAAAACCTTTAATTTACTGCATCTATATTTCATTTCGGAAAGCATCTGATTATATGACGGAGTACCGAACTCACCTTCTGCTTCAATGTAAAAATAATAAGTCCAGGCCAGCCCCTTGAGCGGGCGACTGTGAATTACGCTCATGTTGTAACCGAACTCTCCAAGTTTATTCAAAACTTTAACCAGAGCTCCTGCCTCGTTTTTTACTGCAAACATCAGTATAAAAGTGTTGCCATCAGAACCAGTGTATACCTTTGCTCCTTCTTCACGAGAAAGAATTGCAAAGCGGGTAGAGTTGTCCTGATATCCGTTTACACCACGTTCAAGAACTTCAAGTCCATACAAGGCTGCAGTCTCTTCACTGGCAATTGCTGCCACACTAACATCCCCAAGCTCCGCAACCATTTTTGCTGCTCGTGCTGTATTCACTGCTTCTTCAGTTGCATAACCGTGAGCTGTAATAAAATCAGAGCTTTGTTCAAGTGCCTGAGGATGACTCACAACCTTGCGGACACTTTCCACACTTGCTCCCTTTACGCCAAGCAGATTCTGCATAACATTCAATGTATATACGCCGTTTACAAAAAGGCCGCCCTGGAACATCAGATCAGTTACCTGGCCAACCTCACCGGCATAAGAATTCTCAATCGGAAGAACTGCATAAGCACATTCTCCTTTTTCAACGGCCTCATAAGCCGAGCGGAAATCTCCATAGGAAATCAGTTCTTCGGCTGGAAAGATTCGTTTTGCCGCAATGTGAGCGAATGCTCCTTCAATACCACTGTATGCAATCTTCAATTAATACCTCCTGAGTAAGGCCGCCGGTAGGCGACCGGTCATTTTCGTTCACCGCAAAAAAAAGCGGCTCTACCGAAAAGATAGAACCGCTTCTTGTATCAGCTGTATTTTCTACATTCTATGCTTTTCGTACGACGCATCTCTTACCAAAAAAGAAAAAGGCAAAAAATGAGAAAAACGCAAATGTAAAAAAAGTAATTCCAAAAATCATTAAGAGCATAATAACGAATTCTATTTATAGAATCAAGTGTTTTTATGAATAGAAACAAAGATTTTACCAGATAACAAAATATTACAACTTCATCTCTTCCCATTGAACTTTTTTTCCTTTAAACTTTTTTGAGAGAAAAAGATTATGAACATACACTGTTTAAAGGTTGCCCTCAGAACTACGATTCCGGTTTTTCTGGGATATATTTCCTGTGGAATTGCGTTTGGGTTGATTACGATTAATGCGGGGTATCCGTGGTGGCTTGCTCCTGCGATGGGGATTTTGATGTTTGCGGGGGCAGGACAGTTTTTTGCAATTCCTCTTTTTGCAGCCGGCACACCCATCCCTTTGATTCTTGCGGCTGAGCTGCTTTTAAACATTCGCCATATTGTTTACGGGCTTCCGTTGATTAATCAGTTTAAGGAATGCCGACGTTCTAAGCCTTATCTGATTTATGCACTTACAGACGAAACTTTTTCTATTTTGACTACAACAAATGTGCCGCCGGGAGTAAAGCCGGAAGAATATTTTTTTACCGTTTCCATTCTGGATCAGGCCTACTGGGTTGGAGGTAGTCTGATTGGAGCGGTTGCAGGTGCGATGATTCACTTTGATTTTACAGGTGTTGATTTTGCACTTACAGCATTGTTTGCAGTTTTGAGTATTGATCAGATTCAAAAGTTTGTGCGGGAAAGGAAGGATAGAGTGACAGCTGGTGACACTCAAACTATGGTGGGGGAGGATGAAAATGCCGGTATCTAAAGCTTTATTTGTATCTTTCTTAATCGGACTCATTATTTTTTGTGAGCGGCTTTTTCCGTTTGCAGTTTTTTCAAAACGTAAACCCGGAAAGTTAATTCACATTTTTGAACGCTATATTCCTCCAGTTGTGATGATTGGTCTTCTGATTTACAGCCTGCGTGATGTTCGTTTTACAACCCTTACACAATGGGTTCCGCAAATTACTGCAATCGTATTTACAATCATAACTTATTTATGGAAGAAAAACTCTCTCTTAAGCATTTTTGGCGGCACGATTATTTATATGATTTTAATACGGGTAATGGTGATATAAAGAATTATTGCCCCTGTGACGACTTGTTCTTTTTCTCTCAACTGTTTTTCAAAATCTCCCTGGCTGCATCAGCAACACGATTTTTCAGCTCCGGTGGATTTAAGACCTTAGCACCACCTGTAAACGACATTACCCATGCGGCAACCTGTCCAAGCTGATTTGTTTCAAAGGAAAGATAAACGGAACCATCTTTATTTTCTTTGAGAGTCTGTCCGTCATGCCAGGTTCTTTCCATTACATAAGTTTTCAAACCCTTTACAAACTCAATTTCAACCTTAAACCTTTCGCCGCTGTTTCCCCAGGCTCCCATTTGAACATCAATGTGATTTTCCAATTTAAAGTCTTTCGGAATTGTAAACTTTTTTTCGGTTACCTTACAATTTCTAATTCTTGGCATTGCATAAAGACGGACAGCTTCTGCATGATAAGAATAACCAAGAACATACCAGCTGCCTTTCTGGCAAATCATGTGATAAGGATCAAACATTCTTTGTTCATATTCAGTATTTTGTGCGGTCTTGTATTCCATTTGTAAAGTACAATGAAGCTTAGTTGCTTTTAATGTATTCTCAAAAACACCTTCCGCAAGTTTTGTAATCGGGTCAGAAATAAAATGAACCTCGTTGTTAATCAAAGCTGAATCAACCGTGATGCTGTCCGGCAGCATTTTTACAAGCTTCATCATCAGGTCTCGGTAAGTTTTTTCAAGCGGAGTATTTTTATACTGTTCAAGCAATGGAAGTATAGTGGAGAGGGTGAGCAGTTCGCCTTCGTTCAGCATTACGCGCTGCAGATAAAATGTGGGGTCAGTATAATAGTATCCGTTTTTCTGGAAGTCATATTCAATCGGAGCATCGTAATCATTTTTCAAAATCTCAATATATCGTCCAATCGTACTGCGGCTCAAGTTCCATCCATATTTTTTATTCAGCTTGTTAACATTCGGATATTCACCATTGATGATAGACTGGTCAATCTTCATGATATAAGAAAGGATGTGAGTTGCATTTCGCTGCGGAACCTTTCCTTCAGATGTATCCTTTGCCATTTTCAACGCCTCCATGATTCCAACACTATATGTCATTCCTAACTTGATTCGGAATCATAAAAAATTATATCACATTTTTTTTACCCTGTCGCATTATTTGCTACACCCCTTGATTTATAATTGAGTTGATGATAAGGAGGAAAAAGATGAACGCACAGATTTTAATTAAGACAGCCAATGACTGGTTTGAGTTTACAAAGAGCAAGACAGGACAGCTCGATTTTGTTGGAAAATGGGATAAGAATAACAAACCAGATGTTACCGGCGCACAGAAGCTTTCTTCAAGCACTTATTTTACGCCGAGTTATTATGTTTATGTAGCTTCTGCCCTTAACTGTAATCCTGTAATTTATGTTGCTCCAGATGTTGATGTTTCGGATAAAGAGATTTTTGATTACCTTGTACACATTGGTCCGCTTCTTGCTGCAGTAGAAGCTAAAGATTCTCTGCTCGCCGGTGAGCTTTATATCCGCCGCTCTGAAGTTTTTGAAAAGTTTTCTCAGCTTACACAGTATATTCTTGAACCGCTTTGCGTTGAGATTCTTTTTTCAATGTGTTACGGACGGATGCAGCAGTTAGACCCGGAAGATCTGGAAGCTGTTTACGAAAGCGCAGTTGAAAAGCTTGATTACGATTCATCACGCGAAAGCATCGACCAGGCTTTAATCCGCTACTTCAGAAAGAACTCTGCAAAAATTACTCTCCCGTTAGTTGGAACAAACTTTTACAACTGGGAGCATGATTCCGTTCCTTATGCCCTTGGTAAACTTTGTAACAACATCAAGCCCGAAGCACTTTCAGCCGATGCAGAAAAAATCCGCCAGGCAAAACACGAGTTTTACGAAAATCTCGAAACCGTTGTTCAGGCAGAGCCATACAATCAGTACGACAAGAACTCAATTCTTGTATGCATCGAAAACCCTGCTGCCAAAATCTCCGGAAACCCGGGTTTGGAAAAAGCCGGCCACCTCAGGGCACTTGCTGCAAAAATCATCCGCGAAGCTAAGCCTAAGAAGATGAACTACGGTGGAAAGCTTGCGAGTTTGAGTGAAGGGAAGATTGTAGTGGAAATGGAGGTGTAAGATAGGTAAAACAGAAAATCTATAACACTTTTTATTCTATGGTATTGCTTAAAGTACTGCTTGAATGAAAGATACTTTACTTAATGTTATACTATTTTCATAGAATAGTTTTCTTGCTTTTTTCAAAAGCAAGTGGTGGGGCTAAATTAATTTTTTACGGAGGTGCACTATGCACAACTACCACAAAATTGTTAGTCCATGGAAGCGGACTGACCCAAAGTCCAAGACTGTTAATGCGGAAGTATTTTCAGATGAGTACATTGAATTATTGAAAGATATTCAGTGGATTGGAACAGAGAAAATCGATGGTGAAAACTTAAACTTTTACTACGATGGAAATCATGTTTCTTACTGCGGGCATACAGAACGGTCCGATTTTACAGGTGAAAAGAAAGCATGGTTGGATGCTCTCATTACACCTGAGTTTGAGTCCACCTTTGAGCAGGTTTTTGGAGAAAAAGAAGCCATGATTCATGGGGAACTCTTAGGGCCAAAGATTCAGAGTAATCTTTATGATTTATCTGATTTTAAATTCTTTGTATTTGATATCTACAACAAAACAGACAATGTTTTCTGGAGACAGGAAGTTGTAGATCACTATGCTAAAGAATTTGGTTTTGAAAGAGCTCCGGTTGTAATCAATGGAACTTTGAATGAAGTTGCTGAACTTGTAAAAACAGCTCCGGCTTCAAAAGTAAATCCAAAGATTGAGATGGAGGGTATAGTAATTCGTCCAGTTCGTGAGCTTAAGAACGCCAAAAATGAACGAATTATCTATAAGGTAAAACTGTCTGATCTTCTGGGTAGAAAAGCAATGAAGATCTAATACAAAGCAGGAATGACAATCGTAATTAATTGACTGTTATTCCTGCTTTTTTACTATATCTATGTGGTTTTAGAAAATGTAGTCGATATAAATTTGACCAATAGCTCTTCATATACTGTGATGTAGTATGTAGGTTGATATGGAAATATTTTCTAAAGAAAAACTTCAGATGTGTTATGCCGATATGTATGGTGCCCGTCCTTGCCAAGCAGAGCAGCGCCTACATGAAAGTTTGAATAGGGCGCATACGACATTTTTTTCATTTCTACAGCAGTTTGTACAAGTGATTTTTCGTCCTTAAATTTTTTTTTATCATATGAAAAGGGGATTTACAATTTATTTCACCATAAATAATCTCCTGTCTAGCAAAACAAAACTTAATATACTATAATAGAACATTATGAAAACAAACCAGCCATTCAACCGCATCATTTTCATTACACTCTTATTCTTACACACCTCCGCATTTGCCATAGATGTGGGAAGATTTTCATATATACCAATCACAGTTAATAATACAAGTGAAAACAGATGGATGGAATTTAATAACCTATATGAATATGACGAAGGTGGAAGACTCATTCATTCAAAAGGAACAGGTAATGATGAAACATGGAGGGAATACAATAAAGATGGTAAACAGACACTTTATAAATCCTCTTCTGGATGTTATGAAATAACTGAATATGATTCCAACGGAAACAAGACCTATGAAAAATCATACCCTGATAATGTACTAACAGAATGCTGGTATGGGCCTGATGAAATCCTTATCCGCAAGAAAGAAGGCTCAAGTGAATGGTTGTACAATGAAAAAGGACAAATAACTAAACACACATATTCAAACTATGAAATAACCTATACCTATGATGATAATGGGAATCTGCTTTCTGAAATAAGTCAGAACAGTGACGGACAAATCTGGAAATTAAAGGAATATACCTATGACGAACATGGAAGCCTTCTCTCATTGAGAGTCAAAGATGATATGTATATTCAAAGAGAACGCAAAAAGTTCAGTAAAAAAATAATAGAAACAGTACAATACAGATGCGATAAGAAAATATTTGAAAATCAATATAAGTATGATAAAAACGGTCGTAAAACATATGAAAAAATCTGGTCTAGAAACATTTATACATATGCAGATGAATGGGATGAATATTATTATAAATATGATGATGCAGGCAATTTAATTTATAAACATCATATTTGGCCAGGCAAAGATACATCTACATATTATTATACATATAATTCTGACAACATTCTTATTCAGAAAAAGACAGAAAACAGGGAATACCAGACACCAGATATCGTTCAAACATATATAACCGATTATAACGAACAAGGAATTGTAATACATGAGGTTTTTCCAGGCTCTGATAATCCAGAACATTTTTACGAGTATAACGATCAGAATCAGTTAATTCATTTTATAAACATTAATATTCCTGAACATGAATATTGGATTGAATACTGGCCTAACGGAAATGAAAAACATGAAAAAAGTAAAAATGGAGATGAAATCATTTATAATGAAAATGGAGATAAGCTCTATTCCAGGGAAGGTAAAAGAGAAAATTTTTATTTCTATGATGAACACAATCACCTTTACTACTCCGATGGTCCAGATACCCATAATGAATATCACGAATATGAATACTGGCCGGATGGCACTATAAAAAAAGATAGACGATACTTATTTAGTGATCGTGATGACTATTCAAGAGAAAAGCTTACCGAAGTCTTTGAATATGATTTATGGGGTAATCAGACTTACAAAATGGAAGACCACAACTATTATGTTAAGGAATTGAGGACAGACTATACCTATGAATTTGACTCAGAAGGCAGACCTGAAACAAAATCCTGGAAGAACGAATATGGATATACTCAGAAAGAATCTTATACATATGATAATAACGGAAACCTTTTAATAATAACTGATGATAACGGCAATTATGAAACCTTTGAATATGATAAACGTGGCTTTAAAATTTCTCATACAAAAACCTATAAATATGAGGATTATGGTGATTATGGCAAATTTATTCAGTATGAAAAAGAAGAAAAAGAATGGTTTGAGTATGATAACTATGGGAATCTTATACTTTTTAGAGACAGCAACAATAACGAAACCCGATACAACTCCCGAGGACAGGTTACCAGCCATGTATACAAGAATGGCTCAAGTTACAGTTATGAATATGACTCTGACGGAAATGTAATTTCATACACGGATACAAACGGCAAAAAAATTACTTATGAATATACCAAAGATGAAAACAGTGATGTAATTCATTGTATTACGAGTGAAGGTATCGAATATTCATTTGCAAAAGACTTGGAAGGAAGAGAAATTTATTACAATTCAAAAAACGAAACTCGTTATCGCTCTTTTGATTGCTACGGAAACGAAGTTTATCATGGATATTATCCTGCAAAAGGAAACAGTAGACGTGAATGGACTGAATACGAATACTACCCTAACGGCCAATTAAAAAGTAAAAAAATATACACATTTTCTAAAAATTAGAGACTGTGAAGTCCTTTCTGTAAATTCTGTAGGCTGCGATAAAAAGTGTTAATGCGGGTATATCCCGTAAGCAGCTGACAGCTACTGTTACTTTTTTGAATATAAAAGTATCCGCAAATTGAATTTACGTTTACGTTTCTGATGAAGAATATAAAGGGACTTATTCTCATTCAAAGAAAGAAAATTATTTTACAGCAGATTATTGTTTGGCCTCTAGAAAAATGATAGAAAGCTTTAATATTAAAGAAACAATTTGTGAGTTTAATTCAAATGAGGCAACAAAACTAAAATATGAGAACCTATCTGATCATATCCCTTTGGAGATTGAAATTACAAACTAGATAATAAACCAAGTTACGAAACACAATTATAGCGAAATCTTTTTTTTATGATATTCTGAATCATGCTTAATTCAATGCATAGATTTTATTTTTTATCATGATAGTTCAAATGAAGTAAGAATTGAAATCCTCTTGCAGAATGAAAATCTTTGGCTTACACAGGCACGAATTGCAGATTTATTTGGGGTTGATCGCTCTGTAATTACAAAACATTTGAAAAGTATTTTCGATGAGGGAGAACTTTCTCAAGATTCAGTATGTGCAAATTTTGCACATACTGCCGCAGATAGCAAAAATTACAAAACTAATTTCGATCGCTTCCTGGAAGAAACTTCTACACTAGAACATACGAACAAGCAATAGTAGCGCGGCCTAAAATCTTTTAAAATGAATTACATCCAATTATCCGCTTATTAAAGTCCTACTTTAATGAAATATAGCTTACTTGGTGGTATAATTAAGTATGGCATACTCGGAACTGATTAAAAATTTAGACACTCTCAGAACTTATATCCGCAGTTTTTATATTTATGGATTTAAAACCAGGGATCAGTTTTTCGGGAAGAGTATGCGTACTTATGATGATGAAAAACGACGGCTTGGAAACTATCTCGACGGCTACATGGCATTCCGCACAGATGAAAACGGTAAAGTAACTTTCCTTTCAATCGATAGCCGACATACAATGCACAATCCTCTTTACAAAATCTTCAAGGCAAAATCCTTTACGGCAATGGACATTTCCCTTCATTTTATGCTTATGGATATTCTTTCGGATGGGGCCAGAAAGACTTTGAATCAATTACTGGATGAAATAAACATCACCTATCTCAAAGACTTTTCATCTGAAATCCTTCCGGAAGAATCCAGCCTCAGAAAAAAGCTAAAGGAGTACGAGGAATTAGGTCTGATATCCTCTGAAAAAGATGGAAAAACAATGCTGTATTTCCGTAATCCAATGACTGATTTAGACGGCCTGGAAGATGCATTATCCTTCTTTTCAGAGACAGCTCCATGTGGAGTAACCGGCAGTTTTTTATACGACAAGCTTCCTGCTGATCTTCAAAGAGAAAGCGAAGTGTTTCAATTCAAACATCACTATATTACTTCTTCGATTGAATCTGATTTTGTAGAACAGACTTTTGAAGCCATCCGTGAGCACCGCTATCTGACTATTGAGCAGAAACGGGCTGAAGATGACCGCACTTTCCCGAATGAAGTTATTCCCCTCATGATTTACCAGAGCACTCAGGGCGGCCGAATGTATCTTATGGCCTACCGTCCAAGAGGAAAATATTTTCTTGCCCTCAGATTTGATTACATAATTGGTATGACAACAGGCGGACTGTATGCCGGTTTTGAACAGAAGAGGGCAGAGTTTGAAGAATTGCGAAAGCACATCTGGGGTGTTGCATTAAAGCAGAACAAAAAACACAATGATACAACAACTGTTCATGTGACTTTTAGAATTACTTTTTCAGAAGAAGAGAAGTTCATTTATCAGCGTCTTTTAAGAGAAAAACGCTGCGGCACAGTAACTCTGCTGGATGATAATAATGCTCAGTTTGACGCTGATGTATTTGATCCTCAGGAAATTATTCCCTGGGCAAGAACCTTTATCTGCCGTATTACTTTCTTTGATTGTTCTGACAAATATATTGTCCGTCGTTTCTATGATGATATCCGGAAAATGAACCGTATGTATCTTGGAATGGAAGATACCGAAGAGGAGGCTGATGATGTTGTTCAGTGAAATCTACAGCGCCTACTACAATACCGTTGCCTCCATTATTTCTTACAGCCAGAAAGGAAAACTTAATTCAGATACACTTTATGAGATTGTAAAAGAATCTGCCTTCCCGGAAAGCTTTATGACAATTGGAACTGCTTTAGAAAGCGGTAAGTGGCCTCTTATTAAAAAGGATTATAGTACAAACATAAAGAATATTCCGACCATGCCTCTTTCAATGCTGCAGAAGAGATGGCTTAAAGCGCTCTGTAATGATAAAAGGATTCGTTTGTTCGTTGATGATGAAGTACTCGCAAACCTCAAAAGCAATCTCAAAGACATAGAACCTCTTTTTACCGAAAACGATTATTACCTTTACGATAAATATTCCGATGGAGACCCCTATGATGATGCTGAATACATTAAAAACTTCAGAACTGTAATAAAAGCCATTCATCAAAAGAAGAAAATCAGTCTGGAATATACCGGGCGCTTTGGTCAGCAGAAAAGATTTATTTGTGAACCTTATAAAATTGAATACTCAGAAAAAGATGATAAATTCCGCATTATCTCAAAAGTGAAAAATCATCACTCAATATTGAATGTTGCAAGAATCAACACTTGTGAACTGACTGAAAACTCAATGGTCGATGAGATTTCTGAAGAAGATTTGCCATATAACAGGCGAGCCAGCGTAACTTTGGAAATCTACAATGAGCGAAAAGCGATGGAACGCGTAATGTTTGCTTTTGCCCACTTTGAAAAAAGTGCAATTCAGATTAGCGATGATATTTATCAGCTTACTCTCAATTATGATAGTTTCGATGAAACAGAACTGGTAATACGCGTTTTAAGCTTTGGTCCAATGGTAAAAGTGATTGAACCTGCAAGCTTCAGAAGGCTTATTCAGGAACGCATTTCAAATCAAATCGAATTAATGAAAAGAAAATAATTATCTTTATACTTTTCGCACTAAATTTTCCGTGATAATTGAATTTGACTCTGCTATATTTTACTCATAAAGGTTCGTACAGCAATTTATTCTGAGATACAACGATAAATAATATCGTGCCAAAAGGTGTGATCTGAACCTTGTTTTATTGGAATCATTATGGGAGATCATTATGATTGAAGTTTCTGGAAAGTATAACACGGCCAAGGTTTTTACTGATAATCTTGAAGAAAGTGGGCGAGAGCAGATTGTACGTTTGTGTGATCAGCCTTATGCAAAGGATAGCCGTATTCGTATGATGCCAGATGTTCATGCCGGGGCAGGCTGCACTATTGGTACAACAATGACCATTTCGGATAAAGTGTGTCCAAATCTTGTTGGTGTTGATATTGGATGCGGAATGGAAACTCTGATTATCAAAGCAGATTCTCCTGTAAGCGAAAAGTTTGATCCGGAAAAGCTGGATAAATGTATTCGCAAAAACATTCCTGTTGGGCGGGAAATCCGTAAGGGAGGGCACCTGCATAAATATGTTGATGAAGTAGAGTTTGATAAGATTCGATGCCGGAAAGCCAACATTGGAAATGCCCGACGTTCACTCGGAACTCTTGGAGGTGGAAATCATTTTATTGAAGCTGACCGAGACGAGGCTGGCAACCTTTACATTGTTATTCATTCCGGCAGCCGTCATCTTGGTCTTGAAGTTGCAAATTACTATCAGGATATGGCGTGGAAACAGCTGAATCATACAGAAGACGCTGATATTCGTGCAGCGGTTGCAAAGCTTAAGGCAGAGGGGCGACAGGAGGAAATCCAGGCGCTGCTTCCAGGCATTAAGGCAGCTGTCTGTACAAATATTCCTCAATCACTGGCTTATGCTGAAGGCCAGCTTTTTGAAGACTACATTAATGATATGAAAATCCTGCAGAAGTTTGCGGCCTATAATCGTAAGGCAATGATTGAAATAATTTCTGTGGGACTTCGTCTGGATAAGCACGATATCATTGATCAGTTTACAACGATTCATAATTACATCGATACTGATGCGATGATTCTGCGAAAGGGTAGTGTGCGGGCATTGAAAGGGGAAAAGCTTTTAATTCCGATTAATATGCGGGATGGAAGTCTTGTCTGTATTGGTAAAGGAAATGAAGACTGGAATTATTCTGCACCTCATGGCGCTGGCAGAGTGATGGGACGTAAGGAAGCGCGCTACAAACTCAACATGGAAGATTTCGAAAAATCCATGGAAGGAATCTGGAGTTCAACCGTTTGTAAAGACACTCTCGATGAAGCTCCTATGGCTTACAAAAACATGAGTGAGATTGCAGCAAACATTGAACCAACAGCCGAAGTTGTGAACGTAATTAAACCGATTTTCAATTTCAAGGCAGCGGAGTAAAAGCAGAGTAAATAAGAAATAAAATTAAAGTATAACTTTAATGACAGTTGAATTTTTTTGTGCTAATCTGTAGAGACAGAATACAAATGCGTCTCGCAGGTTTAGAATCCGAGCGCAAAAATTCGTAAAGTGCCGTTGGCAATTATTTATTTTTTTGAAGGAGAACGCTTATGTTCGCAAGATTTGATGAATACTCAGACGATTATATGAAGAAACCTAAGCAGGCAAAGCCTTCAACAAAATGGATAGAGAAGATCAATTGCCAGGGTAACACAGGACTTTATGCAACAAAAAGAAGAGTCCAACGAATTTTTGTGATTAAGGAGGATAAACCCAATTATGAGTACCGAAAAAAATGTTTGCAGTTTTCATCAGGAAAAAACTGTTAGTACTTTTTTAAGACCAGTTATCGACTTACAGGGAACTGGTGCCCAAATCAAACGACTTAGAAAATTAAACGGATTCTCAGTTCACGATGTTCAAAGTGTTTTTGGATTTGATTATCCACAGGCAATCTACGGCTGGGAAAGTGGAAAAAACGCCCCAACAATAGACAATCTTCTTGTTCTTGCGCAGCTGTTTCGGGTTGAGCTTGGTACAATCATTGTTACCAAAAATAGAGAAGCGTAGGGTATTAAAGTCCTGCTTTATAAACTACAACTTTAATTACAAATAAAATAAAGTTTGTTATCATTGAATTAAGAATTGCGAATCTACCAAAGATTAGCTGGCACAAAGCAAGTAATTGTGTAAGTGGAGGCAAACAATCTTCTTGAGTCGCAAGTTAAAAAGACGCGTGCAGCAAATTGTTGTCGATCTTAATGGCTAAAGAATATGCCCGTGATTGCCGGGCTAAGGCAATCCGCGTCTTGTTTTTTTGGAGTTATGGTGAAATGGTTATCACGTCGGTTTGTCAGGCCGAGGGTCCGGGTTCGATTCCCGGTAACTCCGTAAAAGGCACGTACAGCAAAATTAGGTTTGCAACCCAGCTGTCGATGGTTCGATTCCATCTGGGGCCAATTACGGCCCCATAGCTCAATTGGTAGAGCACTGTGAAAAGGTGCCTTGTTTTTGGCAGAAGATACATGCAGCAATTATTTAGTAGCTTAGAGGATAAAGCAATAGACTGATAATCTATGTACGCGAGTTCGACTCTCGCCAATTCGTATCTTGTAAAACTGCCATTTTTTTGAATGACAAAAGGAACGTTGTTCCAAGGAGTATAAAATGAACGCATTACAGTCAATGAAAATGCAATTGAACGTGGCTCGCACTGAGAATGGTGATTTTGCTTACAAATCTACCGGCTCTGCCTGTCTGGATTTTTTCTCTTTGTGCGGTGGTATGAGACGAAATATTTCTGCGTTGAGTAAGCTTTTTATTAAGGCCTATGCTGAGAATCCGGTCATTGCAATTAAGATTCTTTTTTATATGCGTAATATTCGTGGCGGACTTGGTGAGCGAAACAGCTTCCGTGTACTTTTAAAAGAACTCGGTGACTTTTATCCTGAAACTGCAAGAAAGATTCTGTATGCTGTTCCTGAATATGGCCGCTGGGATGATGTTCTTGTACTCATGGGAACTCCTGTGAAGGATGATGCCATTGCGCTTATCAAAGCACAGATTGAAAAGGATAAGGTGGCAATGGCTGAGGGTAGGGAAGTAAGCCTTCTTGGTAAGTGGCTGCCTTCTATCAATACATCCAGCGCTGAAAGTGTTAGTCTTGCTAAACAGCTTATGAAGGCTCTTGGCTTTAAGGCCGTAGAATACCGTAAATTGTGTTCAGCTCTTCGTAAGGAAATCAAGATTCTTGAAAACAACCTGCGAACCCGTGATTACACCTTCGATTATTCAAAGCAGCCAAGCCAGGCAATGCTCAGGTATAAAAAGGCATTTATGCGTAACGATGCAGTCCGCTATCAGGATTTTCTGAACAAGGTTGTAGAACAGGCAGAAAAACTCGCTCGTGGAGAAGAGATTCCTGAAGAGGAAAAGGTAAAGCTTAATACTAAAACTCTTTATCCATATCAGATTGTAGCTCCTTTTATGGATTATGGAGGAAATATGAAAGCCCTCGAACCGGAAAAGGCTCTCCCTCTGGAAGCAAGCTGGAAAGCGTTGGAACGGGGAGCTTACGATTCCCGCACTATTGTTGTACGCGATGGTTCCGGTTCTATGTATCATGGCAGCGGAGATTCTCCTATAAACATTGCAACCTCGCTTGCCCTGCTTTTTGCTGAACAGTTAGATGGAGCTTACAAAAACAGCTTTATTACTTTCAGCGAAAATCCGGAATTGATTCAGATTCCTGAAACCTGCGATACCTTGCAGAAAAAGCTGCTTTATATTTCACAATTCGGTGATGTTGCAAATACTGACATCGGACGCGTTTATGAGTTGATTTTTAATGTAGCAAAAGACAAATCAGTTCCAAAAGAAGAGATGATTGAACGAGTTTTGATTATTTCTGATATGGAGTTTGACTATTGTGCAGAAGGAACTTCAACCTTTGATTTCTGGAAAAAACAGTTTGAACAAGCCGGTTACAAACTTCCAGAACTTGTTTTCTGGAACGTTGAGGCCCGTAATACTCATCTTCCTGTTACCCAGAATGAAGAAGGTGTAAAGCTTGTAAGTGGTGCCAGCGCAAACATCTTTGCCGATGTAGTTAGCGGCGACCTCAAGGTTGTAACTCCGTATGAGTTCATGCTCAAAATCCTTGAACCATACAGCGAGTTTGATAAACTTGCAGCATAAACATTTAAAGGCACATACAGCAGAAAAATAGCCGAAAGAGGCGCTGGATTTGCAATCTAGAGATAGAAATGTGCCTTGTAGACTTCTCTGGCTATATCTAGAGAAGTCTTTTTTTTAGCCATATTCAAGTACCACTTTAATGCTTTCTTACACTTATAAGGCTAAACTAATAATACAGGAGTTTGCTATGAGTAGATGTTATTTTTTAAAAACTGAATATTGTGTTGATTTTATTGGAATGCAGGAAACGCTTGAAATGCTGCTATTGGATGATGAATATATTGTTGCCTACAATGAGCTTGAACCTTCAGCTGGAGAGAGGGATGTGGCTTGTTTTTATATAAAAGGGGAGTCCGCACGGGGTGTTCAGATAATCAATAAAGAAGGTGAGATTGTTATAAAAATCAATTCCCTTTGTAATTATATAGATTATGCGCTTGCAAGACAGATTTTGACAATAGAAAGAGATTTCTTAAAGACACAGGTCATTGACGAAGATGGTCAAATTATACCGAAAGAATATTTTACTGACGAAAAGATTCAGGAATTAAGAGAAGAAGATGCCAAAACTGTTCTTGTTGCTCTTAAGAATATCGTCAAAGATTATATGCAAATTTTTGGTGTAGTTCGTAAGGTTTATTTTGGCAAGGCAATAACACAGAAGCTTATAAAATACGAAAACGATCCAAAGGCTCTGGTAGATGCTTTTGAAGCAATTATTCACCATGTGCAGTATGAACTCCCAGAATATAACATGCCAGGTGCCGCTTTGGTTCGTCCAAAAGACTCTGAAGATGAAAAAGATTTTATGCTAATTAGAATGATGTTTGAGGGAAATCCTTACATTTTGCAAGACTATGATTACCTTATGCTTCGTCCAGATGATGCTACCAAAGAAGTAATTTTTATTGATAATGATGATTTAGCTGAAATTGCACCGCAGCTTTTCGATAAAACTTCAGAGTTTGAATTTGCAGATGATTTCACAATGGTCTTTCCAAAGCTTGAAGGAAATGCCTGGAAACATTTTATAGAACTTGCCAGGGAGAAAAATCATAAAGAATTATTAGACGCGCAGCTTGCAGCAAAGGCAGTAAATCTTACTCCAGATTATGATCCTGATTCTGCAGAAGACAATGAAACTAGTTGTCAGTGTCACGGAGATCATTGGGATTGTATCCTGAAAAGTAAAGAAGAAGAGTTTGCTAAAATATTATCAGACAGCATTGAAAAAGGCTCTCTTTACGCTCAAACAGAAACTGATTATACCTTGAATACTAAGCGCCATGGTAAAGTTGCTGTTCTTGAATTTGATGCTGGGGATTCAGATTCTCCAATAAGTGTTCGCAATGTTATAGCACAAGATATTGATAATAAACTTTCTCTTGTTTCAGGTTATCCTGTGGTACGAGGTGGAGTTTTGATTCCTCTGAAGATTACAGAAATCAAGGAATGGGAGAATGGCCTTGAAGCGTGGGTTACAGGAGAGCTCGTAGATGAAAGGACAATTACTTTCTTTGATGCAGACTATGCCGTAAATAAAGACAAATATGAAATTGGAAAAACAATGGATTTTATCATTGGTGCATTAGCCTATTTTGCAAAGGAACCGGAATCAAAAGGTTTTAAATTTGAAGGACAGAAAGCTATTGATTTTAAGGCAAAAATTGGTGAAGAACCTGAGTATGATGAAGAGGGTAATGTAAAGCCAGTAGAGTTTTCTACAGAGAGCCTTTGCGCATTTCTTCAAGTCGGGCATGCTCCAGATGATGTTGAATTTATAACTACTGTTGATGATGTAAAAACCGTCACTGCTCTAGGTCATACCTATTGGACCTTCAAAACAATATATCGTGGTGGAGAAGATAACGAAGAAGAGATTCCAACTTATGTTCTCAAATCTGAAAAAAATAATTCGCTGGATAAAGCAAAGCAGCTTCAGGGGCTACTTTGGCTAACTGGTTATCTCGCCAGAAATTAAAAAAGTATCTTGATGATGGAAAAGCACAGCTTAAAGAACATAAGATTGCAGAGGTGTAGCCGGTGAACATCGTCGGCCACTTTCTAAATCGCAGATATAACCTACAGAAAGGTCTGCTTTCAACCCCCTTCTTTTTAGCGCCAATTGGCGCCGAAAAGGACTGTTTATACTTTTTAATACATAAAAAAGCAGGGTCGCTAAAAGCGACTCTCATCATGATACTATTATGATATAATTATGATATCGTAATACCAAGTATAAGGAGAATACTATGACACAAATCAGACCTTTATCAGACTTACAGATAATGTTGAATCGAAATTAGATGAAGCCGACTTGCAGGCTAAAACAGATTTAACCCGTTATACTCATGAAGAAGTTTTTTTATCTATTCGTAATCAGATAAGGGCAAAATATCAAAGAATTTATATACAAGGATATCTTTTTATGATATAAGGAGATTTGTATGAGCGATAAGATATATATTCCGCGGAACAAAAATGCCCAGGAGTGTGTGAAGAATGTAATGAAGTATCTTTCGGATATTACCTATGAAAAAATTATCACAGGTCAGCATACCCAATCCATGGCTCAGGAGGAGCTTCATTACATTGAAGCAGTCACAGGTAAACAGCCTGCGCTGTTAGGCTTCGAACTGTTGTCCTATTCTCCGAATATTAACTACCTGAATACTGATAAAGAGTGTATGAAAGAGATTGAGGAGAATTATGGCACATTAAAACGAGCATGGGAATGGGCTGAAAATAAAGGCTTGATTACATTCACCTGGCACTGGTTTTCTCCTCTTGGAGGAAAGGGAAAGGCATTTTACACAGATAATACAAATTTTGATGCAGAAAAAGCTGTGATTGATGGAACTCCTGAAAACATTGCCCTTGTTTCGGATATGGATGTTATGGCAGGAATCCTCCGACAATTTTGTGAGAAACAGATACCGATTCTGTGGCGACCGTTTCACGAAGGCGACGGAAATTGGTTCTGGTGGGGTGCCAAAGGTGCAGAACCGCTCAAAAAGCTATGGCGGATGATGTATGAGCGTTATACGGCTGTCCATAAGCTGAATAATCTCATTTGGGTGTGGAATTCTCCGGCTCCAGAGTGTTATCCGGGGGATGATGTGGTGGATATTATTTCCAGGGATATGTATCCACCTGCTCATGAACATACCAGCCAGAGAGAATTCTACCATAACCTTATGAAAATTACTGAGGAGCCGAAAATTGTACTGATTGGTGAAACGGGAACTTTGCCCTCTGCCAAGGCAGTGGTGGACGAACATATAGGTTGGGCAAGTTATATGACCTGGTCTCATGAATTTTGCACTAGTGAAGAGTATACAACAAAGGAAGTTTTAAAGGAAATGTACAATAGTCCTTACTCTGTGACTAAGGATACACTTCCAAAGCTTTATTAATAGTTTGAAGGATTTATATTATTCTTTTTGATATAATCTTGCAAAACTTCGTATACATCCTTATAATCTACTTAAAGTGGTTAAAAAACACAGATTAAGTAGATTATAAAGGTGTTTTTATGATAATTGGTCGAAAAGAAGAAATTGAACTTCTCAAAAATATTACAAAAGA
>JAEEGH010010082.1_pt1 | contig 21799 bp, 17 predicted proteins | sample 9134181 | NCBI WGS metagenome assembly JAEEGH01 (sample SAMN16246544, study PRJNA631951) | gut metagenome | biome: gut microbiome; feature: rumen; material: DP-attached | host: Bos | place: Iran: Karaj | collected 2018-10
TACAGGAGGACCTTTCAGAATTGATATGGGTTCTAATTCTGTATTTAAAGTAACAGGAACTGCACATCTTAATGCAACTAAGCAGAATGGCTATGGTTTCCATGGTAATGGTGATGACTATGCTGTATTCCAGGCTAAAGATGTAGTGAAAGAAACCACAGGCGAAGCAAATGTTACTTATGCTGGTAAGCTCTATGTGTCTGCAGAGACCCACTTTGCTCAGGGCTACAGCGGACAATACCCATATATCAAGTTTGAAGATGATTGCTCTGAAGCAAATATCTATGCTTCTGGTGATGATAATTTCTCTACTGGAAATCCTGATATTACTATCCCTGCTACACCTTGTAACCCAGGATTTGGCGGCGGTGGCGGTGTACAGCCTGTGACTGAGGAGATCCGTGTGATTGCTGAGGACTTGTCTGTAAAAGAGCGTTCAGACTTTGACTTCAACGATGTGGTGTTCGATGTTTATTGGACTCATACTCCTGGAAGCTCTGACAACCAGACTGTCAAGATTATCGTGCGTGCTGCTGGTGGTGAGCTGCCTATCTTTATCGGTAACATTGATAATGCTCTTGAGATTCACAATCTGTTTGCAAATGTAAATGACGAGAGCCGTCATATCACAGGCAAGACCATGATGAACACCTATGCAGGTCAGCATACCTCTTACACATGTCCTGAAGTATTGGTGGAAAGCAATTGGTGGAGCGGTTCAGACATTCACACCATCGCAAATAGCATCAAGATTTGGGTGAGGAAGTCTGGTACAGATTATGAACTGGAGGCAAAGAAGGGTAAAGCACCTGGTAAGATTGCCGTTGGTACAGACTTCGTATGGTGCGATGAGCGTGACGATATTGATGGCAATGAGAGTACTGAAGATTATAGTGGCTATGATGGAAAGTTCTCTAAATATGTTAGTGACAAGTATGCTGCTGAGAAATGGAACACCTGGTACAAGGACGCATACGAGTAAAATAACATCAAATACTTATATACTAATAAATTTGGAGGAGGCATCTGCGTGAGCAGGTGCCTCTTTTTTATGGAAAAGCTTTGTAATGTGCATATAAATGTGTAATTTTGCAGGCAATATGGTATTGAATTATATTTGGATTGCGTTTTTCATCATCGCTTTTGTGATTGCGCTGGTGAAACTGGTGTTTCTGGGAGACTTCGATGTGTTCCCAGCGATGATGGATTCTACGTTTTCATCGTCAAAAACAGCCTTTGAGATCTCATTGGGTCTCACAGGTGTGTTGTCACTCTGGCTTGGTATCATGAAGATCGGCGAGAAGGGTGGCATCGTGAATGTATTGGCCAAGGTGCTGAGCCCTGTCTTCGTAAAGTTGTTCCCAGATATCCCCAAGGGACATCCCGTTACGGGCTCGATCTTCATGAACATCGCAGCCAACATGCTGGGACTGGATAATGCAGCTACGCCCCTCGGACTGAAGGCAATGGAGCAGCTACAGGAGCTGAACACCAAGAAGGATACAGCCACCAATCCAATGATTATGTTCCTCGTGCTGAACACCAGCGGACTGACGTTGATACCTATTTCTATTATGGTGTATCGTGCCCAGATGGGTGCAGCCCAACCCACGGATATCTTCATCCCCATCCTCTTGGCCACCTTTTTCTCAACAATCGCAGGTATCATCATCACCAGTCTTTTCCAGAAGATCAACCTGCTGAATCGCACGATGCTGCTTACCCTTGGTGGAGCAGCCTTAGTGGTGGCAACGATCATCTGGGGCTTCGGCCAGATGGACTCAGTACTGATGAATAAGGTGAGTACCACTTCTGCCAACATCCTGCTGATGACGATCATCATCGCCTTTATCGTAGCAGGTATGCGCCATAAGGTGAATGTATATGACGCTTTCATCGAAGGTGCAAAGGAGGGTTTTACGACAGCTGTGCGAATCATTCCCTACCTCGTAGCTATTCTCGTTGGAATCGGCGTTTTCCGTGCTTCAGGCGCAATGGATATGCTGATCGATGGCATCAGATGGGGCGTAGAGGCCTGTGGTGCCAACAGCGACTTCGTGGGAGCACTGCCCACAGCACTGATGAAACCCTTGTCAGGTAGTGGAGCCCGTGGTATGATGGTAGATGCGATGACCACCTATGGAGCGGATTCGTTTATTGGTCGTCTGAGCTGTATCTTCCAAGGCTCTACGGATACCACCTTCTATATCCTCGCTGTCTATTTTGGTAGTGTGGGCGTGGTGAAGACGCGTCACGCTGTGGCTTGTGGCTTGCTGGCAGACCTTGCTGGTGTCATCGCAGCCATCGCTATTGCATACTTATTCTTCAGTTAGACTATGGCAAATCTGAAATCATTAGCAAAAGACACAGCCATCTACGGCCTCTCAAGCATCGTAGGCAGATTCTTGAATTATCTGCTTGTGCCACTTTATACGCATTACATGCCCAAGGACTCAGGCGACTACGGTGTGAGTACAAACATCTATGCCTATACAGCACTCATCCTCGTGTTGCTCACATTCGGCATGGAAACTACCCTCTTCCGATTTGCCAACGATGGCAAGTATAAGCCTGACACTGTATTATCCACAGCAATGGCTACCGTAGGCTCGCTCACAGCAGTCTTCCTGCTGCTAATCTTCGGTTTCATCGGTCATATTAGTGGCGCACTTGGTTACACTGAGCATCCAGACTATCTGCTGATGATGGCTGTCGTAGTGGCCCTTGATGCCATTCAGGCCATCCCCTTCAGTTATCTGCGTTTCCAGAAACGGGCCATCCGCTTTGCATCGCTGAAGATGCTGTTTATCGTGCTGAACATCGCCATGAACGTGATCTACTTCGTGGTGCTGGGTAAGACCTCTGTGTTCTACGTGTTCTTTATCAATCTGCTCTGTACGAGCCTCATCACCTTCTTCTTCCTGCCAGATATGTTCCGTATCCAATGGAAGTTCGATGGGCAATTGTTGAAGACGATGTTCAGTTATTCGTGGCCTATCCTGGTGCTGGGCATCGCAGGCATCCTGAATCAGGTGGCTGATAAGATCATCTTCCCACTGGTATATCCTGACGAGGCCCAAGCCAATGTGCAGTTAGGAATCTACGGCTCATGTGTGAAGATAGCGATGATTATGGCCATGATCACCCAGGCTTTCCGCTATGCCTACGAACCCATCGTGTTTGCCAAGAGCAAGGATGCTGACAAGACGGAATATTACGCTACAGCCATGAAGTATTTCATCATCTTCACCCTGTTGGCTTTCCTTTGCGTCATGGGTTGGATGCCTGTACTGAAATACATTATCGGCGCTGACTATCGCGAAGGATTGGGCGTCGTACCCATTGTGATGATGGCAGAGATCTTTATGGGTATCTATTTCAACCTCTCGTTCTGGTATAAACTGATTGATAAGACCATCTATGGCGCCTGGTTCTCATTGGTTGGCTGCATCGTGCTTTTTGCCGTGAACATCCTGCTGATTCCCACCTACGGTTACTGGGCTTGTGCCTGGGGAGGCTTTGCAGGCTATGGCACAGCGATGGTACTGAGCTATATCATAGGTCAGAAGAAGAATCCCATCCCCTACCCGTTGAAGAGCATCACTCTTTACTTCATTACTGCGATGGTAGCTTTCGCTTTGATGATATGGGGAGAAAACTATCTGCCCTCATGGGGCTCATTCCTCTTCAGCAATCTGATGATCTTAGGCTTTGTGGCCCTCATCATCAGATACGACCTCCCACTTGCCAGATTTAAATCAAAAAAGTGCTAGATTTAAATGTAACAATTGCCAGCATTAAATGTAGCAAAAAAAAGAAATAAATAACTTACAAGATGAAGAAACTACTCTTATTACTTTTTATCAGTAATTTTACTCTTCTCACTGTTCAGGCTGATGAGGGAATGTGGACATTGTACAACCTGCCTAATGCCGTCTATGAGACGATGAAGCAGGAGAACTATGAGTTACCCTATGGGGCCTTGTATCAGGGTGAGGACGCTGTGAAGAACTGCGTGGTGAACTTTGGCGGCTTCTGCTCTGGTGTAGTCGTATCGCCTGATGGACTCGTGTTTACCAACCACCATTGTGGTTTCGAGGCCATCCGCTCCCATTCCACCGTTGAGCACGACTATATGCTGAACGGCTTCGTATCCAACTCCTACGAAGAGGAATTGCCTAACGAAGGACTCTTCGTGAGCTTTATGATTGAGCAGAAAGACGTGACGGCTTATCTGGACTCTCTTGGATTGAATACGCTCATCGAAGCAAAACGTGCCCAGTTTGTCGATTCCATCGAGAATGTGATGCAGAAGGACATTCGTCAGCAGGATTCAACACTCCGTGTGGAAATCAAACCCTATTATGAGGGGAATGCCTACTATCTGACCACTTATCGCGACTATAACGATGTGCGCCTCGTATTCGCCTTGCCCAAATCGATGGGTAAGTATGGTGGTGAGACAGACAACTGGATGTGGCCTCGCCAGACCTGTGACTTCAGTGTGTTCCGTATCTATGTGGATCCCAAGACTGGCGGTCCAGCTGAGTATTCAAAGGACAATGTACCGATGAAAGCGAAGAAATGGGCACCCGTATCGCTACAGGGCTATGTACCAGGCTCGTTCTCGATGACCATTGGTTTCCCTGGTAGCACCAGCCGTTATCTCTCCAGCTATGGTATCAAAGAGCGCCGCGATGCTGAGAATACACCTCGTTATCAGACCCGTGAGATCAAACAGGACATCATGCTGCGCCACATGCGAGCTGACGAAGCTGTGCGCATCAAGTACGACTCGAAGTATGCCTCTAGCTCCAACTACTGGAAGAACTCTATTGGCATGAACAAATGTATCGATTCCATCGGACTGATTCAGCAGAAAGCTGCCTATGAACAGAAGATCCGTCAGTGGGTGGATTCTACTGGTTATCTGAAAGACAAGCTCGACTTTGATCTGCTGCAGCGCCTTTACGAGAAGCGTTTCAATGCCGTTCGTGCAGAGACCTACTTTTACGAGACCTTCTCTGGTCGTATCAGCGAGTTAACTCGCAGAGCCCTCCGTTCGCAAAATGGTGCTGTTATCAAGGGTAAGGATGGGAAACCTAAGACCTATTATATTGAGTTCAAAGACAACAGCGACGAATGGGACTATGATACTGATCGTGAGATTCTTGCTGCCCTGCTGAAGAACTATCGCGAAAAGGTGGAGATCAAATACCAGCCTGACTTCTACAACGTGATAGACCACGACTTCAAGGGTGACTATGAGAAGTTTGTGGATTATCTCTACAAGAAGTCGATGCTGATGAAGAACAACAAGAAGATCTACATCAACAAAAAGAGCTTCAAGAAGGATCCTGCTGTGGTTTATGGTGAGAGTGTCCGCTCAGTACTTTTTGATATCCTTGATGCCATTGACAACGATACCATCGATATTCAGGAGCGTTATCTATGTGCAGCCAAACTGCGTATGGAGGAAGATATGCCTAACTACAGCGATGCCAACTTCACCATGCGTCTCAGTTATGGTCAGGTGGGTGAGTATTTGCTCGCAGGTAAGCCCTCAGGCTATTACACCACTGCTGAGAGCATCGTAGAGAAAATGAAACAAGGTGAGGCTGGCACCATCGACTACGAGGCTGAGCCCATCATGAAAGAGCTGCTCTCAGTGAAGGACTTTGGCAAATATACTGATAAGACCACAGGCAAAATGCACCTCTGTTTCCTCTCAAACAATGATATCACTGGTGGAAACTCTGGTTCGCCGATGTTCAATGGTAAGGGAGAACTCATTGGTTTGGCCTTTGATGGTAACTGGGATTCGCTCTCTTCAGACATCTTCTTCGATCGTCAACTGGCCCGTTGTATTGGCGTGGATATCCGCTACGTGCTCTACATGATGGAGAGCTGGGGCAAAGCAGACCGCTTGCTGAAGGAAATCAATGCCAAGTAAACCATAATAAGTGCCACTTACGCTCTGATAAGTGGCACTTATTTCCCAATAACCATCACTTATCTAAAACTATAGCAATGAAAAGAATCAGCTTATTCCTTTTATCATTTATCTGCCTTTTCAATCAAGCAGAGGCACAAATCGACCTAAGTGGCACCTGGCAGTTCGCTTTGGATCGTAAAGGCAACATCAAGCCTGATGCGATCCTCACAGAGACGATTCAGCTGCCAGGCACTACGGATACGAACAAAAAAGGCGATTTTACCGCTAAAAGCGAAGAGACCACCCATCTTACGCGCCCTTGGTCGTATAAAGGCAGAGCGTGGTATCAGCGTGAAGTGGAGATTCCTACGAGTTGGAAAGGCAAACCCGTCTATCTATTCTTAGAGCGCACAAAACCTTCAGAGGTCTATATCGATGGTAAACTGGTTGGTTCATCGAACGACATCTCTACCCCTCAGGTTTTCAACCTCACGAAAGCATTGAAGCCAGGTAAGCACCAGCTGAGTATTATGGTGGATAATGGCAGCGGCGTACCAGAACAGATCTATGCCAACAGCCATGCCTATACAGAGGATACCCAGACCAATTGGAACGGAATCATCGGTAAAATCGAACTTTCTACTGAACTTCCTACAGCAGAGACTTCCCAAAAGATACATCCTAACTTCAAGGACTTCCACATCGAGGGACAGCATTTCTTTGCCAATGGGCATCAGATCTTCCTGCGTGGCAGACATGATGCCTGTGTATGGCCCCTGACAGGACATGTGGCGATGGACCTCGAGGCTTGGCGAGAGTACTTCGACACCTGTGAGGCCTATGGTCTGAACCACGTGCGCTTTCACTCCTGGTGTCCGCCAGAAGCAGCCTTCGCTGCTGCTGATGAGTATGGTATCATCCTTCAGCCTGAGCTCCCCTTCTGGGGTGATTTCAACGATAAGGACACGGTGCTGATGAAGTTCCTGCATAAAGAGGGAGAGAACATTCTGCGCACTTATGGTCACCATCCCTCCTTCCGGATGTTTGCCTTGGGCAATGAACTTTGGGGTAATATCGATAAAATGGATGAATTCATCGCTGATTTCCGTAAGATTGCACCTGATAAGGTCTATACCTTTGGTTCCAACTACTATCTGGGGTATCAAGGTGTGAAGCCAGGTATGGACTACTTCACGACTTGTCGTGTAGGTGGGGAAGGCTGGGGCAACTACAACACCCATACCCGTGGTTCCTTCTCCTTTGCCGATGCAGCCGATGGTGGTATGATCAACCACTTCTACCCCAACACAATGATGAACTTCGAGGAGAGCTGCAAGTTGGCCTTCCCTGAGGGAAGTGCCTGGACAAAAGCCGTACCTGTGATCTCACACGAGACGGCGCAGTTCCAAACCTATCCAGACTTCGATGAAATCAAGAAATATACGGGTACACTCTATCCTTATAATATGGAGGTATTCCGCTCACGATTAGAGAAAGCAGGCATGTTGGATCAGGCGAAGGACTTCCACAGAGCCAGTGGTGCCTGGTCACTACAGCTCTACAAACAGGATATAGAAATGGATCTGCGCACGAAGAACATGGCGGGTTTCCAACTGCTTGACTTACAGGATTATCCAGGCCAGGGTTCCGCTTATGTAGGCATCCTCGATGCCTTTATGGATCCAAAGGGCCTCTGTACGGAAAGGGAATGGCGCCAGTGGTGCGCACCTGTGGTACCATTGTTGGTAGCAGACCGCTTCTGTTTCACCAACGAAGCAGGTATCCACGCCTGGATACAAGTGGCAAACTATAGTGGTGAATCCCTCAATGGCAAGACTCTCCACTGGGAACTCACGGGGATTGGTCCTGTGAGTTCTGGGGAATTCAAGCTACCTTCTACTGAAGGACTCTTCACGGCAGGTGAACTTAACATCGACCTCTCTGCCTTCGATAAGCCCACCAAGTTACAGCTTTGTCTTTCGATTGAGGATACAGAATTCTTTGGAGTACCCTATCACAACACCTACGATCTTTGGGTCTATCCCGCTTGGAGCGACCTGAGCAAACTCGAGAGTATGGTGACTGTGACGAATCAACTCGATGAACTGGCGATCAGCCAACTGGAAAAAGGCAAAAGCGTTCTGTTGATGCCTGAGGCAAATGACCTCTGTGTGGGTGGACTCTTCCAAACTGACTACTGGAACTTCCGCATGTTCAAGACCATCTCCGAGGGTAATAAGAAACCTGTTTCACCAGGCACATTAGGCATCTTGACAGATCCCAACCATCCAATATTCCGCAGCTTCCCCACTGAGGAGCATACCAACTGGCAGTGGTTCCCAGTCATCAAGGCCAGTCATCCGATGATGCTCGACAACACGGGTAAAGATTACCGTCCCATCGTACAAGTGATTGACAACATCGAGCGCAATCACAAACTTGGACTGATCTTCGAATTTGCCGTTGGAAAGGGCAAATTGCTCGTCTCGATGGCAGACCTTGAGAGTGCGACCTCCTATCCAGAGGGACGTGCCTTCTATCGCAGCGTATTGGAATATATGGTCTCCGACGACTTCGCGCCAAAGACACACATCACATTAGAAGACTTCCAGAAACTCATGACCACACCTGTCGTAGAAGGTAAGATTGGTGAGCTGAATAACATCTCCCCTTATTAATCATCAAAAAAGCCCCGATGAAACGGGGCTTTTCCATTATTTCTTCTTGCGAGGCTTGCGCATCGCCCAACCTTCTTCAGAGAAATCTGGCTCAGGTCCTTTCAGGTCACGAGGGGTCTTGCCCATCAGACTGCGCCAGTCATCTTTTTTCTGATGCTTGGGCTTCTGTTGACCTTTCGGTTTGTCGATGGAATCGCGTTTATCGTCTGCATCATTACAACGAACGGTGCGACCTTTATAGCGGATACCAGACAACTGAATCATCACCTTCTTGGCGTCTTTCTCTGGTACCTCAAAATACGAGATGGTATCGAGCAAGTCGATATGTCCTACCTCTTGACGTCCGCCTACAAAGCGGTTTAATGTCTGCATGAGTTCACCAGGATAGAAACCATCGCGCCTGCCAAGGTTGATAAAGAGACGCTTATAGCCCTTTGCTGCCTTATTCTGAAGCTTCTGTTTGTCGCTCTGAGGCTTCTTCTCCTTCGTCACTACCACCTTTTCGAGTTCTGGTGCGTCTGCATAGTAAGCCAAGAACTTGCCAAACTCTAATGAGACAATCTTCTTAATCAGATCCTCCTTATCTATATACTCGAAGTAACGGTTGATGTCCTGCATGAAGGGCGCAATCTCCTCATCATCCACATCCGTCTTCACAATCTGATCCATTACCTTGTAGAGCTGTTTCTTGCAGATTTCCTCTGCAGAAGGAATCTCAGCCTGAACAAACTGCTTGCCAATCTCCTTTTCGATATTACGAATCTTAAACTTCTCGCGAGAGTGGACGATAGAGATCGATGTGCCCTTCTTTCCTGCCCTACCAGTACGACCAGAACGGTGGGTATAATTCTCGATATCATCGGGCAATCCGAAGTTGATGACATGCGTGAGATCATCCACATCCAGACCACGTGCTGCCACATCAGTTGCCACGAGTAACTGCGTAAGATGCTGACGGAACTTCTGCATTGTCAGGTCGCGTTGTTGTTGGGATAAGTCGCCATGCAGCGACTCTGCATTATACCCATCCTTAATCAGTTTGTCGGCTATCTCCTGTGTCTCAACCTTCGTACGACAGAAGATGATGGCGAAGATACGTGGATAGAAATCCACGATGCGCTTCAGCGCCAGGTATTTATCCTTGGCATTCACCATATAATAGATATGGTTCACGTTCTCTGCGCCCTCATTACGACTACCCACGACAATCTCCTTGTAATCATGCAGATAGGTCTTGGCCACACGCTCCACCTCCTTACTCATCGTGGCAGAGAACATCAGGGTGCTATGTTCAGCAGGCAGCGACTCGAAGATCTCGTTGATGCTGTCGGAGAAGCCCATATTCAGCATTTCATCGGCCTCATCCAGTACGATATTGCTCACCAGATCGAGATGCACCTTCCCACGATGCATCAAGTCGATCAGACGTCCTGGGGTAGCCACGATGATCTGCACACCTTTCTTCAAGGCACGCATCTGAGGTTCTATGGCAGCACCACCATAGACGGCTTCCACATGAACGCCATCGATGTACTTGGCAAAATCGCGGATGTCATCGGCTATCTGCAGACACAACTCACGCGTGGGCGAAAGTACCAGTGCCTGGGTATCCCTGAAGGAATTATCGATCCTCTGCAGCAGTGGGATACCAAAGGCAGCGGTCTTACCTGTACCCGTCTGGGCCAAGGCAATCACATCCGTCCGATTCCCTAATAAATAAGGTATCACCTCCTCTTGCACAGGCATGGGCTGCACAAATCCTAACTCCTCAATGGCTATGCGAATCTCCTCGCAAACGCCTAATTCTTCAAATGTCTTCATCAGATTTCTTCTATTTCGCTGCAAAGATACAAAAAAATACGCAATTACCCTCAAATAATTCGCGCGCGATGACATTTTATCGAAAAACTAAAAAATAATCGTTCAAAAGTTTGGAAATTAGTACCAAATTTAGTACTTTTGTCGCCAAATACAAAGGAATGGGAACAAAAGAAAAATTGGTTGAACGTTTTAAGAAGAAGCCCAAGGATTTCACATACGAAGAAACTATTGCGCTTTTGGCGCACTTCGGATATGAGGTTTATAATAAAGGGGCAACTTCTGGCTCTCGTGTTAGATTCAAGAATGAATCTTTGGGTGTCTACATTGATATTCATCGTCCCCATCCAGGCAGTATCATGAAAGAATGGATGATCAAGGCCATTTATCAGCACCTGAAGGAGTATGGGCACATTAAATAATTAGAGATATGGATTTTTTGGAGTACAAAGGTTATAAGGGTAGTGTAGAATATAGCAAAAATGACAACTGCCTGTTTGGAAAGGTTCAGGGAATGAGCAAAGCGTTGATTCTCTACGAAGGCAATACACTTGAAGAGTTGCGTAAGGATTTTGAAGATGGTGTTGACAGCTATCTTGAAACATGTAAGGCTGATGGAATAGAGCCGGCAAAGCCATATAGTGGGAGATTAAATCTGCGTATGTCATCAGAGCTTCATTCTCGTGTGGCAGCTTTTGTGGCCGCTACGGGTACCACTATCAACGACTTCATCAACAAAGCCATCAAGAATGAATTAAAGCATGCTTCATTGTTATAATGGAGAGGTTTTTTTATGGCGTCTGATCATAAACAGATGCCATTTCCCTTATCCATCTAATTACTTCCTTTCGTACATGTTCTGGCGATATGACTTCAACTTCGCTACTCATCGACAGGATATGCTGAATAAAATCGTAGGTGGGCATCAGCGTCACTTCAAAGATTGAGTAGTCGCTGTGCTTCTCCACTTCTCGTTGCGACCAGTGTATAGGCAGTTTTCGCAGATAATCGCGCCTGTGGTTGATGTCAGTTGCCTTTATTCGAATACGCTCAGCTTTAAGCACTTCTGGCTCAACAATGATGCCAAAGGCGTCAGCAAAGTAAGAGTCTACCGAAAGCCCACGTGGCATCTTGAATGTGTCCTCTGTAGCAAATATCCGATGTACCCTATCAAGTGCATAACGTCGTATTCGCCCTTGCTTTGTCCGTTCCTCAGGCTCTTCACCCTCAGGCGCATTAAGCATCACACCAATGACATACCATCTTTGGTGGAATACTCGTACAAAGTATGGCTCCAGCAATATCTCGCAAGGCTCATCATCAAAGAAATCCTGATAAAGGAGGTTTACGACCTGGTTTTTCTTCATGCATTCCAATATCTTCAGCAAATGCCCGTTTCCATATTGAATCGTTTCGTACATCACCCTATCACGCAGTCCTTTGCTGTCCTGCAACAGTCCGTTAACGGCAAAAGCAGACAACAGCCAATCCTTCACATTATCTTTCTCTAACCACTCACGATTAACAATGCGATACCTGTACCCATTACGAGCATCAGACGAAATCTGGATATCGAAGGCATCCTCTATAGCACGCAGGCAATCAGCAAACGTTCGTTTGGGCAATGGAGTATTCAGCGAGTTCAACTCCGTCCGCCCCCACTCATACTCAAACTCCTTATACGTCAATCCTTTGGGATTCTCGTAAAGTTTTGATAATATCCAGATATGCCTGCGCAGATAGTCTTTCATACAAACGTCAGAATCCGCTTTTATTCATCTTCGTCAGCAACTTCCTTGCCGTTAATCAGCTTCAGCATTTTCGACACATAGCCCTTATGGGCATACAGCTGCTTAAATCGATGCACATTATTGGGCACGATCTCTATACGTCCATCGTCTGTTTCATGGATAACGAGGTCTAATAGTCCAATAATATGTCCAGCTTTAGCGATGGTGATGCCATACTTATCAGCCAAAGCCTTACGCCCTATATAATAAGTAATGTCGCGAATACTCCTTGGGTTAATATCATCAAGACTAATGCCAGGATAGTTCTGGCGGATAGCAGCAATCAGTCCATCCTTCTCTGGCAACCTTGCACTCACCCCAGGCCATGCAATAGCACTAAAATCCACATGCCCATTCTGCGCAGGCTGAGGCACTCGGCTCGAACCCATCCGAGCCAAGTCAGCTTTCATTCTGCTTACTATCTCAGGAGCCAATCGTTCCTCATCCAATTTCTTAATCAGATGCTCAGGCACAGGTTTTTCGCAAATCTCTTTCAGTGTCCTACCTTCGCCATTTATCCCTCCATTTCCAGAGGGGATGATATTATCATCACATTGCATATTATCAACAAATCAAGATCTTTATTTTAATGCAATTCTTTCAATTTCATTGGCTCTATCTTCATCTATATCCATTGATAACCTAAGTCTCTCTAAGAGTCTACGTGACCTCTCAGGGATGATGCCGTCAGTTATTTCTTCCTTTATTGCTTCCAAATATTCTTTTTCGTCTTCTGTCAATTGTGGTTGGGTACACATTTCTTCTAATTCTTTTGCTCTTTCTTCTGAGATGTTGAATTTTTCACGCATTCTATTTAAGAAACGGCGTTCTCTATCACTAATACTTCCATCACTTTCCAAACAGAACATAATCTCCTCAACATAACTTTTTTCGTCAGTTGTCAAGTTAACAATAAAAGACTGTTTTTCTGTATTCAGCGAGCCCTCAAGTTGAGCATCTTGAGTATCACACAAATCCCTTATAGATCGGAACTTTACCTCCACTTTCCAACGAGTTTCCTCAGACTCATTAAATTGTCTATTTAAACTTTGTTCAACTTCTGCATGGGCTTTCATCCAAAGATATTTAGCTGAACCTTTTATTTCTGACTTCTCAGAATCATTGGTAAACTTTGTTTGAGAAGTAGAGACAAATTCATTATATTCCAGCATATTTGAATCCATCCTACTCTTAACAAGTCTTTGCCATTGAGGTTGCTCGGGATACCATACTAGGCCTTCTGGAACAAATGGTTTTCTCATAGGATCCAATCGAATTAACATACTTCTCTCATTATGAGAGGTTGCATCTTTTTGACTAGAACCACTTTTATCCATGCTTCCTTCACCAGAGAATAATTTAACATCGGCATTAGCAGAACGATGCATTTCGTTTTGACTCAATTCACTGACACTCTTACCTTTCACAGAAGTGAGGGAAATTTCTTCGGCTCCAAGGCATTCTAAAAGATAACATAACTCATGTACTTTGTCAACAAAGAACAAATCTTCTGATTCCTCAATAGGAACATAGAATGAAGGATTATACGGGTGACCGATATACAGTTGGTTAGCTACAGGATGACCTGCCGGGAAACGAAAACACGATGGGATATTTGACATACGGAAAACATCAATATCATTTACAACACACCCAGCAATATCATTATCTTTTATTGGCATAATATATTTTCGATCCTTATAATCATAATTTGAAACATAATTATCCCATAAATCTTTCATATAGCTTTCCGTTTCTTTAATTTCTCGCATTAGTTCCTTACGGTCATCACGGTCACATTCATCCAATGCTAAAATATATTCATTCCGCGCCATGTAATTACGACCCAATGCACTATTTACATTAGCCTTGTTCCAATGTATCAAAGAAAGATTTTGAGGGATATCTCCCACTAGCTCTTCTGCAGAATCTAATAAGGACAGAGCTTCCTCTAAAGCACTTTCGTCAATTTCATCAACTTCACTTTTGGCCCCTTCACGTAAATAAAGTATTCTAGCTTTAAAGAAATATCCATCGGCTTCATCAGGGGCATTTTTAATTATATCATCAGAAACATTAATTGCTTCTTCATACTTTCCTTCCTCAGCGAGATCCAAGGGGTTCACTTCTTTTTCATATAGATGAGATAAATCTGTAAGTAGTATGGCCAACTTTGGTCCTATTGCCTTGAGAGTTTCAGAATCTACACCTTTAAAAAAGAAGTTACTATGTAAATTGTCAACGAGGTTCCCCTCACTGTAGAAATAGAATGAGAGTTCTTTATACTTTACATTATCAAATTCTGACCAATTAAAAATGATTCTTTCATCCATCTTGTCATTGTCAGGGATGCAATAAATTGCCTTATCTGTAATAACAGTACCTTGATTACAATCACTCCAAAAAGATGTATCACGCATAAAGACAATTTCTTCATCCAAATTAATACCAAAATTTTGTCGCAAAGCAGAGAGTTTATCATCTAGTATATTTTTTCCTACTGTGCAATCTGCACTATCCAAGAACCCAAACCAATTTGAAGCTCTATTGTAAAAAATACTATGGAACGACTTTTTTTGATTATTGTCTTTCTGTTCATCGTTAAAATTTGGCGATTTAACAGCTTCTATTGTAAGCTGTCTTAATCTTTTCAAGCTAATCCCCAAAGATTCCCTAAGATCACTAAGTCCTTCTTTAGTCCATACTTCATAAGGAATGTTTCCGTCATACTTTTTGTAGTAATCAAGATACCTTTCGACAAATTGCTTTTCTTTATTAGTCATAGTAGAAATTATTTAATTTTAGTTGCTTCCAAATACGCAGAATTCAAAGCTCCTGCTTTCTTTAAATCTATACCATATACTCGCATGAAGGCATCGGCTACAGCCTGACCACCATTAGCGGTGATGGGATTGATGGCTGAAACCGTTGCTACCTCAACACTCATGCCTGGTTCTATCAGGATACCATTGGTGAGTTTACGGGCTCTTGTCGTTACTTTGAATAATGCCATAGGCGTTTTAAGTTTTTAGTACCCTTATATAAACTGAAAGCGCAGACCTCGTGTCGATATTCTACAACGGAGGTCCTGAGAAAACCTTGAAGGTGGAATATGACAGAAGTCCGCGCTATAGCGACGCGGAAACAACTGTACCACATTCCCCACCTTCACTTTCAAGTCCGCTTTCGCAGACAGGGAGTTCTCAGGTTCCCGTTTGGTGAGAATGAAGCACTTTGCTTCGCTATTCAGTATGTCAACGAAACGGCACAAGGCCATATCTGTTGGCAAAGATACAAAATCTTTGTAACATAACAGCATTTAAAGCAAAAAAGTTGCGGTCTTCTGTCAAAATTCCATCTTTTCAGTCGATTCCCAACATATCGCAGATGTAGTTTGATGTTAGACGGCTCATCTTGACGAGTATCTTAAGAAGAATCAGTGGTAATATGATAATAGTGACCCATGTGTACCAGTGAAGGTCGGTAAAACCTTTTGCATCCTGTTCACCAAGTAGTAAAGGTACAAAAACTATGATGGCTGCCAATGCAGCTCCTCCAAAGGCAAAAAGTATAATCAATGTGATTATGGTAGTAAGACATCCTCTCATAACAGTTCTCCTTTCTTATTTAATAATAAGGTATATCAACCAACTAAGTATCTTGCATGTTATTAAAAACGCAAGAGCCCCAATGACCAAGCACAGTAAGGCTGGCCAGAGTGCTATACATTCCCAACGCTCAGACAATTCTTTTGTGGCTGACATAAAGGTAATACATGGCACGGGTGCAGCTGCAATACATAAAAACACAGCAATCCATTCGGCAATGCTCTTTCTTTTGTTCTTCTTATTCTCTTCCATAATTGTTACTTATCTTGTGATTTGCTTTTTCTCCTCCTGATTTCACAATACTGTCGTCTGAGCAACTCTGCACAATAAATCCCAGCAATACTCCATCCAATTGGGCCTGCAAAGATAGTCAGTCCCCTAAGTGCTTTTTCTCTATTCATACTTATTTTTTTTAATTCTACAATAATCGATATCGGCAGCGAAATTAGTATAGAGGTATGCGAAATTCCCGCATACCTGAAAGAAAAAATAGCAAGGCTAGGCAGAATATATAAATTTGTATTTAAATACTTATGGAATTGGACTGTAATAACATACATGCCTACATGAAATAGCAAAAATTGCCTATAAATACTGAGTATAAGTTAAATTATAATCTACATATAATGCCACAAAAGCCTACATGAAGCATACATGTTTTTTGTGGCTTCCACGTAGGACAGCAATATTTAGAACGAGGGTTTGCAACTTTTTTCCTTTAAGATGTGCATAAAATTCTCTAGAGAATTTTGGAGCTTCCTTACTAGAGAGAATTAGCTAGCACGTTAGGTGTCATAAAATTCTCTAGAGAATTTCTCAACGAGGATTAAGAAGAAACTTTGCGAATGACATATTTGATATCTGCGAGCACGTTAGGGAGCAACTTTAATGTAAGTAATATGTAGCTTTTTGTGGTGCAATTCGTATGCTTTTAGTAGGTGAAAAGTAACTAAATACAAGCCGATTCATTACTTTTTATGTAGGTATGTAGGTAATTTTAGAAATATTTAGTATAAGAATTGAATTTTTCTCGATGATTTATATTACCTTTGTAGGCGTTTTTGGAACATGAACAGACATCAAATTAACGATATGAAGGTTACATTAGTTAGAAGAGAAGGGAAAAAGGAGGTCATCAACCGTGTAGAACTGACTGATCTGGCGGCTGCCATCAAAAACGGAATGATAGAGAAAACGGTCAGGAAGACGCGCGAGGTGTATCATCTGATGAACCCTCATCGACAGGAAGACGGACAAGTGGCAGTTCAGTGGGAAGGTGGTATTAAGTTACCACGAATCTGTTTTGTGGCCGATTATCAGAATCGGAAGGGCGATTGGCGGATGCTTTCCTATAACGGGCTGGTAGTACTGGAGGTGAACGACTTACAGACATACGAGAAAGCGGTGGAAGTTAGGGAGTTGGCCAAGAAACTGCCTGAGACCATGATGTGTTTTCTGGGAGGTTCAGGAAGGAGCGTAAAGATTGTATGCCGAGGGGAGTTGTTTGGTGGCAATCTGCCTAAAGGCGAGGAAAACATCAAGCAGTTCCACCTCAACCTATATAACACGGCGCGAAGAGCTTATCAGAACCAGTTTGGTTTTGACATTCAGTTCTTGGAGCCCCGATTGGACCGCACCGTTTATATGAGTGCTGATCCAGAGATGTGGTATAATGCTGCGGCTCGCCCCTTCTATGCAGATACGGAGAACCACGAACTGCCCCAGCCAGTGGTGATCAGTCGTGAGGAGGACCATCTGATGCCTGGCAGAACGGTGACGAGGACCTATCATCTCAATTGGACTTTTATTGTTGAGACGGTGATGGGGCATTATTTCGACCTGCCTGATGAGAATAAGGAGGCGACACTGTTGATGCAGATAGCCTCGATGTGTCTCGACCAGGGTATCCCACAGGCGCATGCCAAGGGACTGACACTGCTCCATCCCGTTTTGAATCGCGACAAACAACTGGTTGAAAAGATCTTCCAGGCCGTCTATAGTGTCGCAGAACAGCAAGCGTATCGCGAGAAGCATAAGATCCACCCGCTTAGGAGCGTACCTGAAGATACCATCCAAGCGATGAAAACGGAGATTTTCCTCAACTCAAACTACGATTTGCGTAAGAATCTCCTGACGGGTGTAGCAGAATATCGTGAGAAGTTCAGCGACGATCAGCGTTTCAAGCCTCTGACAGAAGAGGTGAGAAACGATATGACGCTGAGGGCTACAGAGTTGGGACTGAAGGGATGGGATCGGAATGTGAACCGTTTCATCGACTCCACACGCATTGAGCAGTACGACCCTGTGAACACTTGGCTTGACAAACTGCCCCAATGGGATAGGCATGATTATATTGCTGAACTCGCCGCTCGCGTGCCCACCTCACAGCCACATTGGAGGAAGTACCTGCAATATTGGCTCGTTGGTATGGTGGCCCAATGGCGCGAGAGCGATAAACAGCTCACTGGCAATGCGTTAACGCCACTTCTGATTGGTCGTCAGGGATGTGGAAAGACCCGATTCTGCAAAATCATCCTGCCCCCAGAGTTGCGCGATTACTATAACGACAAACTGAACTTCAAGAACGAGTTCGACCTGAATATCGCCTTGACCAGCTTTGCACTGATCAACATCGATGAATTCGACAAAACTACCAACTCGCAGCAGATTGTGTTGAAATATCTGTTGTCGTCGAGCGATGTCAAATTCCGTCCACCCTACGGCAAAACCATCAAGTTCTATCGTCGTTACACCTCCTTTATCGGCACCACGAATCAGCTGAAACCACTAGTGGATCCTACAGGAAGCCGTCGTTTCGTGTGTGTGGGTGTGGAGGGTAACATCAATTTCGAAGATAACCTCTACCACGAACAGCTTTTTGCCCAAGCTCTATACCTATTTAATAAAGGTGAACGTTTCTGGTTGGATGACGATGAAATCAAGACATTGATAACTGAGAATGAGCCCTTCCAGAAGTTGAACGACCTGGTAGAGATGATTGGCGAGACCTTCCGCAGACCTAAAGAGACGGAATTAGCCAAATGGTGGAGTTTGGGTGACATTAGCCAACTGCTGACCGCGCGTTATCCCAACTTCGATCCTGAAACGCCTTTCCAGAAGATTGGTAACGCCTTGAATAATATCCAATTCAACTTTAAGAGCAAGCGTAAGACCAATCACATGGAATATTGGTTAATTGAGAAACATTAAAAAAACAAGACAATGAAGATATGTGTATTTTGTTCTGCGAATCAGCAGATTGACCCAGAGTTCTTCGCCATGACAGAAGAGTTGGGTGTGTGGGCTGCAGAGAACGGCCATTCCATCGTGTATGGTGGTGTAAATCAAGGTCTGATGGAATGTTTGGGAAAGGCTGCCAAAGAGCATGGTGCGATGACCATCGGTGTGGTGCCGATGATAGTGGAAAAGTCTGGTCGCCTGAGTGATTTTGTAGAAGTGGAGATACCCTGTGATAACCTAACAGACCGCAAACAGCTGATGATGGATCAGGCTGATGTGTTTATCGCCCTGCCTGGTGGTATCGGAACCATCGATGAGGTGTTTACTGTGGCGGCTTCTGCCACCATCGGCTATCATGATAAACAGGTGATCCTCTATAACATGAAAGGCTTCTGGAATCCGTTGATTGCGATGCTCGACGAGCTGCAGGGCAAAGGGATGATTCGTGGGAGTTGGCGAGATTACATTAAAACGGCCGATTCCATCGAAGAAATCAGCCGTTTGATATAATATTAAAGCCTCGCAATGGCGAGGCTATATTAATGTAGGAAGGATCTGTCTTATGACAGCAGGCTATCAGCCAACTGCTCCAGCTGTGCCTCATCGGCAGACTTCATGCGAGAGCGGATGGTGACCATCGGCTCTACTATCTCACAGTCTTTCAAGCCCTCTATCATCGAGCGCATCACTTTTCCTGCGGAAGGAGCCCAACTGCCATTCTCGATGATGCCGAAACGACGCTTCTGGTAGTTCTTGATCTGCAGATGGTAGAGGAAATCGTGCATCACGGGAAACACGCCGCCATCGTAGCTCGATGCAGCCACCACGACAGTAGGATAACGGAAAGCATCCTCGATGACCTCCGCCATATCTGAGCGACTCAAATCACTTACCACCACTTTCTTGGCACCCTTCTTGTTGAGAATCTCAGCCAGACGCTCTGCAGTAGCAGCCGTTCCGCCGTGAATGCTGGCATAGGCGATGAGTATGCCCTCGCTCTCTGGCTCGTACTTGCTCCAAGTATCGTAGAGCTTCACAGCCTCAGCCAGCGCCTCGCCCTTGAGCACAGGACCATGCAGCGGACAAATGGTCTGTATGTCTAAGGTAGCTGCTTTTTTGAGGACGTTCTGCACCTGTATGCCATACTTACCACAGATATTAAAATAGTAGCGGCGAGCCTCACAAGCCCAGTCGTCAGTCTCGTTGACCAAAGCACCGAATTTGCCGAATCCATCGGCAGAGAAGAGCACTTTATCAGTGCTATCGTAGCTCATGATAACCTCTGGCCAGTGCACCATCGCAGCCGTAATAAACTTCAGCTCATGCTTGCCTAATGAGAGGGTATCACCCTCCTTGACAGTCATCACACGTCCCTCGAAATTGAAGCCTTCGAAGAAGTTAGACAGCATCTTCGCTGCCTGGGCGCTACATACCAGTTGTAATCCTGGATAAGTCTCCAGCATCCAGGCAATCAGTGCCGAGTGATCAGGTTCCATGTGGTGAGCCACCAGATAATCAGGCTGGCGATTGCCTAAAGCGGCCTTCAGATTTGCTTTCCATTCCTCACCCTTACGACGATCGGCTGTATCCAATACCGCAATCTTCTCATCGTCAATGAGATAAGAATTATAACTCATGCCCTCAGGCACTACATACTGACTCTCAAACAGATCGATGTCGAGATCGTCAACACCGATGTACTTAATCGTATCACTCATCATATTCTAAATTTATTAATTCCTTTTTCTTTTTGTCTGCAAAGGTCAGATCCACACTGTTGTTGATACTCCGGCACACATTGGCAGAGAACTGCTGGGCCTCAGCAATCACCTGATCCCAAAATTCCTCAGACACCCCATTCTCCAGCATCTCACGGGTGATACCATATTTCACCAGACCATAGACGAAGCCTGCATTGAAGTTATCACCAGCGCCGATGGTGCTGACCGTTTCCATTTTCTCAATGGCGTACGACTTGCTCACACCACCCTGAGCTCTCAGTTCCAATGGTTCAGCACCCCTTGTATAGACGAAGTTCTTGCAATAGAACGAGATCTGTGAGCGATAGATGCTGTCGGCATCCGACTTATTGAACATCACCTCAAAATCCTCCTTGCTGCCTCTGATGACGTCGGCAAACTCCAGATTCTCCAGGATGTTTGGCGTGACTTTCATCACCTCATTAGCATGAGAGGAACGGAAGTTCACATCATAATAAAGAATGGCTCCCCTACTACGGGCGAAGTCCAAAAAGGCAAAGACCTGTGGACGAATCACTGGATTCACCGCATAAAACGAGCCGAACATCACGATATCATCAGGTTGGATATCAGGGAAGTTGAAATCAAGTCGGTCATGCGGATGATCCTTATAGAAGATATACTCTGCATCGTTCTGTTCATTCAGGAAGGCCAAAGAGACAGGTGACTTTGACTCCGGATAGACACTGATACAGCTGGCATCCACATGGTTATCCTCCAGAAAACGGATAATCTTCTGGCCCACACGGTCATTTCCCGTCTCACTGATAAACGCCGCATTCACGCCGACGCGACCTAATGAGATCAGTCCGTTGAACACCGATCCGCCTGGCACAGCACCTATCGGCTGGTCGTTTTTGAAGATAATATCGAGAATCGTCTCGCCAATACCAATAACCTTTCGCATATACCTTTTTTTAGTTATCGCTGCAAAGATACGATTTTTTTTCTTAACTTTGCACACGAAATG
>JAEEGH010010085.1_pt1 | contig 21797 bp, 10 predicted proteins | sample 9134181 | NCBI WGS metagenome assembly JAEEGH01 (sample SAMN16246544, study PRJNA631951) | gut metagenome | biome: gut microbiome; feature: rumen; material: DP-attached | host: Bos | place: Iran: Karaj | collected 2018-10
CCTTGTTCTCATCAAGTATTGGCTTAACAACCTCATCAAGGAACTTATCAACCTGATGGGCGCTACATCCAACATACTTCTTAGGATCCATGGATGCCTGAAGTTCTTCAAGGCTTAAGTGGAAGGCAGGGTCAGCAGCAATAAGTTCAAGAAGATTGTTGTCCTTACCCTCAACCTTAACAGTCTTACCTGCTTCCATTGACAGCTCTCTTATTCTCTCATGAAGCTCCTGGCGGTCGCCGCCTGCCTTAACTGCATCCATCATGATATTCTCAGTTGCCATGAATGGAAGCTCAGCAAGCATATGCTTCTCAATAACCTTAGGGTAAACCACAAGACCATCTACAACATTGATGCAAAGGTCAAGCACACCATCAGTTGCAAGGAAGCCCTCAGGAATTGAAAGTCTCTTGTTGGCTGAATCATCAAGTGTTCTCTCAAACCACTGTGAAACCTCGGTAATAGCCGGGTTAAGGGCATCTATCATCACGTATCTTGAAAGAGAGCATATTCTCTCACTTCTCATGGGATTACGCTTGTAAGCCATAGCTGAAGAACCGATCTGGCTCTTTTCAAAAGGCTCCTCAACCTCCTTAAGGTGCTGAAGAAGTCTGATATCCTGTGCCATCTTGGTAGCTGAAGCACAGATTCCGGAAAGGACATTGATCACCTTCATATCGATCTTACGGCTGTAGGTCTGGCCTGAAACAGCCATGCATCCCTTAAATCCCATCTTTTCTGCAAGCATGGGATCCAGCTTGTCAACCTTGGCAAGATCTCCGTCAAAGAGTTCTAAGAACGATGCCTGCGTTCCTGTTGTTCCCTTTGATCCAAGAAGCTTCATGTTATCAAGAACGTAGTCAAGGTCCTCTAAATCAATTGTAAAATCCTGGAGCCAAAGACACGCTCTTTTACCTACTGTAGTAGGCTGTGCAGGCTGGAAATGTGTAAAACCAAGAGTTGGCTGATCCTTATATTTATCTGCAAATTCGGAGAGTTTGGCAATGACATTGATGAGCTTTTTGCGAACAAGCCTTAGCGCATCAGTCATTATGATAATGTCAGTGTTATCACCAACGTAGCAGCTTGTAGCACCAAGATGGATGATTCCCTTAGCCTTGGGGCACTGCTGACCATATGCATAGACATGGCTCATTACATCGTGACGAACTTCCTTCTCACGAGCTCTTGCAACGTCGTAGTTGATATCGTCCTGATGCTCTTTGAGCTCATCAATCTGTTCCTGGGTTATGTTAAGACCAAGGTCCTTCTCAATCTCAGCAAGAGCGATCCACAGTCTCCTCCAGGTTCTGAACTTCATATCCTGGGAAAAGATATATTGCATATCCTTACTTGCGTAGCGCTCTGACAACGGGCTGGTGTAACGATCTGTACTCATAATACTCCTCCTATATGAAAATCACATTGCTCCTAATAGTTTATCATTGCTCAGGCGGCATAACAATAAAATAATTAAGCCCATCCGCTTGGATGGGCTTATGATTCTATTTCTCATCCCCAATAACAAGTATCAGATTGTTCATCTGCAAAAGCTGGGTATAGATAATCTCTTTGGTCATATCGTGTATCATCTTGATTCCAATGCGTGTGGCGCCGTCCTCCCCGATTCCTTCCTCATGAGCTTTTAACCATTCACAGGGATCAAAGAGCTTGTAGTCATCCCTGATTCTAAGGTACCAGTCCTCTTCATCCTTGCGGTTGAACTTGATCTCCATGCAGTGTTTCCGTCCGTCAGGATTGTTGTGAATAAGAGCATTATGACACATCTCCTCAACAGCAAGAGCCGTAACAAATGCAGTCTTTTCGGAGAGATTCTCCTTAAGGCAGTACTGACGAAGATCCTCTGATATCTGAGCGACATCTTCCATTGTTCTCATAGTAGCCTCATAGGAATCATAATCCGCCTTTTCATGGTCAATGAGAAGGATCTTATTGGAAAATGATACATTCTTATTTCTCATCCTGATCAGCGCAAAGGCAATTATAAGTACCAGTGACAAAGCATACGCAAAGATTACGCTGATCCACACCCCGGTCACTCCGAATGCACGACCAAATATCACAAAGCAGGCTCCGGGAATGATCAAATCCCTGAATATATGTATGATTGTAGAAAGCCCTTCGTACTTCATTCCAAGATACATTCCACAAATTACACCTGATGCAATCCTGAAGGGTATTGCCAAAACCATAATTCGAATAGCTGTGGCAGCAATGCTGATTATCGCTTCGCCATGGACAAATATCCTTGGTAAGATTCCCGCGAATATCATTGCAAAAGCAACAAGTCCTGCTGATACCCCTAAACCTATCTTATAGCTTCTGTACATAACCCTGCGAAGTCCCTTTGTATCACCCTCACCTGCCACTGCTCCGCAGATAACAGAAATGGCGCCAAAGAACCCGCTCAGAATGGCTGATTCCAAAATATTCGTTGATGACATAACAGATACAGCAGCGACATGTTCTTCATCCGAAATAGCAAGAAGAACATAGTTAAGAATAATTCCCTTTACCATTTCAGATGCAATAAGGATCGCATTGGGTATACCTCTTGCAAAAATGGCAAGATTCTCCCGTAACCTGAAACTTGCAGGTCTCAAAATAAGAATGTTATGTCTTCCGGGCCTGTAATGCAACATAATGATAAGAAACATAATAATATTGCCAAGGGATGTGCAAAAAGCAAGTGCAAAAATCCCCTTGTGAAAAATCACTACGGATATGATATCTGATGCAATATTGAATACATTAGCTACAAGCACAGCGATCAGTCCCAGCGTTCTGTCTCCATCAAGCTGCAGGGTCTGATTGACGGAAATTGCAACGCCAAAGAAAGGCAGTCCAATGGCATAGCCTCTGCAATAATCAACTCCATTATCCAGAAGGCTACTGTATCCGCCTGTCATTCCAAGGGCAATACAGAGCTGAGGAGCAAAGATAAAAAGCAGAGCTGATGCAACAGCAGTTATTGAAAAAACTGTAAATACACTTGTAGTAAAAATCTGCGCAGATTTATCCCTGTCGCCCTTTGCTATAGACTCTGATAAGAGAAGCTGTGAGCCATTTCCAAAGATCGTTGCGGTAACTGCGATTATACCAATGAAAGGAACCACAAGGCCACTGGCAGAAATATCATCCTCGGTAAGGAAATGTCCCATAACCCACGTGTCCACCGCAGATGCAAGCGAACCTGCAAACATGGCCACTGCCACAACTATCATTGTCATTACCAGAGCTTCAGTTGTAAGTGCGTCATCTCTTTTTCCCATTTTGTCACTTCCCGTAACATAGGCGCATTTTTATGATGTCTTCGCCTGTATTATCAAACAATTTTCTATCCATGCCAAGCATGATCATCGTCCTGTTATCATCGATCACAAAGGCAGCTACACTCGCTTTCGGCTCGCCCTCTTCAAGTATACGCCAGAATCCCTTTATGAATGCGATCTGCTTCTTCTCATCAAGCTTTGAAATGTTCTTGACGTATACCGGGATTTCGTCACCAGGCAAAAGAGCTTTAAGTCGTTCCTTCAGCTCGTCCTCATTTACAAGAGTCTCTACAATGTACTCTTTTCTGATCCTCTTGTCCGAAATCCATTTTGGAAAATCAAAGTTCAGGGTAGGTATATACTTATGGGACTGGGAAAAGAGCCTGTTCTTCTTCTCTTTATCCATTCCTCCGTTCTGGTATATAACTCCAAACATTCCCATCATGTTCCATACATGGGCACTTGGAGATATTCCATTTGCCAGTCCCTCATTTACAATCCTCTCAAGAGGTTCAATGTAAACGCTCTCATCAAAGGAATCGTTGTGCATCATCTTCTGCAGCAGAGAATCTTCTCTCTGAATATATGTGTATCCTGTAAGGCTTGACATTATGCAAATCTTCTTTGCATGGGCGTAGCATCTAAGCTCAAAAAGAATATCCTCAGAAAGAGTAATGTCCTTATCAAACTCTATACCATTTTCCTTTATAATATCGGCCTGAATCAGCTTTGTACCAAGAAAAGCGCATGCGCCATACAAAAGATTTCCTCTTATATCAGGATCATCCGGGACTATATATCCATCTTCAGTTTCAGGAAAAAGAAGCGGCATGGGAACCATGAATATATCCTCTTTATCCCTTATGCACTCCGCCTTACCTATGAGTATGTCGCAACCATCACGTTCCATTTTCTCGATGGCTTTTTCAAAGAATTCTTTCTCACAAACATCATCATCATCAAGGAAATACAGATACTTACCTGTAGTCTTTTGAATACCTTCATTTTTGGGCTAGCTTGGTGAATGCCAGGCATGTTTAATCTCATATATACATACAGATGGATTATTTCCCAAGAGCTCATCAAGCTCTTCCTTTGTGCAGGAGTCTGTGTTATGCATTACAATTACCCACTCATAATCCACATTTTTCGTTGCCTCAAACACTGAGGAAGCTGTTCTTTTAAACACTTCAAAATCCTGATTATGAAATGGTGTAATAATCGAAAGCATTTTGTCGCTCATCATCTGTTCCTTTCGTTTATCTGTTTCTCCATATTTTCAAATATCCTGTCAAAGGTCTTTTCATCCCACTTGTCCACATCAGGGTGTATCATGAGATGAATGCCATCTGCATCTTCCCAGAGAAACTCTCCCTGATAAAAAGAATAATATGACAGTTTTTCAAATTCCTCATAGGGCTCACTCACAAGGCTCTCCGGGAATATATGGCTTACGATAAATGGCATCATTTCAATCCCAGGCTCTTTGTTAAAGCACTTGGAAAAGATCTCTTCCTGCTGCAGGAAACCATACTGATCAGCAGACAAGTAAGAGTTCATAAACTCTTTTTCCGTATAATCTCTTCTGATTCTTACCGGAACGGCATTTACAAGGCATCCTACAATCCTGTCCATTCCATCAACAGGAATACTTCTGCCTGATGCTCCAAGAGGCATTATTATGTCATTCTTCCCCAGGGCATCCATTATGGCAATTGCATAGTGATAATAAACATAAGCGGAGACAGAAATGCTTTCCTTTTTGCACAGTTCTTTCACTTTTGCCGCATTTTCCCCTTCGATCGACAAAAGATATCTCTTGAAATTCGCTTTTCCCAAAGGCGATGCATTTCCAGGAATAGCAGCAATCTCTGAGCCCTTAAGATACTCCCTCCAAAAGTCTGTTGCCTTGCTACGGGCCATCTCATCTGCTGTGTAATCAAGGTATTCAATATAGTTGTCTTTTTCTATGAGATCATCGCCTGAAAGAAAATCCTGAAGGATTATCATCTCAGACATTCCATCAGCAACCCTGTGATCCATTTTTATCACGAGTATTGTTCTATCATCATGTATTCTGAAGGCCTTGACATAGATAAGATCCGATGAATCAGGATTCATAAAAAGAAATACTTTGGTGTCTGCAATTTCCTTTCTCTGAGCGTCAGTTACTTTACCAGAAGCATCTCCAAGATTTCTTAAATCCACATAATCACACCTAGCAGGGCGCTCCTTCAAGACTTTTGTATAATGCTTTTCGCCATCCTTAATAAAGCTGCTCCTGAATACTGGATGTACTGCCACCAGCTGCTCCATCTTTCTCTTTAGTTCATCCTCATCAATACCCCTGAAGCACAAAAAACAATGGGCAACCTGAAGGATATTCTCTGCAAAAAGCGACTGCATGTCCGTGCACCATACAAGCCTTGACACTTCCTTCTTCTTAGCTGTTTTCTTTTCGGCCACCTTGACTTTCAATGCAATTTCCTCAACCGAGTATGAATTCGAATAGTCAGACAGTGAAAGTCTGTAACCATTATCAGCCAGCCTGCTTATAAGAATTACTGCGTTAAGGGAATCCATTCCCAGAGCCATGAGATTTGAAGATGCATATATCTCATTTTCATCCATCTTAAGAATTGCAGCTGCATTTTTTGCAATGAGTTTCTCCAGGTCAGTCAGTTCTCTCTTATCGTGTTCAATGTTCTCTTCCACCGGCATATTCTTAAGAGCCGTGTAATCAATCTTGCCATTTGCATTATGTGGAAACTCATCAAGAAGCACAAATACAGCCGGTATCATGTATGCCGGAAGATGCTCTGCCATGTCACTTCTAAGGCTCTTTTCATCTACAGCCTTTCCATGGGCACCTTCATAGAAAGCCACAAGCAGATCCCTGTCACCCTTCCCCTTCACAACCATTACAATGCTGTTTCTTATGCCAGGATAATTGCTCAAAAAGCTCTCAATTTCGCCAAGCTCAATTCTCTGGCCATGGTACTTGACCATTCGGTCATTTCTACCGTGGAGGACAACAGATCCGTCCTCATTCATTATGGCAAGATCTCCGGTCCTTACATATCTTGTACCGTCGATTTCAGTATTCTTATTTGCAAACTCCTCTTTGGACTTTTCTGTGTCCTCAAGGAGATACTCCCTGAACATACTTGGGTTTGAAACCAAAAGTTCGCCCTTTTGACCTGCTGAAAGCTCTTTTCCATCTTCACCTGCAATCTTAAGGGTAGCCTTGGGAGATGGCACCATGCCTGTTCCGGCTTTTACATCCTGCCAGCTGATACCAAAAGCCTCCGTCTGTCCATATACAGAAACGATGGATCCCGTGAAGTTATCTGCTTCTTTCAGGGTATTTATAAGAGCATCCGGAATCGCCTCAGCAAAGAAGTTAAAGCATTTTACGCTTGAAAGAGCCTTGCAAAACTCCTCATCCTCAAGATACATATTTAGCTGGGAAGGAAGTATAGGCACCGAGCAGCTCTTATTGGCCTTAAGTACAGCTGTTGTAGCAGGTACGCTCGTCTGCTCATCTTCTGTTAAAAGAGCCAGCTTCATGCCGTTAAGTATTGCAATGGGATACTCAAAATGATAAGCCACCACATATCCATGATTGAGTCTTGCAATTACTGTATCAAAATCCTGAATATCAATGCCTGTAGAGCCAAGATTGTACGGATATTGTGTAAAAAGAAATCCCGCAGCGCTCTGACACTGTACAACACCCTTAGGTGTTCCTGTTGATCCCGAAGTATAGATTATCATTGCCGGATCATCTTCTGCTGCCATTTGGGGCTCAAAACTGTCAGCAAAGCCAATGCTACCGTCCATTATTTCCCTGTAGGTGTCATCATCAAGAAGAAGCTTTGCACAGGAAGACTTTATTATCGTCTTAATCCTCTTTTCCGGATAGTCATACACAACAGGAGAAAATGCTGCTCCCGCCTTAAGAATTCCAAACATGGCAACAACCATGTCCACGCTTCGTTTCATATGAAGGACAACAACATCCCCTGGGCCTATATCTCTTTTGGAAAGGCCATAGGCAAACTCCCTGGTCTTTTTATCAAACTCGGGATAAGAAATCTTTTCTTCACTTGTCTCAACTGCCACGCCACTAAAAAGACCTTCTTTTGAAAGCACTATACTCTGCGCAGTTTCCATAACCTTCTCCGTTTCATTTACATATGCTGTATTATCTCGTCGTCCTGACTCTGCTTTTCAAGCTCCTCACTAAGGTTTATCACCCGAAGCTTATCCGGATCTGAAAGCTCTTTTCTTATGAGATGGAAAACTCTGTTTCCTGAGGATGAAAGATAGGTAAGGCCCTTGCAATCCACTTCTACTTCTTTTACCTTTTCCTTGTTACTCTCAAAGCACTCAAGGAGTTTTGGAGAGCTAAGGACATCAAGCCTTCCGGACACTTTTACAAAAAGTGTGTCACCCTCTATGTTTGATTCAATATTAAAGTCGTTGTCATTTCCCTCTTTTACAACATAATCGGGAGAAAGCGTGGAGACAAATGTAAAGGGATGCATAAGAGCTTCCCTGATCTTTGCAGTAACCTCAGGTGCCAATTTTGAAAAGCTAAGAAGCTGCGGGTTATCCGGGCGAAGAGGACTCATCTTTGCATCAAGTCCTGACTCCTTAAACATCTTAGCGTCTTCTTCAAGAGGGCGTTTGTCAGTCTCCATTGTTATGCCGCCGTTGGATGCCCAATTGTACATTGTAAAGAGCATTCCAAATACTTCCCTCATTCTTTCCGGAGGATAGTTGGCAGTTATGCAGTCAAAGAACAGATATCCGTTGCCGGGATCCGGTGTGATGTATGTGGAACCCTCATGCTCGCTCATAATGCGGGCTATGTTGTCACGAACTGTCGCTGCCTCTGCTTTTGTGAGGTACATACCAAGTCCCTCTACTACTATGCATATAGGGCCATCCAGCTTATCAGCTGCTGCCTTTAAAGACTCATAATTGGTGGCATCCGCGCCCACATACTCGAGATTATCAAGCCCTGCCTTCCTGGCAATTGGTTCGAGCTCATCAGCTACTACAGGAAGATCAGCTCCCACATAGTGGTATCCTTCCTTAGCAAGCTGCATACCTCTTGGGGAATATCCGCAGGCGATATCCAGGACATTTTTACAGCCTGAATTTCTCACATAGTAATTTACCGAAGTGTATCTGATCTCGTGGATTATGGGATTAAGGAAGCACATATCCTTACTGTAAGGAATCACCTCAGGATCCACGCCATCCTCAAGGCCAATAAGCTTTCCATACTCTATGGCTTCCGGAATTCCGGCAAGGTAGAGCCAGTATGAAGTCAGCTTCGCGGTTTCAAATGCTTTGTTAGATTCTTCTCTGAATGTATCGTTTCCCATTATTGTCCCTCACTATTTCTTGCTTCAAGTTCCTCATTGATCTTTGGCATTTCTTTATCAAGTCTGTAGAAATATGTAAAAACAAAAATCAGTATTCCAAGTATAAGAGGCGCCAGATTGTATAGGCCTATAATGGCTAAATTGGCGCTTTCCGGCTGGACACTGAGACTTCCGTCGTAATGGGCCATACCCATGATCAGTCCAACCAGGCCAGAAGATAATCCCTTTGCCACCTTGCTAAGGAAAGATGTGACAGAAGTAGTCATTCCCTCAAGTCTGATCCCATTCTTCCACTCCCCGTAGGCCATGCAGTCGATCAGATAAATCGCAGCCATGAAGCCACCGGGAATTGCTGATACTGTGGCGAGTATCGTGCCAATGATTATGGTAATAATGTTGGTTCCGCCAATTAACCTTATGATTGCACCAAGAGCACAACATATACCCGAGGCCCTAAGGAGATTGCCGTGTCCAATCTTCTTTGACAGACTGGGATAAAAGATCAGGAATATCGGGGTTGCCAGATTAGTAATACCCGCAAGGCTTCCTACTCCAATATCCCCCATTATGTATTTGAAATAGTAATTTGATACCGTTCCATATGTATTCAGCTGAAGATTTACACAAAATGAAGCCAGCGCGATCATCCACAGATATTTATTCCTTAGAAGTACCTTTACAAGTTCAAGCAGAGACGTTTTTGCCCTCTGCTGCAGAACTTTTTCCTCTTCCTGAACAACTTCTTTTACAAATATAAAACGAAGTATTCCTATAAGTCCCAGAGGAATCGCAAAGCAAAGAGTCATGATTGTCCACGCTTCCTTTGAGTCGCCGATCATCTTAATAAGCGAAGGAAGCGCTATAAAAAGAATGATCATAAAAAGCAGAGATAAACCCGACGAAAAAGATACCACTGCCACTCTGTTCTGCTCATTTCTTATACTTCTTTTCAGATATACAGCATCAGCACCATCAAGAAATGTTGCACAGACAGAATTTATAATCGTATACATAATAAACACAAATATTACCTGTCCGGTAAGGCCCATATCCGGCGTAGAGAAAAGAAATACCGTGAACAGCCAGACAAATACGATAAATATTTCATATGGTCTTGCTTTTCCAAATCTGGTTTTAGTCCTGTCAATAAGATATCCCGCAACAAGATCCGTAAAGCCATCAAATACTTTGGAAATAAGAAGGAGTGCACCCACAATTCCCGCAGGCATTTTAAGCACATCCGTGCAGAAATATGTAACCTGTGCCACAAAGGTTACATTTAAGATAAGTGACATTGCCCTTGAAGACCAGGCCCATTTCACATACCCTGGAAGGACTTCATTTTGTGCTGTTGTTGCAGGATCAAGCCAATTGGGCTTTGCTTTTGTTTTCGTTTTTTCCATTATATTATCTCCCCGGGAGTAACCTTTCCGGCTCCAAACCAGTCTTCTGCTTTAGGATCCTTTCCTGCCAGATCCCAGGTAAACTCTTTTACCTTTCCACAGTATGCACACATATCTATTGGTCCCATTATCAATTCGTAGAGCTTTGCAGTAGTCAGATCTTCATCGTAAAGATCAAGACTGCAGTCCGGGAAATGTCCCTCCATTCCAAAATGCTTCTCATATACCGGAATCTTATGCGCTATTGAACACTTGGATATCTTTCCGTTTTCAAAGATATTGACTATGGTGTCGTTGCACATGAACATCGTTGTCTCTTTGTCAGAATCACCTTTTGGATTTAATCTTGTACCAAAGACGTCTGCTAGTTTTGCAACCTGGCATCCTATCCCCTCTTTATTGAGCTCCTCAACAAGATTCTGGGCGTGATTTGCAATTGGCGGATAGAGCGATACGCTAAAGAAAGCACCGGTTTTTTTCATCGTTTCCTTAAGCCTGTCATCAATAGCTATAAGCTTGATTCCATTTGTTACTACAGCTATCTCCTCATCCGGATAGATCTCCCGGGCCTTTTCAACAAAGCGGTAAAGATCCGGATTCAGCAAAGGCTCTCCACCCATAAGACGGATCTGACCTATATGATCTATCTTTGTTTTTATCTGCTTAAGGTCTTTTGCAAACTCATCAAAGTCTCCAAAGGCTTTTTCTGCAAGTGGTGAAAAATGGCTACATCCCTTGCACTTAAGATTACAGTGGTGAGTCACCTCAAACTCCAGAATCCGAATAAAAGGAATAGCATCTCTTTTAATAAGCCCAGGCAGATTGCCGTGGTCACGAAGCTCCATCTCCCAGGTCTTTTCATCCATTAACCATATCTTGTCATAGGATATACCTGACTTCACAAGACTATTTACAATGTGTTTCTCCAGCGGAACACCGTAAAGAGGCACCAGAATTTTGTCCACGTTGCCTTTTTTTAGCTCATCGGGGCCTACGACCTTACTGCCGGCAATCTCAGTCCCCCAGGATCTTGGATTAGTATCAATAAAGCATGTCTTCTCCTTATCTTCTTCGGAAAGTAAGGACTGCATTTTTTGTGGTATTGTGTTTTTTCCCCAGATATAAAACATCAGCTTCTTACCTCAGCTATAAGCATTGTCTCCATAAGTACAGTCCCGATGGCGGGATGTCTTATCTTAAATGTGTATCCCAGATCCAGTTTTTCCAGCATTGGCTTAATGTCATAAAAGTCGGATGTATTATGATAAATACTGATAAGAAGGGTCGGCTTTTGTGATTTGATAGTCTCCATTGCTCCTTTCAAAAGTAGCTGCTCTGCGCCTTCTACATCTGTCTTTATAAGCCCAACTTTAAGGCCATGTTCTTTTACAAAATCATCCAGAGTAATTACATCTACTGTCTCTGTTGCCGTGTATGGCATCCTGCTCTTATCCACGTATGAATTGGTTGAGCTGACGATGGAATTTGTCATCTCCACCTGTCCTTTTTTATCGCCAAGAGCGAAGTGACACGGAACTATGTTTGACTTGTTATTCAGCTCTACTGTCTTTACCAGATTGTCATAGTTTTCTTTTGTTGGCTCAAAGGCATAGACTTTACCGCTTGTCATCTCAGAGAAGATAAGGGCTGAGTCTCCTATAAATGCACCTGCATCTATAATGTCTTTTTCTGCAATATACGAAGTATTCTCTATGTCTCCTGCCCCGCACTTATCAAGAAATACGCATGCCTCAAACCTTGCTGTTGGGAGCTTGTAGTGCTCGTAGCAAAAGCACCCCTCACGCTCTCGTTTAACCTCTTTTTCAAAGGCTTCAAGACCTTTTATCTTTTTCATTTCCGCGTCGCTAAAGGCGGGAAGCAGGCGTTCTTTTGAGTTTTTAAGCTCATGCACTCTCTTAAGGCACGTGGCAACTGTCTGTTTGCTTTCATCATCCAGACCACTCACAAGGGCTTCGTACTTTTCATCAAAGTCTTTCATGTCTTCTTTGCAGGTGCCAAACTCAGCGTAGTACTCCCTCTCAAAATGCTTATCCTCTAATTTACTGTTTTTTTTTAGAAGCATCCTGAAGTAGTTCTTGTAGAACTTGAACATATCAGGGTTGAGGTACAGATCATTGTGGAAGTACTCAGGGAACTCAATGACTGTAGCATCCTTGTAAAGCCCCTTAACAACTGAAAGCTTAAGCTGCTCAGTCTCGTCGTCGTAATCCTTCTTTGCATCCACAAACAGAACAGGTCCATCATAAGGAGTGTTTCTCTTCATGGTCCTCATAAGATCAAGGGTGGCATTCTGCTTCTTGATGATCAGGTCGATTGGCTCTCTTACAACTGAATCTCCGTAGGCTCTACTCCTCTCGACAACCATCTTGATAAAAGGATCATCCTCTGTAAGAACAGGGAAAACCTTACCCGGATAAATCCATGGAACAATGGTATCTCCCATGAATACCTGCTTGTACTCTCCATATTTCTTTTGCCATCTGTCAGCAAGAGAAATGGCTATCTGTCCGCCGAAGGAAAAGCCTGCAAAGCCCCAGAGCGTGGACTTATCCTCGAGGATCTTCTCAATCTCATCAAAGTAAAAGCTGATGAGCTTCTCGTAGTCATACTCACCAAGTACTGTGTCGATATGGTCAAGGAATGGCTCAATTGCAAGGATATTGAATATCTTGCCCCACTCGTCATAAAGCATTGTAAGGCCGCTCACCGGAATGATGCCGTGATCAAGAACGATTGTGGGCTTCTCCTTGTCAAACTCGCTTGTAAACCACATGAACTCCTTGGAAGAGCTAAGGATTGCCCTGATGGACTTCTTCCTCATAACATCTGAAACTGTGATCCTTGAGTCGAATTTCTCTATCTCGGTCACAAACTGAACTGCCAGAATGGAGTCCATTCCTAGGCGCATCAGGTCATCGGTAACACCAAAGCTTATATCCGGTAAAAGAGCTCTGGCCGCTGCAAGAAGCTGTCTCTCCTCGTAGGTTTCTGCTTCAACATTCTCTGAGTATTTATCAAAATCAGGTTCAGGAAGGGCCTTTCTTTCAACCTTGCCGTTTACGTTCTTCGGGAAGGACTCAACAGGGATCCAATACAGCGGGATCATGTACTTTGGAAGGTGCTCTAAGGCAAATCTGGTAAGTTCCTCTGCCGGAACTTCCGTCTTGCCATTATCAGGGATGTAGTAGCATACAAGCATGCTTGCCTTGTTCCTGGTCTTGATGACACAGACATTGTCTTCAACATCAGGGTGCTTGACGATGGTTGCTTCAACCTCGCCCATCTCAACTCTCTGACCGTTTATCTTGGTCATGTTGTCTTTTCTGCCGCAGTAATAGTAATTGCCCTGTCTGTCAAACTGCATCAGGTCGCCGGACTTATACATCCTCTCATGGCCATCAAACGGGCATGGAACAAACTTTTCTTTGGTCTCCTCTTCTTTTCCACGATACTCGATTGCAAGGGCATCATTAACAATGCACACTTCGCCTACTGTATCCGGGGTTGTGATAAGTTTTCCATCGTCATCAAGAAGATAGATTGTAGTGCCTTCAGTGGGCTTTCCAAGAAGATTCCATGGATCTTCCTTTGTGGTAACTCGTCCTGTTACGGCTGCTGCCTCGGATGAGCCGTAAATCTCTACCATTTCTGCTGAGATATCAGGTATCTGCTTAGCCTTTTCGCCTGCAGTGATGATGCACTTAATTGGCAGCTCAGCGCCAGGTGCAAATACAACAGGGATCATGCTCGGGATCATGAACATGGTTGTTATGTTGTTTGCCTTGATCCTTGATACAAGGAGATTCTGATTCAAAAGCTCCTCGTCGCTGAAAATATACAGATTGCAGCCTACTGTAAGACCTGAGAACAGGTCATAGGTGGATGCTGCATAGCTGAAGCTTACGATATTTCCGATACACTCATCGGGGCCGGGCTCGTAGTAGTAATGTCTTGCATTGATATGGTTCCTGATATAGTAATAGGTGTCCACAACGCCCTTGGGATTTCCGGTAGAGCCTGAGGTGTATGTTATAAATGCAGCCTTTTTGTCATCAGAGAGGTTGTAGTTCCAAAAGCTCTTTGTGCCATGGTACTTCTCGATAATATCCTCCATGTAAAGAACAGGGACTCCTGCAGCCTCCACGTCTAGTGCAGTGACCTTCTTTGATGTAATAAGGCAGGCAGTTCCTGCATCCCCTACTATGTAGTCAAGCCTTTGCTGGGGTACATCAGGGTTTACAAAGTAGTAGCAGTTTCCGCTTCTCATTATTCCAAGAAAAGCTGAAAGGACCTCTTTTTCTCTTGGATATACAACGCCTATGTTGTAGTTATCCGTAGAATTCTTTTCTGCATCTGAATTCTCCAAAAGCTCTTTTATCTCATTTGCTACTACATCTGAGAGCTCATCTAAAACCTTGTAGGTCTGGAATCCTGTCTCGTCTGATACTGCCTTGTTTTCAGGGTACCTGGCTGCAATTTCCAGGAAAATATCAATTATTGTCTTCATGTCATGTTTCCACCTTGTTGTAATTTATTTGCAATTCTCTTTTAATATGCGTATAAACTCATCGGAAAGCTCTGTGAAACTGTCTTCCTTTATCTTTGCTGCATCAAAGTGAAGATAAAAGCTGTAGTTACCATCCTCTTTTACGATGAAATTACTCATAACCATATGCTCGTAGTCTCTGTCTGCAAACTCCTTAAAGTACCCTGCCGTCTTTACCGGCGGGAAAATCTCGGAGATGAGGAACGGAGCCAGCGTTGGAGGTTCATCCAGGCCAAGTGCTGTTTTCCAAAGTATAGGAGACAGCAGGTAGCTGAACTGTTCAGCCTGCAGGTACCCTGCCTGGAACTGCACAGGCGTATCTGATTTCCTGATAACTACAGGTATTGTCTCTATAAAGCATCCCACAGAGCTTTCAATTCCGCTTACAGGAACGCCTCTTCCGAAGGTAAGCATCTGCATTATCACAGCCTCTTTTCCAAGAACATTTAAAAGAGCCTGTCCATACATGTAAATGATGTGACCAACTGTTGAGATTCCTATGTCCCTGCTTATTTCATCAAGCTTCTGAGTTTCCTGTGATCCCAGCCTAAAAGGTATGGAACGGAAATCTGGTTCAGGATCGCTCCCATCCTCTGTCTTGGCTTCTTCATTTTCAGGAAGTGCGGACAGCTCTGCATTATGAAGATATCCTCCAAAGAATCCTATGGCCTGCTGCAAGCTGTTTGGACTGCTGATGTATTTCAGGAAATCTATGTAACTGTCCCGCCCATCATCAAGCTCTTTTGCTGAAAACTCTTGCATCAGAACATTCATACTTGTTCCGTCGATGCTGATGTGATTTCCGGTGATCATGATGAACGAGGCGCGGTCGCTTATCTTAAAGCACGCCGCCTGAAGATCAATTACTTCCTCGTTTTCAAGGATTCTGCCATAGATGTCCCTGCCGGTATTCTCTATGTACTCCATCTGCTCCTTTGAGGGTTCAAATGGACCACTAACCCCGTCCCCCCGGTCCAAAATGTTATGGAACTCAACGAGGGTGTTGGCTTCATCTCTTATCTCCTGACCGGGCGTTCCGTCTTCCCTAAAGACTATTGACATTCTGATAGCAGGATGCTTTTTGACAATAAGATCAACTCGCTTTTTAAAAGAGGCGTCATCATATGCCACGTCACACACAAAGTTGTTCGTGACATACATTCCTCTCATCTTCTTTTCAGGGGTTATCTCAGTGCCCCAGTAGATCTGAGGACCTGTGGCAGCAAACTGAGTTATTTCCGTTTCGTCCTGAGACTGCGTCGCTTCCTCCTTGCGAATAACCTTTGCCAGGTCTCCTATGACAGGATGGGAAAAGATATCTGAAATGCTCACTACATATCCTTTTTCCTTAAATACACCTATCATCTGGAATGCGATAAGGGAATCCACGCCCATCCGGAATAAATTGGATGCGGGTGTTATGTCTTTTCCCTCAAGGATTCCTGACAGAACCTGGCATATCAGTTCTTCCTCTTTACTGGTAATAGTGTCTGAATACTCCGCAGATCCTTCATTATCAGGCACAAAAATCTTCTCTGAAAGAAGCGGATAATCAATCTTGCCGTTGGGATTAAGAGGGAGATTCTCAAGTCGTATAAATCCGATTGGTATCATTGCCTCTGATATATGATGGGTAAGGAACTGCCTGATATCACCTGAATCTAAATCTTCATCACTTACATAATAAGCAACAAGAGCCTCAATTCCGGCTTCTGTCTTTCCAACTACAACTGCGCAGTCCCTGATTCCGGGATACTCACACAGATTGCTTTCAATATCACCGGGCTCTATTCTAAGGCCGTGCAGCTTGATCATTCGGTCAATTCGGCCCTTGATCCATACCTTTCCATCCTCCGAGAGAACTCCTTCGTCACCGGTTGCAAAATATGACTGTCCGGCAAGTTTTGAAATTCTCATATCAGAATTTGTGTAGCCTGTAAGTGTATAGGGGCTCTTTAGAACGATTTCCCCTCCTGATCCGGCTTCACATTCTGTTTTATTTTCACTGACAACCTTGAGCTCAACTCCCGGCAGAACGTTGGTATACGGATAGTCCAAGCTCCTTACATCACCTGCGGTTATAAGATGGCACTCCGATGAGCCATAAGCATTTATGATCGCTGTATTTTCATCTGCGTTTTCCAGGATGACATCTCTGGCTTCAGGCTTTAATTTTTCACCGGCAACCACAAGATTTCCCAGCTTCTTAAACTGTGCTCTGAAGTTCTCATCCCTGAGAAAATTCTGCGTCTGGGACGGGGTCATAAACACACTGGTATTTTCATACTCAGATATTGCTCTTCCCACCGCCTTAACATCGTTCTGTTCATCATCCGTAAGAACTACCATAGTTATGCCATTTGTAATTGCCGGTAGTAGTTCAAAAATGTATGAACTGACAAAAGTTATATTTGTCTTGGCAACAATGTTGTCTATTTTATTGCACTTAATACCTGTCTGGGAAATATGGATTGGGTACTGCTCTCTGGAAAAGAGCTTTGAACTCTGGCTGTGAAGTACACCCTTGGGCTTTCCGGTAGAGCCGGAGGTATATAGAATGAGCGCAGTATCCAAAGGGCTTGCCATAACAAGCTCTGTGGATTTCTGTTCTTTGGCTGCGAGTATTGCATCATACTCATTATCTGTCAAAAAAAGATCAATGTGCTGTTCCTTATGTATCAGGTCTTTTCTCTTTTGTGGAAGGTTTAAATTTACAGGCAGCAAAACTGCACCGGACTTAAACACTCCGATCATGGCCATCATCATCTTCTCGGAGCGTTTCATTGAAAGTTCAACAACGCTGCTCGGTCCGATACCGCGCATGGCCAGCACGTTTGCTATATGATGTGTTATATGGTCAAATTCTGCAAAAGAAATTTCCCTGTCCTGACATATAAGAGCTTTCCCCTCAAACCTGCCCTCATAGGAAAGAGCTGCCTTTTGAAGTGTGTCAATTTTCTTAAGTCCCGGCATTTTCATGCTCTCCTTATTTTTCCACTGGCTGTTTTCTCCAATGGTTCATCCATAATCTCAATAATCTGGATCTGTTTGTAAGTAGGCAGAGACTTATTAAGGAGCTTTACTTCATCCTCAACTTTTTTGGCATCTGCCCCCTCGCCACAGTATATTTTAGCTGCAATAGTGTCACACTTCTCGCACACAAGGCATTCCTTTACCTCAGGAATTCTGTAAATAAGCTTTTCAAGCTCCTCGGGAATTACATTTTCGCCATTACCCAGGATGATAACATTTTTCTTTCGACCAACAATGAACAGGAATCTGTCCTCGTCGATATAGCCGATATCTCCAGTGTATAGCTTTCCATCCTTAAGGATAGCCGCTGTCTGCTCGGGATCTTTGTAGTACCCGTCAAATACACACTGGCCCGATATAACAATTTCACCGCAGCCGTTCTCATCCGGGTTATCAACTGTAACATCAAGGCAGTCGATTATATGACCAACAGATCCCTTCTTTGAAAAGATCTCTCCGTTCTTCACCATAGAAACCGAAACAGGTCCACATGTTTCAGTCATGCCATAATCGGAAGTAACCTTTATGTCATAATCCCGGAACATATCTCTTATCTTATCCGGAAGCGGTGCTCCTGTTGCCCTTATAGCCGAGAAATTGCCGCCTATAAGCGCCCGTGCTTCTTCTTTCTCTTTTCCAGAAAGGACTTCATAAAGCAGCATTGCCTGGGCAGGAACCATGAATCCGATCTTTGGCTTTGCATAAGCATATTCCTTAAGAAGGTATCTAAGTCCTGAACTAAGATATGCTGTTGTACCCACAAGGAGTGTTCCTCTAAGGTCGCCGATCCCCGCAATGTGATAAAGCGGAAGCGTGATCAGACAGACATTGTTCTCCATCTCAAGGCCGTGCCATACATATCTCTCAAGAGTAAAATTCTCCTGACGAATTATAGCAGCCTTGTTCTTGCCACCGGTTCCTGAAGTGAACATCATAACAACCTGCTGCTTGTTACAGATAGGGTCATTTATCCAGGTCTCGTTTCCTCCATCTATAGCTTTTTGTCCCTCGGAAACCATGCTCATGATCTCGGACATTTTGTGAAGTTCAAAGCCTTCAGGCAGATCTTGTGAATTAAAAAGATCAATCTCATCATCACAGAAGCATATAGATGCATCAGAAAACTTTATCCTTTGGACAAGTTCTTCTGTATCAAGATTTGGATCTATAGGTACAACGATCATGTCACTGCAGATAACAGTTAAAAATGCAAGAACCCACTCATAGCTCCTGTTGCCAATAAGTGCCATGGTTTTCCTTCTATATCCCCGGCTGTAAAAGTCTGTTCCAAGACAGGAGATATCAGAAAACAGCGCATCATAGGTTACACCGGTAACTTCTTTCTTTTCTTCATCCCACCACTCAAAAGCTTTCTTTTCAGGTGTTTTTATTGCATTACCAAAAAAGAAGTATGCCAGTGTCTCGTCTTCGCAGTGCTTTAGTTTCTTCTCAAAGATGTCTTTTCCCATTGATACTTTATGCCTCCAACCACAGTTTTTCATACTTAATACATTCTTTGTACAGTTCCTCCATAATAATGTAAATAAGCTGTGGATTTATCTGCACAAGTCTTCTAAACGCTTTTACAGGAACCTTTAATACGGTAGCCTCGTTTGAACCTACATCTGCCATAACCTCTGTAGACGAGTTTCTAAATATTGCTGCATAGCTAAGAACAGATCCTGGCTTACAAGCCTTGATGGGATTAAGCCATCCGGACATAGACGTTGCTTTTGTAAATACCTTGCCTGAAATAAGAATTGGCAGGTAGTCGATGTTTTCCTTTTCGTCGAATACTCTGTCTCCCTCCAGGTAGCTCTTTATAGTCGACTGCCTTGCCACTGTAACAAGCTGATCCCAGGTTGCCAAAGCAAAAATAGGGTGTTTTTTGAGCAGCATGGTCTTCTTGAGTTCGTCGCACTGCTGGAGATTTGCAGTGTATTCAAAGAGTGACCTGTCATATTTATCAAGCTCTCCTACTGTCATTTCAGGCTCACTGTTTAAGATCTGTCTGAGTACTCTCTGGAATGTCTCAGCATACAGCTGTACTGTTTCTCTTGAGAATACTGAAGCGTTGTAACCTACAGCAAGCTCTGTGCCACTCTGAGTCGGTCTTATATATACAGCAAGATCCTCGGAAAGGTTATCATATACGTTGGTTACAAGTATCTTAATGCCCTGTATTTCCGGGGCATCCTTTGAAAAGCCCTTATTTCCGGCAAAGTTATGGCAGTTAAGAACATGGTCAAAAAGCTCTGCTTTTCTTCCAATAGTGCCTTTGATCTCATCTATTGAAACATGGGAGTTTTCAATTGAAAGAACGAAATCCTTCTGCAGATCAGTAAAAATATCTGTAATCTTCTGGTCATCATCTATCCTCATTCGCACAGGAATAACCTTAACAAAACCTCCCGGAATACTCATGCTCTTGAACATGGAAACTTCTCTTCCGGAAGTTATAGCTCCGAAAAGGACATCTTTCCTGCCGGTAATTCGGTTTAACATTATTCCCCAGGAAGCCTGAAGAATGTTAAAGGTTGTGGTTTTATATTTCTTTCCGGCTGTTGCAAGACCATCTTCCAAGTCAGGTGGAAGAACCGATACATAAACCGTCTCCTCAAATTCTTTATCTGTATTTATCTTACCCGGCAAAGATATATCATTTTCAGCATCTTCCAGATAGTTTTTCCAATAGCCAAGTTCTTTATTTATATCAATGCTGTTTCTAAAATCTGCTACACTCTTGTAATCTCCCTCACCTGATTCAGAGAAAGGAGTATCTATTTTCAAAGCATAATCAATAAAGATATCCTTTATCAGAATACCCATGCTTGTTCCGTCACTGTTTATATGGGGCTGGGAGATTATGAAAACGAATTTGTTGTCACCATGTACCTTATAAACATGAATCCTAAGGAGTGGATCGTTCTCAAGATCAAAACCCCTTCTTCGATCAGCCGCAGATGCCACATCCAAAGCTCTGTCAACATCTTCCTGCGCAATATTGGAGATGTCTTCAAAAGATATCTCTGATCTTCTGTTTTTCAGGCACACGCAATAAGGCTTGGAAAGCCCTTTGTATACATATGCAAATCTGAGAGTATCTCTTCTCTCACACTCACTGTCGACTTTTTTTCTAAATGTCGCAGGATCAAGCTCCATTTCAGTCATGATGGTCATCTGCAGGAAAAAAGCCGATTTATTATTCTTCTTTTCGCCGAACATCCACTTCTGTCCGGGGCCCAGGTCATATATGTCCTCGATATTGTTTCCGTATTTTCTGACGATTTGGTAAAGATCTGTTGGTAAAATGTTTTTGGCTGTGTAGTTATTCATAGTTTTCCTCTACTCTGGGATGCTCCACTAGACTCGAAAGAACCTCGCTAAGTGTTCTGCTCAAAAAAAGGACGGCAAATCCCGGACAATCAAGCGTATGATTATCTGAAACCTGCCATCCCCTTAGTTTTATATTTTATTTCATACATTTAACCAGTTCATCAAAGCTGGAGTGCATGTAAATATCCTTAAGTTCTATCTCATATCCTGCTTCTCCGCATCTGGTTACCATTTTGACTGTATCAAGAGATGTCAGACCCTGCTCGAAGAAGTCCTCGTCCTTGTTGAAGTTTGGAAGAAGTCCCTTCATAACATCCATAAGTGCTACATCAGGCTCCTTATCCTTAGGTCCAAGTTTAGCCTTCTCAATCTTGATCACGTTTGGATTCTCAATGGGCTTATCTACTTCCTTGGAAAGATATTTTGCTATCTGTGGAGGAACCATCCCCGGTGCTCCAGGTGCTCCGGAGGGAGTACATACCTGTTGGTTTCCCATAGGGCTGCATACCTGCTGGCCACCCATTGGTGTGCATACCTGCTGGTTTCCCATTGGTGTGCATACCTGCTGGTTTCCCATTGGTGTGCATACCTGCTGGTTTCCCATTGGGCTGCATACCTGCTGGTTTCCCATTGGTGTGCATATCTGCTGATTCCCCATTGGGCTGCATACCTGCTGGCCACCCATTGGTGAACATACCTGCTGATTTCCCATTGGACTGCATACCTGCTGGCCACCCATTGGTGAACATACCTGCTGATTTCCCAT
>JAEEGH010010087.1_pt1 | contig 21794 bp, 17 predicted proteins | sample 9134181 | NCBI WGS metagenome assembly JAEEGH01 (sample SAMN16246544, study PRJNA631951) | gut metagenome | biome: gut microbiome; feature: rumen; material: DP-attached | host: Bos | place: Iran: Karaj | collected 2018-10
AGATGCAGACCACTTCTGAGAAGGTGCTGAAGATGCGTCAGGAGGAGTTGGGTGCCCAGAATAAGGAGCAGGTGTCGAAGATTATCGACCCCCTGCAACGCAGTCTGAAGGACATGCAGGAAGCCCTTGACAAGACCAAGGAACAGCAGACGGAGGCCCTGACACGATTGGACGAAACCATCAAAATCAATATGCAGAAGAGTGCTGCTATTGGTGAGACGGCTGACAGACTGACACGTGCCTTGACAGGTGAGGTAAAGGTGCAGGGTAACTTTGGCGAATTGAAACTCAAGCAGTTGCTGGAAGACCTGGAGCTGAAGGAGGGTGAGCAGTTTGATACGCAGGAAACGTTGCGCGATAAAGGTGGCAAGGGTGCCAAAGGCGATGACGGCAAGGGTCTGATACCAGACTTTATTCTGCATTTCCCCAACAATCGTCATGTGGTGGTCGACTCGAAGATGTCACTTACTGACTACGAGCGCTATATGAATGCCGAGGATGGTACGCCTGAAAAGAGCGAATACCTGAAAGCACATATCGATAGCGTCAGGGCTCAGGTAAAGCGATTGGCCAGAAAGGAGTATACCAAATATCTGCCTGAGGGTTACAACCGCTTGAACTTCGCCATCATGTATGTGCCCATTGAGGGTGCCTTGAATCTGGCTTTGTTGAACGACGCCTCATTATGGCGCGAAGCCTACGATGAGGGCGTCATGATTCTTGGTCCGCAGACCATGTATATGAACCTGCGCGTTCTGGAGATGATGTGGACACAGGTGCGCCAGTTGAAGAATCAGCAGGCCATGATGGATGCGGCCAACACGGTGATTGAGCGTGTACAGGACTTTGGCACGCGTTTCCAGGATGTGGAGTCGAGCATGAACGATACCATCAAAAAGATGAATCGACTGAAGATTACCACTGCCGACAGCGGCCAGAGCATCATAACAGCTGCCAAGAATCTGTTGAAGGCTGGCGCTCGTGAGAATAAGAAAAAGAAGCCGCTGGCCGAGATGGATGACTCGCTATTCCTGGAGAATGAAGAAAATGAGACCGAACCATGACATCTGGATTCGGTCTCAAATCGTTCAAGAATTGTTGCGGACTTATTTCAGTATCTTCTTGACTTGCTTCAGCAGGGCCTTGGAGGGTTCTGCAGCCGATTTGCAGGGCTGCAAGTACCAGCGTACCGTCCAGTTCAGCTCTTCCTTTGGCTGAAGCGTTGTATAGGCACCCTGGCTCTCCAGTTCGATATGGGCTTTGCCTCTGTTTACGTAAACCTGGATTTCAGCCTCGTTAGGTGCAGGCTGCGAAGCGTTGAGGTCTTCAAACTTTTTTACCAACAGCAAGCCCTTATTGCAGTAGGCCAGCCAACCTTTTCCGTCTGCATTGATTTTACGGTTCTGATTGGTTTCGTCCGTCTTGTACCATGCAGCACCAAAAGCCTCCTTGAAGTCCATCAGTCCTGCTGGCGTGATGCCATTCACAGGTGCATCGAAGAATATCAGTCCACCTTCGTTCTGCACACGGGTAATCTCCCAAGGAGCCACCTTTCTGGCCTCGTTGCCCTCATTGATGATAGTATATGTGATGGCGAAGGTCTGTCCCTCAGTCTTAAACGTCTTGCGGACTCTGAATTTCAGTCTGTCAGACACCTCGCTGGTCATCGTCAGCACACCGTTTTTCTCTTCTACTGTATAAGGCTTCTTGTCGTATTCCTGTACTGGGGGCCAGTTCCATTCCTTCTGTGGACTGGTCCAGAACGTGCTACCAAAAGACTCAGGGAACCTCAATTGCGAGATGGCTTCCTGGTCGCCATACTTGAAAGAGAGGATTTTGGCACCTTTGGCGGCGTCAATCACCATAGTCAGGTTGCCGTTCTTTAGTGTGTACTTTCCGTCGTTATCCGTCTGTGCGAATGTCGCTGTTCCTGTGGCCAGAGCCATCAAGAGAAATGTCAGTAATCGTTTCATAAAAGTTATTATAAAGTTGATAATTTGGTGCAAAGATACGAAAAAAAGTGAAAAGTGAATAGTGAATAGTGAAAAATTTGCTGCCGCTGCAAATTATTTCTGATTTCTAATTCCTAATTCCTAATTTATTATTATCTTTGTCCCCAAAATCGTTAAAGCTATGAAACAAGTAATGATGTTTATTGCCGCTGTGGCAGTCGTGCTGATGATGACAGCATGTGGTGGTAAAACGGGTAAGTCTGCCAGTGATACAGACTCAGTGCCTGCAGATTCTGTGGTCATGCAGGAAGCCAGTATTGACAAGCATACGGAGGATTATCTCCGTGAACGTGTGGATTCATTCTATAGCGTTTACAAGAATCCTAAGTACGAGAAGAGTGGTCATCGCATCTACAATGGTAAGTTCGTGAATCGCGACAGTGTCTATTGCAGCAAGAGTTATAAGGAACTGCTGGCGAAAGCTGAAGAGATTGCTGAGGAAAACGAAGAGCCCTTGTTGGATTATGACCATTGGACCAATTCGCAGGATGATAACAACTTCACTTACGAAGTAGGCAAAATCAGTAATATGACCGATTCGACAGCCGTCGTCAAGGTTAAGGCCAAGAATGCAGGAAAACCTTATACGATCACTCTCAATATGCGTTTTGAGCGTGGCGACTGGTATGTCGACGACTTCCTTTCTGACGATGGAACGGGCGAGAAGAAGTATTTTGAGAATTACATCAAAGACAATAGCTTTTATCAGTATTTCTCGCTGAAGGAGCTGCTGTATCTGACGCAGCACTACGATGAGTCGCCAATTGCCGAAAAGTCGGGCTTAGCGCTGGCCCATCATCATTCAGAACAGAGTGGTGAGGTAGACTGTGATGAATATATCTATGGTCGGGACATCATGGTGTCATCGAAGAATGGGGCTTATAATATTACTGGCGTCAGACCTCATGGCTTCTATTTTGTGATGAGTCTTGACACATCAACCAATGGTTACCTTTACTTTATGAACATGCTTGATGCCACCGACTTCTACGAGCGGGCCATCAAGACCCAACCGTTTACCTTCGAGAATATGCACATCACAGTTAAAAAGGAGTCTGATGGCAAATCATTCCTCGTGCAGGAAATCATGAGGAATAAGAGCGCCTCGACTATGTTTGCTGTCCACAGTCCTGAACGTGATGGCGATCACTACAAGATTTATTTCGAGATTTATGTGTAAATGAATTCCATTACACCAGGTTAAAATGACGGAGAGCGTTCAGCACCCCGTCGTCATCAACAGAGGTCGTCGTATAGTCGGCCTCTTTTTTGAGCGAGTCGAGGGCATTGCCCATCGCCACACCAATGCCTGCTGTACGAATCATCGAGGCATCGTTGCCACCATCGCCAAAAGCCATCGTGTATTGTGGGTCCAGCCCGAAGTGTGCTGCCATCGTCAGCATGCCCTCCCCCTTGTCAGCTCCCTGTGCCGTGACATCCGTAAAGGCGGGATGCCAGCGTCCTGAAGTGCAACTGGGAATACGAGCCATCAATTCGCGTTCGTAATCGGCAGAGAAGAAGGGCGTCAACTGGAGGATGCGCTGTTGCATGACATGTTCTATAGGTTTGGCTTGATCCAGATTCTCGACGGCTATCTCTTGACGGAACACCCTGTCCACCTCGCCATGTGGGTCGAGCACGGCAACATCCTTTTCGCCTACGACAATCACACCGTAGTTCTTCTGCTGAGCATCGTCAACCACCAGACGTGCTGCGTCGTGCGGTATATCCTTACAACGCACCACCTCATCGCCCACAAAACACAATGCACCATTGATGGTGACGTAGCCGTCAATCAGATGCTCTATGGCTCCCAAGTTGGTGATAATCAGTGGTGGACGTCCTGTGGCAATAAACACCTTATGTCCATTAGCCTTGGCCTGGGTCAGCGCAAAAATCGTGGAAGCAGGAATCTCGTGCGTCTTAAAACTCACCAGCGTTCCGTCAATATCGAAAAATAAAGCGTACTGTTTCATCGTCAATTTTGGTGCAAAATTACGCATTTTCTTCCAAAAATCAATAAATAATGGTACGGTATTTCAATATTATGTGTATATTTGCAGCATGAAGGTCATTATTGCAATAGATTCATTCAAGGGATGTCTGACTTCGAAGGAAGCCAACGAGGCGGCTGCAGAGGGTATCAGGAGGGTTTATCCTGATGCAAAGATTGTAGAGATACCCGTCAGCGATGGCGGTGAGGGCTACATGGAAGCATTTCATGCTGCCATAGGTGGTATGTTGGTGGACGTCGTGGTGAGAGACCCGCTGATGCGTCCCATTACGGCGAAGTATCTGTTGCACGACGAAATGGCGGTGATAGAGATAGCTCAAGCCAGTGGACTGACGCTGTTGACTAAGGAGGAACGCAACCCAATGGTGGCGACGAGCTATGGCACAGGACAACTGGTGGCTGACGCTGTTAGAAAGGGGGCGAAACATATCATCGTAGGACTGGGTGGTAGTGCTACAAGCGATGCAGGAATCGGCATGTTGAGAGCTCTCAAAGACACTTTTGCAAAGAGTGGGACGTGGGATGATATCGAGGCCCTGAAGGATGTCAGGTTTACCATCGCTTCCGATGTCAAGAATCCGCTTTATGGCGAAAAGGGTGCTGCCCATGTGTTTGCACCACAAAAGGGCGCTACGCCAGAGATGGTACTTTGCTTAGACGAGAGGGCTATAAAATTTGCCGAACTGTCAGCCAAGCATTTTGGCTATGACCGTTCACAGCAGGCGGGTGCCGGTGCTGCTGGCGGTCTGGGTTATGCCTTCATGCAATACCTCAATGCGAAAAGCATGTCGGGTATCCAATTGTTGCTCGACACCATTCGATTCAAAGAACTGGTTGCAGATGCAGACCTCATTATCACAGGCGAAGGTTCTGCTGACCGTCAGACACTGATGGGCAAACTACCCATGGGTATCTTGGAACAAGCAGGACATACGCCCGTTTACCTGATAGCAGGCAGAATCAGCGACCGCGAAGAACTGTTGAACGCAGGCTTTGCCCGAGTAGATTGTATTAACCCGCCAGACATCACGCTCGAAGAAGCCATGCGTAAGGAAGTAGCACAACAAAATATCATTAAAACCACTTATAAGTATGAAGAAACCCCATTGGCTTGAGAAAGAAAAGCTCTATAGCATCATATTCGAGTCGGACACACCGGTTGGACGATGGTTTGACATTATCCTGATAATTGCCATCTCGCTGAGCATCATCATTTCGTTCGTCGAGACAATTCCTTCGTTAGCCCATACCTTTAAACTGGTATTGGAGATATTGGAATATCTGCTCACCTTCTTCTTTACGGTCGAGTATATTGCCCGCATCTACTGTTCACCCCGTCCTCGCGAATATGTGTTGAGTTTCTTTGGCGTTATTGACTTGTTGTCTATTTTGCCGCCTTATCTGTCCTACTTCCTGCCCAATGCGCGATACATGATGCTGATGCGTTCGTTCCGCTTTATCCGTATCTTCCGCATTTTCAAGTTGTTCAGTTTCATCAACGAGGGTTATATACTGATGCGCTCGTTCCAGAAGAGTCTTAACAAAATAGCTGTCTATTTCCTGTTCTTGCTGATTATGGTTACCTGTCTCGGTACGCTGATGTTTATGGTTGAAACAGGTCAGCCTGATACACAGTTCACCGATTTGGCAACATCAGTCTATTGGGCCATTGTCACCATGACCACGGTAGGATATGGCGACATCACACCCGTAACCCCCATTGGACGCCTGCTTTCTGCATTCGTCATGCTGTTGGGTTATACCATCATTGCCGTTCCTACAGGTATTGTGACAGCCACCATTATTGACGAGACGAAAGAGAAACCTAAAGACGGGCACTGTCCACGTTGCGATGGTATGGTGCGCGATGAAGACCGGTATTGTTCACATTGTGGAGAAAAGTTGTGATGACATTTTTATTAGCAATTATGATGATGAGTATTTTTGGTAAACAGGAGCCTGTGGTAAGGCCAGCCACTCAGGCGGGAAGGTTTTATGATGGCAATGCCCAGATGCTGAGCCATGAGGTGGATAGCTTTCTGACGCTTCACGCCAAGGACCCGCAGTATGATAATGTGGCTGCGCTGATTGTGCCACATGCAGGTTACTATTTCTCAGGCAATGTGGCATCTGCAGCCTATATGTCGTTGCCCAAAAACAAATCATACAAGCGGATATTCCTGTTGGGGCCCAGTCATCATGAGTGGTTGGACGGAGCCTCTGTAAATACGGAGGCGGATTATTATGAAACGCCATTGGGACGGGTAAAGGTTGACCACGAAATGGCTTTGAAGTTAACAGCAGATCATGCAGATTCCGTCTTTAGCTATCAGCCGAAAGCGCATGACAGGGAACATTGTCTGGAGGTGCAGTTGCCTTTCCTGCAAAGATTTTTCACTCTTCATTCTACACAGCCCACTCAAGCGGTGCCTCCCATCGTTCCTATTATCATATCTACCAACGATTTCAGAAAACTGAAACGGATAGCTGAGGCACTGAAACCGTATTTTACAGACGAGAATCTTTTTGTTGTGAGTAGCGACTTCTCTCATTATCCGTCATACGAGGATGCTTGCAAGGTGGATGCCAAAACGGGAAAGGCTGTGGAGAGTGGCGATGTGGGACAGTTTATTGCCACCCTCGAAAGCAACGCTAAGAGTGGCATCCGCAATCTGGCGACGAGTGCTTGTGGAGAGTTGGCCATTGCTACGCTGATGCTGATGATGGACAATCGTTACGAGGTAAAGCATCTGCTGTATCAGAACTCTGGCGACATCGATGACCATGACCATAGTCGTGTCGTGGGCTATCATGCCTTTACCATCCTTCGAAATTCAGACGGGTTCTCGCTGACAGATGAGGATAAACGGATGCTGAAAAAGATAGCCTACGAGAGCATCAAGGATAGTCTTGACGGCAAAGGAATAGCGGAAGCAAATTCTTCGACTAAAGATCGAAGTGTGGCTTCGCATTCTTCACTCTTCACTCTTCACTCTTCACTTAAAGAGAAATGTGGTGCCTTTGTCTCCCTTCACAAACATGGCCATTTGCGTGGTTGTATAGGCCATTTTGGCGAGGATATACCCTTGTATGAGATTGTGGCAGAGATGGCGCGTGCAGCTGCTTTCGAGGACCCAAGGTTTCAGCCTTTACGTCGCGAGGAGTTGGACGATGTAGATATCGAAATATCCGTCCTTACCCCCATGCGTCGCATTCAGAGTTTGGATGAATTCGAATTGCATCGGCATGGCATCTATATCCGCAAAGGCTACCGTAGTGGCACGTTCCTGCCACAAGTGGCTGATGATGTGAATTGGACGAAAGAAGAGTTTGTGGGACATTGCTCGCAAGACAAGGCTGGACTTGGCTGGGATGGTTGGCGCGATGCAGAATTGTATGTGTATGAAGCCATTGTATTTTAAAACATTAGACGAGGGTAGGGTGGAGTGCCTGCTTTGTCCGCACCATTGTCATATTGCCAATGGTAAGACGGGCCTTTGTCGTAGTCGCAGAAACCATGACGGTGTGCTGGTCAGTGAAGTCTATGGCAAGCCTTGTTCGCTGGCCATTGACCCCATCGAAAAGAAGCCACTGTATCATTTCCATCCAGGTACAACGTGTCTGTCTATCGCCTGTACAGGTTGTAATTTCCGTTGTATGAACTGTCAGAACCACGAAATCTCGCAGGTCGCTCCGTCAGACGTTGCACATTACGACCTTTCGCCTGAGGCTGTTGTCCGTCTCTGCCTGGAGCACCATTGCCCTGGCATCGCCTACACCTATACTGAGCCACTAACATATATTGAATATGTAACAGATACAGCCCATTTGGCGCATGAAAACGGGCTGTGGAACATTCTCGTGACAGCAGGCTATGTCTGTCAGGAACCGTTAGCCGACCTTTTGCCTTATCTTGATGCTGCCAACATCGACCTGAAATCCTTCAGCGATGACATCTATCAGCGTGTTAGTGGTGGACATCTCCAACCTGTCCTCGACACCATTCTCGCCATGAAGGATGCTGGTGTGTGGATAGAACTGACAAACCTCATCATCCCCACCATCAACGACGATATGGACATGATTCGACAGATGTGCCAATGGCTTGTTGCTAATGGCCTCGCCACTGCACCCCTGCACTTCAGCCGTTTCTTCCCCCGCTATAAGATGCAGGATCTCCCACCAACACCCCTCTCCACCTTGAAAGAAGCCAAACGCATCGCCCTCGAAGCAGGTATCCAACATGTGTATCTGGGTAATGTATAAGTTTTTCGCAACAGTTCATAATAATAAAATAGTATGTATCGAAAAATAATCATATTAATCAGTTTCTTGCCCATGTATGTCTCGATGTGCGCAGAAAGTGATTTGCCCATCATAGAAATGAAGGCTGACAGAACGATGATTTACCCTCAGCGAATGGAACTGACGGGGGAAGAAACGCTGATGGATATCCTCCAGATGGTGCCGGAACTGATGATTGGCGGTTACGAGGATGTCATCGACAGCTACAATCTACGCATCGATAACTGTCCGATGAATGGTGACAATAGGTTGATTCTGAGTCAGATGAAAGCCAAGGATATTGCCAAGATTCAAGTCTGTGACAATACGGGTGTTGCAAAGGGTACCATCGGAATGGGCAGGGTACTGGATATCAATATGAAGATGCCTGAGAAGTTGAAGGGCTTCGTGGAAGGACAGGGAGACTTTGGGAAGGACGTGGCAGGCATTGGCTCCGTCAATGCGTTATACGGTAGTCAGCGAACTGACCTTTATGCCAATGCATCTTATCGGCATCAGAATGGGAATGAAGAGTATCTGACGCTTCATATGACGAATCGTTTTGATGACAGAAACAAACTGTTGACCTATTTTACCCAGCAATATCTTGACCATCCTTCTGGTACGTCACGTAAGGTCATGGGCAGGGCACGTTATTTCCATACCTTCAATGACCAGGGGACGGAATTGCTCCTGCTGGGTGGTTATCAGTATGCCAGTGATCTGGTTCTCTCCAATAAACTGCCCTTGTTGCTTGCTGAGTTGAATACACCTTTATTTTCCGATCGGCTATCCATGATGCTGGGTGTTGAGGGCGATTTCCTGATGACCAAACAAAAGGATACGGACAAAAGCTGGGATGTCTTTAATTATGATGTCTATCTGCAGTTTACCTATGCCTTGCCTAAGTGGAAGTTCACAGTTGGTAATCGTGTGATGTTCTATAACTACAAGTTGATGGAAGCTGGTGTCAGTCAAAGGCATTTTAACACGCGTGACAATGCAAATGCCTGCGTCATCTATGTACCAGACAACCGCAATCAGATTCAGTTGGGCTATTATCGCAAATACTATAACCCTTCCTACTTGGTTCTCTTTATGGATGCCAATACGCTTATTGATGAGGAGTGGGCAAGGGCTCAGGGACTGTTGGAAGAATGGAATATTCATCAAATGAAACTGGCATACGCCTATAGTAAGCAGAAGTTGACTGTGCAGACGGAGGCGAGTTACTATGCCGTTGAAGACGGTGAGAATTTCACGACACTGGACGCATCGGCCTATTGGAAAACGAAAGGGTTGAGTCTGACAGGTGGGGCAAACCTGTATGCGGCAAAGGATGAAACGTACGCTTCATTCCGGCTTGCTCCCACTGCTTATCTTCCTTATGATTGGCAGATAGGTATGCAGGTGGTATATTATACCAGCCAGGCACCACAACGTGAGCTGACTGGCGTGCCTGTTTATGGGTGTTTGTCTGTGAACAAGCTATTAGGCAAGAAATGGTATTTGGGAGTTGACTGGCATGATATGTTTGACGCATTCTGTGGGGGGGCAAAGGTCAACAGACATGCTGCCAATATGAAGTTGCAATATAGATTCTAACAATAAACAAGAAAGAGCATATGACAAGTATTGAACTGGATATGATACAGACAGCTGGCATAGGTGCCTTAGCCCTTATCGTCGGTATGGTTTTAACGCGAAAGGTTGCGTTTCTGCAGAATTTTTGTGTGCCGTCGCCGGTAAGTGGTGGTATCATCTTTTCATTGATAACCTTGGCACTATATGGCTGGTTACATGTTGAGGTGTCGTTCGACGGTACATTGAAGGATGTCTTTATGCTGGCATTCTTTACCAGCGTTGGTTTCCAAAGCGACCTTAAAGTATTAAAGCAAGGTGGCAAGCTATTGGTCATCATGCTGGTTCTGCTGGTTGTCATTATCGCTTTTCAGAACCTTATGCCAATGGGAATTACCCGACTTATGGGTGTTGATCCTTTGATTGGTATGGCTGCTGGCAGCATATCCATGACCGGTGGACACGGTACCGCAGGCGGATTCGCAAGCGTTCTCGAAAGCTTGGGACTGCATGGCGCTGGAACAATAGGTATGGCAGCAGCTACCTTTGGACTGATTGCTGGTTCCATGATTGGCGGACCGTTGGCAGAAAGAATAGTACGCACGAAGTTGACGCACGAACAGATGCAGACACCAGACGAAGATATTGACCCTGCAATGGCTGGTATCGAGAGCGACGAGGCTTCACCAACAGGTCGTACAAAGCGTGTCAGCACGAACGAACAGGAGTTCCAACAGTATGCGAAGGCTACGTATTGCATTGTCCTGGTCATGGGTGGCGGCACCCTGTTGAGCTGGTTGTTTGAAAAGACGGGCATCACGTTCCCGACCTATTTCGGAGCCTTGATATTAGCCGCCATTGTTCGTAATACCATCGGATTCGTCAGTTACAAAGATGACGGCAAATGGGAGAAAGCTGAAAAGTTGCTTGACATGGAGCGCATCATCAGTGTAGGCAACATCTGTCTGTCCATGTTCCTCGGCATAGCCATGATATCCCTTAAACTTTGGGAACTTCAGAACCTGGCACTTCCATTGATTGTCATTCTGGTGTCTCAGGTACTGTTGATGGCCCTGTTTGCATACTTTGTGGCATTCCCCCTGTTAGGTCGCGACTACGATGCTGCCGTACTGTGTGCAGGCTTGTGTGGCTTCGGTCTTGGCGCTACGCCCAATGCGATGGCCAACATGAGTGCTGTCTGTTATAAATATCGCTATACCGTCAAGCCATTCCTCATCGTTCCCATCATCGGAGCCATGTTTGCCGACCTGCTCAATACAGGAATCATTACCCTCTTCCTGAATATTTTGTAACGAAAAACGTGCAACTTATCTGGGCTTCATTTCTGACCCCATGTGCTCTTTACTTAGTACTCTTTGAATACGTCCTGTTTTTATTCCCACCATGCGACTCCAGATAACCGAACTCTGTGAGTTGGCGAAGGTAGCGCTTGGCGGTTGTTTGATTGAAACCGAAATGACTGACGATTTCTTCTGTCGTAAACTGATCTTTGTTGGCCACGAATTCCAAAATATCGACCATTTTCTCAGCCAAAGAGGGCTTTAACGACCATTTATCGACCATTTTCTGCTTCAAAGCCAATTTATCGACCACATCCTCTGCTACCGATTTTACAAATTGGTCGATATCTGCTTTCAGATGTTGGCAATGCAGACGGGTCATACAATCGATGAAAATGTTGATGTCCTCATGCATCGTCATCATTGCTCAAGTCAATAGCAATAATCCATTCTCCGTTCTTTTTGCCTCCTTTTCTTTTAAGCAACTCTAGTTTTTGAAGGCGGGAAATGTTAGACTTTGTTCCGCCTTCTGAAATGTTTTCATCAGATGATATATAGTCGTTGCGAGTTGCTTTTGGATGGAGATAGAAATAGACAAGAATGTCCATTTGCAAATCTGTTATTGAAATACCACGTTCATCAAGAGCCTTTTGCATGGCCTTTTGTATGGTCTTAGGATCTTTTTGCATGGTCTTTTGCATGGTCTTTTGCATGGTCTCTACAGCTTCTGGTTCACGTACAATGACACTGAATGCTGTTACAAGATTGACATTGAACTCGGCTGCTGGGCTTTGATTCTCCTTCAGCAAGTCTTGTACCTCACTTACGCCATGATTGAACATGTTGACGTAGTTCAGGTTCTTCATCATCTCTGCAACAACACTATTCCGATAGTCATTCACATGAGGGAAGTTCTCTGGGCGAGCCTGACCATATAAACCGCCAGGGTTCATGATTTCTATGTGATGGTCATATTGATAGAGTCGGGTAGGCATGTTTGCCTGATAGTCACGATGCATGACAGCATTCATCATCAACTCACGCAGTACCTTGTAGGGATAGTTCTGAACGTCTTTTTCTCTCAGAATACTGATAGGAACAGGGCGTTTTGTTACGATACCATCGCGGATGAAGTTCTCCAATTGTGGTAGGATCTTGTATAGACAACCCTCGAAACGACGCTCATTCAGAATCTCTCCACCATTGTCATTACCACGGAAACGCACAAACTGGATATAATCACCCTGCATGAAGTAGCGTGGATTGTTACCAAACATGATGAGAGCCGCAAATGTTGGGCAATCCCATTGCATGTTGAATAGTCGTAGGGAAGCTAACTGCTCCTTTAGTGAGCGACTGTCAGTAGCCAGCGTTTCTGCATCGATGGCTTTTGGCAAATACTCTTTGACTATCGCATCGATATCAATATCGTCTATTGTTGCTTCACGGCAAGGTCTAGTGTCGAATGTTGGCAGACTAGCTGCACAGCGTTCTGCTAAAATTCTCTCTTCTTCTGCACTGGCGATGTCACGACGTGGGCCAATCCTGATGAACGTCCTGCCTCGATAGCGTACTGGCGTATCGAATGACGGAGTAACCTCTACAACCAGCACATCACCCTCATCAGTCTGTACCTTTTCCGTTGTCATAACAGGCAATGGTAGTATGTTGCCATCAGAACGAATGCCACAGATGCGTTTCATTAGGGCATCATCAACTTTCATTCCACTAATTTTACCATCGTCATATACGCCAATTAGAAGATACCCCTTCTTTCCAGAGCCTGGCATGTCGTTTGCAAAAGCACAGATAGCCTCCTGGAATTTATCCATGTTACCAGTAGACGTTGTCAGCTCAATGCGGAAGCCTTCGTCTATGGCTATGATTCTCTGTAATTCTTCTTTCGTCATATTTCGTTTGCAAAGTTACACATTTTATTCTTTTTTATCTTCAATGTAGTTCTAAATTATTGAATATTACACTTTAGTATAATCCTTATCAAGCTCTTTCCAAATATTGGAACTATAGAACATTTGCTTTACGCTCTTGGGATTATCCACGTCCAATTTCCTTGTGTGCGTAAGTTTCTCATTAGCCTGAATACGTTTCATGATGCCATTAAACTTCTTGTTCTTTTTAAAATCCGAGTATCTAGTCATACATTTAGTCCACACATCTTTGTATGACAACGGGAATTTCTTTTTGATGTCCTCTTCTCTAATCATAATAGGAAATCCTTCCTCATCATATCTGAACCCTAATGAATCAAAAGAGGATCCTTTCTTGAAATTGATGTCAATTGATATTGCAATATCATAGTCGTCCTCTTCATTTCCCCTTTCGATACTTCGTTTAATCAAATCTACGTAATTCTTTGTTTCTTTTGTCAATGCTGCTTCTACCTCAATCTTAGAATCTATGTATGCCAATGGCATTAAATAAAAATTGTATTTCGAGAAATCAATGTCAACATCATTATTTTTGATAAATGTGAGATAATTTTTTATTGTCGCAAAACCTAATTCTTGAATCTGAATAGTTATTGGTTCCGTATTGATAAAATGAATGGCATTATCACGTAGTTCAATAAGTGCATATATGTTTTCATATAAGTTACTATCAACAACTTTCGATGGTTTAAGTAACTCAATGATTTTTTCCAAAGATAATGTTTTAGGATTGCCCGCTCTGTTTAAGGCAGGTTCCTTCATTTTCGAGTTTGTACCGTCTTTTTTCTTCTTTGACACCATTTCATAGAGAGAATTCAACTTATATCGATTCTGTCTTAGATATATAGCTTTGAGGAGTAATTCCCATGCATTAACGCATAATATAGCAAAAGAATCTTCACGATAGGCAAAATGAGGTTTATTATAGATTTCAATTGCTGCTAGCATACTTGCAATGGATTTGTCCAGTAATGATCTATATGTTTTGTTTACTTTCATAATCTTCAATACTTGTTTTGTTTATATACTATTTGTAGAAGGTAATCCAGTTGGTTCTAAATTTGTAACTTGGAGCCAGTTTACTTTCTGGAAAGATCTCTTTCACCTTACCGTCTTTGTCTCGATACCAGGCATAGTTCCAGCCTCTACCCATATCCAGATATAGAGCATGGGTAACCTTATAGGCACTCAGGCATTTTACGAAGAACTCATATGTCATCACCCTTTTAGACTCAATGATGCAGAGTTTTCCATCTTTCTCGCACAATGCTCGATAGATGTTCCTGTTATTCTTCATCTTAGCGCCAATAGCTCTTACTACTCCATCCTTGATAATCAGCAACTGGCAGAACCCCATATTCCATCCATTTGCTGTTGTCGGATAATCAGCCTTCCTCATAAACTTCCATTTGCCTTTGCCCCATACAAAGCCGCCTGTATTCGCCTTACAGCTATAGCCCTTTATCATCTTCCCATTGCAGATATGATTATCCGCAATGTTCGAATGTTTGAACTCATCAAGCAGTTCCCCGGTGAATGCCGCCTCGCAACAGTATTCCACATCCTTCTGTGCTGCCTTTGGCATCTGCCCACATACCAAGTCAATCTTCGTATACTCTGGGTAGTACACATTGAGATTCGCTGTGGTCTCAACAGTAACTGCATTACTTTTCAACACAAGTAGCAGCAGTATTACTATGATGTGACTTTTCTTACCCATATTCCTTCTATAAAGATTATCTATCAGATGTCAGCGACCTGTCCCATTGGCATTTTGGGATGAGCAGCTACGGTATACCCGCAGCCCTTGCACTTGTATTCAAATAATGTTGCCATAGGTCTTTATTTTAATAGAAAACTATCCAATCGTTTCTTGATGGTTTCGAAATCTGAATTCAGATCGAGCGTTCTAAAATAGATGGTATTGCCATCTTTGTGCTTCATTTGACCATCTGGAGTTATTCCCTCTTGGGTTTTTGCATAGAGCAACATGCCATCCACATTACCTTTATGCCCCTCATCATACTCTGTTACATAGGTATGCATCTGATAGAGATTACTAGAGTGGATAGATGACTTGTCAAATTGCTTCTGCATAGATCGTGTATAATATTTTGTGTCTATAATAAGCGTTCTCTCTTGCATCGTTAGCAGAATATCCGTCTGCATGATTGGCAGAATATTTGTTGTGGACTGCTCTATCTCTATATTCCAATTTATCTGAGCTGCACTTGGCTTAAGTTCTGGATGATGTTTCTTGTAATACTCCAGAACAAACTTTTCAAAGAGTCTGCACATATGGTCATCAGAGAATCCACGCATCTTAAATTTGCCATCTTCCGTAGTCATCAGCCATTCACTAATGATGAAATAGCAGAGATACAACAACATGCGATAGTTTTTGTTGTTACGATCAAAACGCAATGTATTCCAGCGTATGGTATGAATATCTATAGGCTGCACATTCTGAAAAAAGAGCATCAGCTGTTTCAACTTTGATTTCTTCTCTTTCTTTACATCTGAATGATTGATAAGAGTAGTAGCAGTTGTTAGAAGTATTCGATTATAGATATTATTTTCAGAAAGTTCGTCGTAATCACAAACGATTTGCTGGTTGTTGCGCATTCTGTTTAAGATAGTACCACTAATATTTATCTTACCCTTAACAGTCTGCATTGACTCGTTTTTTGCTACATACTTACGATAAAGGCCCTGCTTTAGTTGGTACGAAATACCCCTTGCCAAAATCTCAGCAAAAAGGTCGTAAATGTCATCAAACTTTTCGCCTGCTATTTCGGTATAGTTATTCTGCCTAAGCTCTTGGAAAGCATAGGCTAACATATAGTAGATGTTGCGAATCAATATGCCTTTGTCTTCAGTCATTTCAGGGCGTTTCTCAACTTTTGAGCCTCTTGATTGTATCGCTCATCATTATCAAACCAATATTCTCTAAGCATAGGAATAATGTCGTATTCTACAATACTTTCCAAATCGGAATCATTATTTAAGTTACAAAGATAACTGTGTCCTATGCAGAAACCAGAACCGAGAGAATCATCATTTGCAATAACCTTATTCAGCTCTATGATGGCATTAATAAGCTCCTTAAGTTTTGATATTTTCAATTTAGAAATATCATTATCAAATGCTTCAGTTTCAAAGCCTGGTTTCATCTCAAAAAATGAGAATCTTCTACGTAGTGCATAGTCAATCATTGCTAACGAACGGTCTGCTGTGTTCATCATACCTATAATATATATATTTGAGGGTACAGCAAACGTTTCATCATTATACGACAGTTGTATTGGTTTATCACGATAGTCGCTTTCAATCAGCATCAGTAACTCGCCAAATATCTTACTTAGGTTTCCACGATTTATCTCATCAATGATAAAGAAATACTGATGTTCTTTGTCTATAGAGGCACGTCGGCAGAATTTATGGAATATACCATAACTCAGATAGAATCCACCATTTTCGTTAGGCTTATAGCCCATTACAAAATCCTCGTAACTATAGTTTTGGTGGAATTGTACTTGCATAACCCTGCTTTCGTCTTTTTCTCCCATGATAGCATAAGCTAATCGTCTTGCAGCAAAAGTCTTTCCTACTCCTGGAGCCCCCTGGAGAATTAGATTCTTTTTCCTTAACAACAGATTTTTCAGCTTCCAAAATTCGCCCTCTGTTACAAAGACTTCTTCTAAGAAATTCTTATCTGTGTATGGCTCGTTTATCTCCTTTTTTGGCAAAGGGGTGTCATCTGTGGGGTTTTCTTGTTTAAATGAATTATCATCAATCAACTTATTCAGTTGCTTAACAAGGTCAGTGCCTTTAGTGATGTTTGTTAGTGTCTTCATGGCCAATATGCTATCTGTTTTCCACTCTCCTTTATGCGTCCACTCTACTATACGTAAATGTGGGTGGTTTTCGCGACTACCATCATAATAATAATCAGATGTTACCACGCCCCTACCAACTATCGTTGAGCGGCCTTTCTTGGCAAACACAATATCCCCAGGCTTCATTTCATTGGCAAAGCCATAAAGCATATCAGCACTATTTTTTTGACTTGTATCTGCACCATAATGCTGCTTCAGTGGAGCTATAAGGTCTTGCTGTTTTCTATATTCTCTTAAATCGCCAATCTTATTCCAACCTAAACCCATGATGCCATCTTGATAATACTCATCCCAAAATGCAGCTTGTTCGCCAGGAGCGTAGAGCCAATATGACACAGTATTACCATCATTCTTCTTTTCTGTCTCTTGTTTTTTCGGCGTATTTAAAAAGGCTGCATAAGATAATTCAGGAAATGAGGTGCATGGTATACTATGATCATCCATTTTCTGGCGAACATCCTGCATTAATTTAGAATACTTGGAATAATCTAAATTTGGATAATTTTCAGGGAATCCAAGCACACTTAAATATGATCTGTTTCTTCCATCAAGATTTAGGAATCTATCGGGGGCTATCCAGTAGAGAATCATCGTAAGTGAATATTGTGATACCGTTTTATTTACCATCCGATCAAATATAATACTGATATCCTTCTCAAGAACTACACTTTCAAATAAATCCCAGAACTGCCGAATACTCTCAGCGTTCTTTTCTGCCCAATTAAAGAAGAAGGCCCTTTGGGAGTTTACGGTAGGGATTCCATCAAAATCAGTTGGTATTTCTGTCGTAAGATTAAATCTATCCTTAAACTTCTGCAAGAAACCTAACCTATTTTCGCGTTTCAGGCTACGATTAAAGATAGCAAATACAGAGAAAGGATCTATATCTTTAACCTTAGAGCCGTCTTCCATATGGATATAATCCACCAGTGATTTATTGCCGACTGTTGATAATTCAGAATATATAAAGTCAACCAACGGCTTTCTGTCGTTTTTAAACTGTAAGAGTTTCTGTGCCAACTCTTTATAAAATGGAATCCATGTATAAGCCATATCTCAAATTATTTTTCTTCTTCATTGTTATCATTAGCAGGCAGCAGATAGTCGCTGGCCTTCTCTGAGGAAATAACACTACGTCCTAACTTGCCCTCAAGTTGTTTACGAGCAGCCTTGGCCACGCTGCCACCATCCTTAGCTACACGCGTTTGGCCTTTGTAACCTTTGGGGTTACGCTGTTTGGATAGTTCGGTAGCAGATGCTTCAGCCAAGGTGTTTAGCGCAATCTCAACATTCGTCATATTGTCGCGTAGGTTCTCTTTCTTCAAACCTTTATAGTGCTTATATTGCTTCGTTGTGAAGCCACTCCATTCTTGAGTGATGATATCTGTTAGCAGAGCGTATTCCTGACCTTCTTTTACGCCCGTTCGCTTCCACTCGTCTGTCAGTTCCTTACGAACTTCAATACTCTTGATACGCTGATTAATCCACCTATCTGAATAGCCCAAACGTTTGTAATCGACAATGGCCTGATTGATGCTCAGTTCTGGATCCTGCATTTGGTCTATACGCTGACTGGCAACTTCTGCCATCCATCGTTTAAAAGGCTCTGCCTTGGGCGATGGTATTGCCTGAATGATACGGAAGATTCCCTCTCTTGGTGCGCAATTCACCTTTTGCTTACCTCCAGCCGTTTGGACGGAAAGGGGGGTGACAATTTGTCCCCACCCTTTGGAAAGCTCTGGGTCGCGCTTCTTCATCTTCTTGATATAGTCTTTAGGATCTTTACTATCCGTCAAAGCCTCCACAACATCTACCACACAGAAGAACCACTTTTCCTTCTCATCGTCCCACACCGTGCGGACTTTCTTTTCTTCGAATAGTTGTATCGTTTGTTTCTTTGCCATATTATTTATTTTTCGTTAGTTCTTGGTATAGTTTAAACAATTCTGCTACGCACTGGCTTTCAGTCATTGTCTTGACAGGGAAGCCATAGGCCGCCATAACGGCGCAGTCGTTTTCCTGATGGGCCTTGCGCAGTTCTATAGGCATAGTTAATTCATCGTAGAGGTCGGCCAATGACGAGTCGGGATATTTTGCACGGGCATCGAGTATGGCCTGGGCAGTTTGTTCTATCTTTGCCTTCTGCTCTTCTGTAGGTGTTGGCCATGGGAAGTTGTTGTAGACAACATCCTTACTATAGCGATAATCACTTTTCAATCTACCACATACAGCCCTTACCCAAGCCATATGAACATTGCTTTCGAGGATGCCAAAGTGGTATAGTTTAGCTTCTGGAATAATTAGTACGAGATTTGTAGGGATAGTATCTTTTTTCAAGAATCCCATCGGCACATATCGCCTACGCTCAGAGGATACAGATGGTACAACAATATACGTTTCTGGATTATTAGTTTCACGGAACAAATGAGGTTGATCTGCAAGCCGCTTTGTCGCTACATCACTACTTGCTTCTCGCATTTTACGTACACCTTCCATACGCTCTAAGACCACAGGCATTTGCCTCAGTTCTGCAGGCGTAGCATCTTTCAACCATAGGCAATAACGAGACTTATTGTTTATATACTCCTTAGAACCAATGAGCCGTTTAATAAACTTTTCAGCTTTGGGCTCGCGAGCAAGGAAAGTTTCAAGATCAGATGCTTCAATAATAAGATTTCCACCATCAGTTGGCTGATTTCCTTTACGAATAGCTGGTACGTTACATAATGGTTTACTACGACTCTCTACAAATACATTCGGAGCATCCATTAGGTAAGCGTTAATGTTCTTGACCTCTCGTTTTGTATCGTTATCAAAAATTACCTTAGAAGATTTGTTGTCTTCGCAACCGAATCCAACTATGACGCAATGAACATGAGCTTTGAGCGTAGCTTCGCTATCCCATCGGAATGTACGATAAGCAAAGTTAATGTTGATTCCGTATTGCTCGTAAATAGGCTTCCAAAGGTTAGCCACTTGTTCACCTTGACATATACTATTAGTAGACACAAGGGCTGTTCTTGTATTATGGTTTATCCTCATAATTTCAGCTGCTTTCTTATACCAGCCTGAAACATAATCCATCTCTCCTATATTTTTCCATTTTGTGCCAAAAATAAAACGGAGATCTGCTCGCTGTTCATCATTCATCATATTAGCTCCTACAAAGGGAGGATTCCCCATAATGAAGTCGTAAAATACATAATAGCCTGGAGTCCTCGGCGCTTCTGAATAGGTGAGTAATTCCACATTGGGTCTTACGACTTCTCTATTTATGACTTCCGGAACGAAATCAGGTTGTGGTATCGATGTTGGTATGGCTTTTGGTGGTAACGATTGAGGTAATCCATCCTTGCATTCAATTACATTCCACTCCATCCTCAGCGCATTACCCTCGCGAATGTTGTGATAGCTCTTCAACGGCAGGAAATCAATGTCTTGATGCACAATCTTCTCCGTCTCTGCCAGCATTTGAGCTTCTGAAATCCAAAGGGCAGTAGTAGCAACAGTAACGGCAAAGTCGTTAATCTCTATTCCATAAAACTGTTGGATGCTAACCTTGATGGGATTGACAAAGGCACCCATCATCGTTTGGCCATGATACATCTCACGAATAGCTTCGTTTTCCAAGCGACGTAATGACAGATAAGTTTCTGTGAGGAAGTTTCCACTACCACAAGCAGGGTCAAGGAAAGTGAGTGACGATAGTTTCATCTGGTATTCACCAAGTTTCCGCTTGCGCTGCTTCTCTACCTTCTCTTCAAGAATATCATCCAGTTCGCGACGCAAATCATTCAGGAACAACGGGTCGATAACCTTATGAATATTCTCTATTGAGGTGTAGTGCATGCCTCCACTACGACGTGTCTCTGGATTCAGCGTACTTTCAAATACCGCACCAAAGATGGTAGGAGAAATCTCGCTCCAATCGAAATCGAGGCTGGCATTTTGTAATAACGTCTGCTTCAGTTCTTCTGTAAACTGGGGTATCTCAATCTCTTCTTCGAACAATCCGCCATTGGTGTATGGGAAAGCTTTTAAATCGTCCTTCAGATATTTGCTGCGCTTATCTTCTGGCGTGTTCAAGACATCAAACAAACGGATGAGCGCATTACGCAGATCTTCTGCATCATAACGAACGAGATAGTCGTGGAACTGGTCGTGCGTAAACACACCTGCATCTTCGGCGTAAAGACAGAACACAATACGTACACAGAGAATGTTTAGCCATCGAAGGGCCTCAGGAGAATTGTCGTCGTACTGTTTCAGCAGTGCCTCATAGATTTTGCCAACGATTTCGCCTGCCTGCATCGAGACTTTCATCTCTTTCGAAAGGTGTTCGTTCTTAGCATCTACTAGGAACTGCAAACGATAGTATTCCTTTCCCAGATTCTCTAATAGGATTTGAGATGGCTCTCCATTGGGTTGCTCCATATCATAAACAAGGAACTCCTTGAAGTTACAAGTAACAATCCATCGAGGATGTTCTGACACAGGAAGACTGACCACATAGCGACGTGCCTGTTGGAAAGGGTTTAGCAAAGAGCCGTCGCTTTGCTTAATAGGGGCACGTAAATCTTTATCTATAGACTTCTGTTCAATAAGTACACGGGTAGAACGAATACGCCCATCAACAAAATTGGAAGCATCTACCTTTTGATGATCCTCAAAAGTGATAAAACCATTTGATGGTGTCTCGATACCAAAGACATTTGTGAGCAGGTCAATCCAGAAAGGTTGTGATTCGCCCCTCT
>JAEEGH010010089.1_pt1 | contig 21792 bp, 14 predicted proteins | sample 9134181 | NCBI WGS metagenome assembly JAEEGH01 (sample SAMN16246544, study PRJNA631951) | gut metagenome | biome: gut microbiome; feature: rumen; material: DP-attached | host: Bos | place: Iran: Karaj | collected 2018-10
CTTTGCCGCTCTCTTTCGATATCTCCCGAACCGCTTTGCTTCCTGACTTTAACAGCTCAATGACATTCTCTATCTTTGTTTCGCCTGACATACCGTTGTTGATCTCGTTTCCTATCTGAACCATCCCAACATCGACGCCTGCATCCAAGAGCTGTTTAAGGCTGTCTTTGGTGTAATCATATACAGCCTTTGACTTTTCTTCCAAGCTCATGCCTTTCCATGCCTTTGGAGCATACTGCTTCTGAGGATCCGCCCAGAAATCGGAGTAGTGAAAATCGATTAAAACCTTCATTCCGTAATCTGTAGCTCTTTTGCCCAGTTCTATTGCGGTTGGAAGATCGTTATTACCACCGCCGTAGCCGTTTCCGTTCTCATCATAGGGATCGTTCCAAACGCGAATACGGATGTAATTTATACCTGAATCGGCAAAGGTTTTAAGCGCATCCTGCTCATTGCCGTCAAAGTCATAGAATTTTACTCCGCTTTTCTCCTCTGCAAGCAGTGAAGATACATCCATTCCAAAGATAAAATCATCTGAAAGACCATCAATTGCAGTTTTCCATGTCTCCATATCGGCCTCCTCACCTTCCGGCTCCACCATATCCTCAGTTGCAGCCACAGTTGCACTCATAACACCACTAGGTGCATCACTCGTCACACCACCGGCACATCCACTCACGGCACAGATTGCAAAAAAAGCTGTTGTAACAAAAGTTTGCATGCTCCTTAGCTTCATCTTTCGGCGTCCCTCCTACTTATCAAAATCAGTATTTCCCCAGATTCACCTCTTTTGCCAATGCGAAGGAATAAATATATGTGTCTTTAACTTTCTTTCCCGTCGATGCTTCCAGCGCTCTTTTATAAAGTTCAAGCTGAATCTTGTATCGCTTTACAAGCTCCTCTTCATCCTTTGTGCGGTCTGTCTTGTAATCGACAAGCACAATCTCATCATCCTCTATGAACCACGCGTCGATGATACCCTGAATAAGAACAAGCTCATCTGAAGGGAATTTCTTATCAAGTTCGCTCGCGGAAACTCCCATCATAAACGGTTTCTCTCGCATAAGAAGCCCTGCGTTAAAAGCAGCTCCCATTCGCTTTCCGAGATCAGTCCCCAGGAATTTTCCGATATCCTCCGTCTTGATACAATCGGCAGAAGCCCTAGTTATCCTGTCTTTCTGAACAAGCTCGTCAAGGAACCTTCCAAGCTCGGCAGCACCACTTCCCACGCTGTAATCAAGAAGCTCCATGATCCTGTGATACGCCGTTCCTCTCTCAGCTCCCGTAAGCCCGGACGCCTCAGATACTTTTCTTTCCGGCTTCAAAAAAGACTCACCATTTTCCAGCGCATAATTGCTACTTTCCGCGGCTTCATCATACTCCGCTCCGTACTCTTCCTCTTTGGTAAAATGCTCGCCGTTCTCTTCAAGAATATGCTTTTTAAGCTCTGTAACCGTAGTCTTGGTATAAAGCCCCTTAAGATGCTCAAATCCATATTTGGAATCAAGCTTTTTTTCCAGCTTCTCGGCAAGCTCTTTGTCATAATAAGCCTCGATATTATCAAGCCTTATAAGACCTTTCACGCTTTCCTTCTCACCAAATGCATTTATATCATCCGCACTCACAGACTTAACGGCAAACTTGGGTATATTTTCTGCGTTGTCCATAAATTTATCCGTTATAAGCTCCGACAATCCGTACTTTTCGGCAATATCATATATTGCAGGATGCCTTACAAGCGAAGGAAGCACCAGATCAAGATAACTTGACGCCGCAAGCCTTACAGAAAAAGGCATAAGCTCTTTTCCCTGCGATACTCCGTGTGCAAGCTCGGGAATAAGCTTAAGCTCCTTTGCAAGAAGCTCCGGAAGTTTTTTGACCGAAGCAGTCATTATAAGTTTTTCTTTTGCCCTCGTAAGTGCAACGTAGAGCACGCGCAGTTCTTCGCCGAGGCTGTCTGTGTTCATCTTATCTGCGATTATCACGCGCTTTAAGGTTTCGGACCTGAGTCGCAGCTTGGAATCAACACACTTAACTCCGATCCCGAGATCCATATCCGCGATAAGATTGCCCTTGGTATCCGTCTTATTGAACTGCTTGGACATTCCCGCGATGAATACAACCGGAAACTCAAGTCCCTTACTCTTATGGATACTCATGATACGCACAACATCGGCGTTTTCATCGATGATACCCGCTTCGCCGTAGTCAACCTGCACGACCTTGATGTGCTCAATGTATCTTACAAAGTGGAACAATCCCTTAAAGCTCGTCTTTTCGAAGCTTTCAGCCTTGGATAAAAGAAGTTCTATATTCGCTCTTCTCTGATTTCCCGCAGGCATGGCGCTTACGATCAGCTCAAATCCCGTGACATCGATGATATACTGAAGCAGCTCATGTACGGGGGTATATGCGGACATATCTCTGAGTTCTTCTATAAGTGAGACAAAATCAGAGAGTTTATTAAGTAACGCCTGATTTTGAATATCTCCCGTATCTTCGCCGTTTCTGCGCACAAGTTTCAATATTTCTTCATACAAAGAAGATGCTGCATCGTTCTCTTTGTTTTTATTAATTGTAATTTTAATAAGTGCAAGTTCCTCATCTGTAAAGCCTCCTATAGGAGAATGCATTACGGCAACAAGTGGTATGTCAACGGTAGGATTGTCTATTACCGACAAAATATTCAGCATGACAGACACTTCCCACGCGTCAAAATATCCGCTCTTTGACTCTATATATGAAGGAATCCCCTGCTCTTCGAGCGCTTTTTTGAACACATCATCCCAGCCCGAATTCGTCCTAAGCAAAATTACAATATCTTTAAACTTTAGCTCCGGATCCTCCCGCATAAGCTCAAGAATCCTGTTTCCTATCACATGAGCCTCATTTTCTCTTTCACCCTCGGGGTCGTCTATGAGAATAAGCTCGGGAGTCATGTCAAAAGAAGGATTGTCAAACCCTGCACCCGTAACAAGCTCAGCGTCCTTGTCATACTCAACACTTCCAAGGTCCTTACCCATTATCTTTCTAAATATATAATTGGTTCCTTCAAGAACTTCCGCTCTGCTTCGGAAATTCCTGTGAAGATCTATTCTCCTGTCGCTCGCAGATTCATCCTTACTGTATGTTGCAAGCTTTTTCATGAAAATCTCGGGACGCGCAAGCCTGAATTTGTAAATACTCTGCTTAACGTCACCGACCATGAATCTCTCGGAAGATCCCGCTTTTATTCCTGATATCGCCTGCAAAATAAGCTCCTGCACGGCGTTACTGTCCTGATACTCGTCAATTAAGACTTCTTTAAAAAATTCCCTGTATTCAAGCGCAACCTGCGTAGGCGCTCCCTTCTCATAATCAATAAGAATATTAAGCGCAAGATGCTCCATATCGGAAAAGTCGATCAGACGCTCTTCTCTTTTTCTTTCATCAAAAAGCTGTATATAGCGAAGCGTAAGTCTGCAAAGCTCTTTAACCGCCCTGTCGCAAAGTTTCATCTGCTCTGCAACCATATCGGAAGTCAGAACGAGATAATTCTCCGTCACCTTCTTTAAATCCTTCTTTACACTGTCCCTCAGCTCTTTTGCGCGTTCTTTCTTATCGGGCGATACGCTGTCATCCTTCTTCGAAGGCAATCTGTCAAAAGAAATCCCTCTGACCGCGTCATACAGTTCATCATACGAATCGCAGACAGCGACACGTTCCATCATCTCCGCTTCTTTTTCCAAAAGCTCTCCGTACATGTATGGTCCGTCGGGCAAAAGAGTCAGCTCATGGGCGGTACTTAATTTGTCCTTTGCTTCCAAGAGAATACGCTTTACGGATGTGACACATTCTTTTACCCATTCAAGTTCATCAAAATTCTTGTCTGAAATATCATAGTCAAGCGCTCTTTCTTTGATATAAACTTCCGGCCACGGCATGCTCATGGAAAAACGATAAAGCCTCTCAATATATTCTTCAACAACCTTATCGCTGCTTCCGGTGCCAAAATATTCCATGCAATATATGAAAACTTCATTACTGCCTTCTTTTGCCTTTACATATTCTTCCTCAAGCATATTCTTCATTACATCTTCCTGAAGAAGTTTGAGCTCGCCTTCATCTCCGACATTGTATGAAGGATCCAGCCCAACGAAATTAAAGTTATTTTTAATAATGTACTGACAAAAAGAATCTATCGTGGTTATCTGTGCATTATGAATAAGCGTCTCCTGCTTCTGCAGATGTGTATTCTGAGGGTCCTCCAGAAGTTTGTTCTGGATGGCAAGAGTAATCTTTTCCTTCATCTGCGAAGCTGCCGCTTTGGTAAAAGTCACGACCAAAAGGTGGTCGATATCAACACCTTCATTTATCATCTGTATAATGCGCTCGACAAGAACAGCGGTCTTTCCCGAACCCGCTGCCGCCGAAACAAGCACATTGCATTTTCTGGCGTTTATTACCGCCTTCTGTTCATCAGTAAACTCAACTTTCATTCTTTATAAGCTCCATTGCCTCTTTATCACTAAGTTCAAGTTTTCTCTTTGAATATCCGGGAATCTTGTTGTCAAATCCGCATATTCCCTTGTACTCACAATATTTGCAGGATTCTCTTGAATCCATCTCATAGGGATTGACCTTTATATCTCCGTTTAAGATAGACTTTCCAAACTCTCGTATCTTCTTATCCACATATTTGGAAATAGCGAGATAATCCTCGTTTGAAACAGCGCTTGAAGCCGCCGTAAGTTCTCCGCTCTTATTAAATCCGATGGGTATGACATCAGATGTACCGCTAATGCTGTCATCAAGCATGTTTATGATATCCCTGTTTCCGTTGACCAATCCGGTCGTTCTGAGTGCCTTTATTATCTCCTTATTGATAACATCAGGTTGTAAATCTCCCGAGCCGTTTACCATCGGATCATCCACATGATAATAAAGAACCGCGGCAGGCACCGCTTCTTTTCCGTCATAAATCTTTTTACTTGCGGCAACCGCAACATTCATATACATGACAAGCTGAAGCTGAAGGCCGTAATAGAGTGAAGCCAGACTGATCTTTTTTCCGCCCGATTTAAAATCAATTACCTTCACATAAACATGATCCGAATCTTGGCACAGATCGACACGGTCAATTCTTCCGTGCAATTTCATGCTCTCAACTATTCTGTGTTTCTCATCTTCAGAAAGAGTTATATCTATCTCATCAATCTTGCCGGCTTCCCTAAAATCCATCTCGACATAGGAAGGCTCGAAACTTCCTTTGGATATCTGGTATTTGAGCGTATCGACCGTTCTTATAAGTATCCTTTTTATACGCTCTACCATGAATTCATTACGTGCGTTACTTAAAAGGATTGTCTCTCCGTACGCATCGGCGCACTCTGTTAAAGCTCGATTTAACATCTCGTCGGATTCCTCTTTGGATAAGTCTTTCCACGATATGTGCCTGTTTATTATCTCAGCGGTATATTTTTCAAGAACTTCATGAAAGACATTTCCAAGATCAGACGAAGCAAAATCATATTCTTTTCTCTCGGAAAGCCCGATACCGTATCTCAAAAAGTGCGCATAGCAACATGAAGCAAACTTCTCAAGCCTGCTCACGCTGTTCTCAAGATTTGCCCCGTATAATGCAAGCGCAATGCTCTTTGCAAGAGGCTTGTCTTCATAATGCTTAAATGCAGCCTCTGTAAGCTTATCCAAAAGAGTCTTCTCTTCGCACTTTCTTTTGATGATCTCATAGATTGTCGAAAATTCAGTCTTTTCCTTATCACTCAGTATTCCGAGCGAGTATTCCCTCATCATATCCGCAAGATTGTCCATGCTGTCATTGACACATGAAACCTGCTCTTCAAAAGGCGCATCCTCAGGCCTTTCAACTTCTATTCCGTCAAACAGCGCTTCTATCTTTGATATCAGATACGCGGGGCGAACGCTCTTTCCGTCGGTTCCAAGTTCCGAATACGACAAAATAAGCCTGTCCGTCGGCTTTGTGAGGTTCATATACAGATAGAGCCTTTGAATATACATCTGCTGCCTCGGTGTCGGTGCAAGCTCAACTCCCGTATCGAGTTCAAGAAGGAACTGTCTGTCCATATCGGATAAAATTCCGCCGCCACCAGTATTTGCCGGAATAAGTCCGTCGTTTACTCCCATGAAAAACAGTGCCCTGATCTCGCGGAGCCTCGTTCTCTCGATGTCTCCTACAATAACCCTGTCTACATCCTGAGGTATTGTTCCAACTTCGATATCGCCGAATCCGACCTGCAAGATATCCTTATATTCTTTGAGTTCAAGCCTGTCATCTCCGATAAGCGCGGCGATCTGCTTAAGAATATCCTCAACTTTACGATATACCTGGTCGTACTCTTTTGCTTTTTCTCTATCTCCGAGCTTTTCAAACTTCTCTTTGTATTGCTCAAGTTTCTTACTGCAATCATTGCCCTCTATCATCTTTAAAAGAGCTTCCGTAATTTCTGCGGCAGTACCCTGTTTTGCTTCAAAGAGTGGCTTTAGCTCAGAGCTTATGCGCGCCCTCATGCCGTCAAGCTTATTTATAAGTTCAAGCTCCGAAGTATCGTCTTCTCCGCCGTTTTTCTTTCTCTTAAACTTCGTCGGCATCCTGCGCATAAAGCGGTCTTCCCACTGCTTTCTTCCCTTTATGCCAAGCGCTCTTACATAGTTTTCGAGAATATCCGTATCCTCTTTGGAAAAATCCGTCATTCCGCTTCTCATATAGTGGAATACATCTTCATATCTGTATCCCGAAATAACTATATTTATCGCACTTGTAATATATTCAATAAAAGGATTCAGCAAAAGTCCCGTATTCTGATCGATATATACGGGAATGTCAAATTTTCTCGCAGCTCTTTTCACAAGATTTCCGTATGAAGTGAGTCCTCCGCACACAACCGCGATATCTCTGTATGCGTAGCCCTCATCCCTGACAAGAGAGCGGATTTTTATCATGGTTCTTCGAACTTCTTCTTCGGTTGTCTGAGTCTCGAATATCCGTATAGAATCCTGGTTCTCGGTATATTTGCAAGAATTATATCTGAAAAGATTCTGCTCAAGAAAAGCAAGCGGCGGATTGTCCTTAAGTCTTATGACTTTCTCATCTTTGATAAAGATATCTCCGCCCGTTTCTTTCCTACTCATCTCATCGTTTCTGATATTTCGCCACGCCTCAAAATCAAGTCCGCTCTGCGCGATAGCACCCGTCTCTTTGCACAGCTCATATTCTATCTTTTCAAGATCGTAAACCGTCTTCTTCGTGAGCATAAACAGTTCCTGTTCTTCAAAAGAGCCTGAATACGGGTTTTCTTTCGGGCCTATCGTAAGGGATACGCACACTTCTTTGGACACACGAAGAAGCTCTTTTATAACCCTGTACTGAATGGGCGTAAATCCAGTAAATCCGTCAAATACAATAACGCAGTCTTTCAAAAGAGATGACTGCGGAACGGCCTTACATAAAATATCAAGCGTTTCTTCTGTGGTTATGAATTTTCCTCGAATGTAGGAAAGAAATTCGCTGTATAGAAGTCTCAGATCTTTTATCTTGGAATTGAGTGCGGCCTTTGAGGAACACTTTTTTTCAATGATCCCAAGAGACTCATCATCTATTCCATACTGCATAAACTCTGAGATTGTAGACTTTACTTCATCGATATATCCGGGCTTATGCATATTTGCACCGATCACGGGAAGTCTGTCACCGAGAATATCCGCTACTCGCCTTAATACAAGGCTTTTTCCCACATCATCGAGCACAGAAAAAGAGCTTCTGGACGTTTCCTCCAACACTCTGTGAGAAAGACGTCCAAAGCTCAATACGTCAATATTCATTATTGCGTGCGAAGGGTGCATCCTTACTACATCCTTCTGCGTCTGCATTGTAAACTGATCCGGAACGATAAGTAAAAAATCATCACCGGTGTTATTAAAACTTCTTTTAATTAGTTCTTCTATCAGTCCCGTGCTCTTCCCCGCACCGGACGCCCCGAAACAAAACCTAAGCATTTACGATATGTCACCTCTATTTGTCCATCTGTTCCAAAACATCTGCGAGAGTATCAAGTTGATCAATATACCTGCATCCCGCAATAAATTTCCACTTACCATTATAGTAAAAAGGCATAATGATGTACATTAGGATTCTGTCCTCCTCTCCGGGAAGCGCAGACTTATAATAATCAGTAAGATAATGCCTGCCGGTATTGTCAATCCGCTCATGGACAGTGTTTATATCAAAGAACTTTCTAAAACGTTCCCTGTCCTCCTCTCTTATGTGCATATTTGAATAAAGCTGCACAGCCGTGGTGGACCTTCGTTCAACATCAGAAAGCATCTTCTGATTACCGCTGATAAAGATGTTTTCTACAGTGCCCTCTTCTTCAAATATATCTATTCTGTTGTAAAGATTCATAAGATGCATAACAACAGCGCTGTAATCATCTGCCGTATGCGCAGTCTTTTCCGCCGTGATATTTCTTGAAACCAGCGCAAATGCAGCTTTATCGCCATGTCTTGAAAGAAATCTGACCTTAGTATTTACTACATTGCCGTTGGCGACAAGATCCGCTTCACTCCTTTGATTGTAGGAAGTCTCAGCCAGTTTGAGGATATTGGCAAGACCTCTGCTGTTGTCCATTTCCTTTGACACGCTAAGCTTATTTGCCTGTTCAAGGTCTTCCGCACCGATATTTTTCATAAATTCGATGTAGGCCTCATTGGCATATATGAAAGTCACTTTATCATCGCACAGCTCAGCTATTGCGATCGGAAGTTTTATCATTATCTCCATCGTCTTGGTGCGAAGCGGCGTGCTGTTTAAGAAATTCACGGTTCCGATATCATCGTAATATGAACTGAAATCAAATTCCTCACAATTTTCGGAGCTACAATCAACGCTCCTTGCAAATTCAGAAACAGGCTTGGGCTTTCCAAAGAGATACCCCTGCATCTTTTCACATCCTATTTTCAAAAGAAATTCATACTGTTCTTCCGTCTCCACACCCTCTGCAAGTGTGTGTATTCCGAGCTCTTTTGCCATATTGACGATGGATGCAAGAATTATCCTTGATTTCTGATTCGTCTCAAATTCACGCAGGAATCCCATATCTATCTTTACAACATCAAAATCATAGTCTTTCAGGTTGTTAAAAGAGCTGTATCCCGCGCCAAAATCATCCATCCAGACTTCATATCCGGCATCCCTGAACTTCTTTATGTGCTTGCCGAGAAAATCTGCCCCCGCAGCTATCGCACTCTCCGTGACCTCGATATGAAGGAGTTCCTTTGGTATATCATACTTTTCTCTGCACTTATCAATCTCGCTCATGATGTCGCAAAGCTCAAAATCAAGCCTCGAAAGATTGACCGATATCGGCTCAACTTCATATCCCGAATCGATATCATCCCTCAGATCCGAGCATACCTGATCTATCATATATATATCCAGCCGGTGTATCAGGTGAACGCTCTCAAGCACTTCAATAAAAACAGCGGGAGAAATGATTCCATACTGTGGATCGAGCCATCTTGCAAGTGCCTCGTATCCGCAGACTTTTCTTGTTACAGCTCTTATCTCTTTCTGGTAATAAACCTGAAAATATCTCTGTTTAAAAGCGTTTTCAAAATTATCTATAACATACTGGCGAAGCTCATTTCTTTTGTCCAGTTCTTCCGTGTACAGGTTGTTGTCTCTGTCATAAACTCTTATGATGTCATCGCACGCCATTTTAGCCCTGTCAACCATGATAACAGGGTCTTCTTCGTCACCTTTGGCGCAGTAGATGCCGGCCTTTATCTTCATCTTAAGGCCCTTTTCATAATTATGCACAGCCTCTCTGAATTCTTCCAGTTTTTCGAGAAGCTCTTCTTTTACAATGGATTTTCCAAGGACAATAAACTGGTCGCCGCTTGTTCTCGCAACCAATTCATCAGGGAAAAGATTTTTAAGTTCATGTGCCATTCCTCTCAGAAAGTCGTTACCTCCGGCGAAGCCGTACTTCTGATTGAACACCTTAAAATTCATGACATTTATATAGATGATAACGGTGCTGTCGGATGCGGAATATTGATCATGTCCCTGCAGATGTTCCAGGATTCCCGTAAGATTATGCAATCCCGTGAGTTCATCTATATGATTTTCTTCTTCGATAGTTATAACATCTTCAATTTGCTTCATAATGTTTCTATAGCCTCCAAAAAGTAAGCCGACACTTATTAACGCAAATAAAAATATCAATTATCGTATAATTATAAATATTATAACATAAGATTTACACGATAATTGATATTTACATTAATTTAAGATGTTTGCTATGTTTCGTTTACCAGATATGAAATATTATACAAACACTTCAGGGACGCTTTCGCTCCACCTCGCTCATCCCCTCCTTACATGAGGTTTTCATCGTAGATGGCCCTCTGGCCGCCGACGTACTTCGGACGGTGACGAGCACAAATAATCGGAGCGGCTCCGATTTTTCTGAGTGAGATTCTCATTGGAACAACAACCGAATGCAAGTGCATACCGATCATGGTTCCGCCGATATCTATTCCTGCGTCTGCCTTTCCGTTGATCGATTCTACGAGAACAGGATTTTTGAATCTCTGATAACAAACGGTTGCAAAAGCTCCGCCGGCATGATTCGGCTGAGGAATTGCATTAACCTGTTCAAAGCCGTATTTCTCCATGGTCTCTCTTTCAACCACAAGTGCTCTGTTGAGGTGCTCGCAGCACTGCGCTGCCATAAAAACACCTTTTTCCTCAAGCACGGGAACGATTCCATCGAATACCGCATTCGCAGAATCCAGATTTGTAGCTGTTCCTATCTGGTCACCAAGTATCTCACTTGATGAACATCCAACCACAAAAATTGATCCCGGCACAAGATTCGCCTTCTCAAGTATCTCTGTTACCGCCTGTTTGCTCTGCTCTGTTATCTCTTTAAAATCCATAATTTCATCCTCTTTATTCAAATTCCATTCGCCTGAATATCTTCATAAGTCCAAGCTTATAGCACAAAAACAGCGAGCCCACAACTCCGAGTAAAGCCTGCGCTATCTCGTAAGGAAGCTTGATCATGGCATATTCAAACGTACTGTACACGTATATCTTTCCAAGTGTATATCCAACAACCATTATAACAGCGCCTATCAGTGTTGCAACAACCGATGTGATAAAATGTGTCTTCTTTATCCTTCCAAACTTTGAACTTACTATAATCGAGATGACTGCAGCCTGAAGCCCATGTGTCACAAGCGATACAAACATCGGTGCCGGGTAAAAGAGAACATCTCCCAGGAAAGATCCGATCCCTCCCACCACGAAAGCCGCAAGCGGGTCAAGCAAAAGCGCCGCGGTGCATATAATAAGATCGCATAAATACAGATGCCCTCCGGGAACCGGGATTCCGAAACTCGACATAATAATGTTAAGTCCCATGAACAGTCCCGTCAGCGCTATCCATCTTACATAATTTTTGTTTTTAAGATTGTTTGTCTGAGTCATATTTTTTCCGCCTTTAGTCCTTTTATTTTAAGCACCTGCACATGTTTTCACGAAAAAACTCTGCGCGGCTTTTAAAATATAACACCGTCATGGTATTTATATAATATATACTTTTGTAATATTTTTTAATACCACTTTTCACAGGCAGGACTTTAATGTTTGCAACGCTTTGGGCAAAAGACCTGTATCAAGATTGGAATAGTCTATTATAAAGCGCCCCTGCAGCCGCTTATCGGGAGTTTCCATGCAGTAATCCGAAACCGCAGAGATCTTGATCCTGCTTTTTTTCAGCATATCTTCAATTTCTTTGTCCGTGTGCTTAGTAAAAAGCTGCAAGATAAAATGCAGGCCGGAATCATTCTCGATAAGCCTGTAATCTACGCCGTCAAGCTCTCTTTTTATTATCTCAAGGACGCTCTCGCGCTTTCTTGTATACTGATGCCTCATCCTGTTTATGTGCTTCTCGAAATATCCTTTTTTGATAAAATCCGATAAGTTGTACTGATCGAACGTAGGAACCGTGCAAGAATAAAAGGAAAGCTTCTCGTAAAAGCGCTCCGCAAGATGCGCGGGAAGCACCATATATCCTATTCGAATCGTAGAAGTAAGCGACTTGGAAAAAGTATTGATATATATAACTTTCTCTGAGGTATCCATGCTCTGCAGCGGCGGAATGGGGTTGCCCCTCAGCCTGAACTCACTGTCATAGTCATCTTCGACAATGTATCTTCCTTCCTCTTCCATTGCCCATGCCATTATCTCGCCGCGCCTTCCTATGGGCATTGTTATCCCCGTCGGAAAGTGGTGTGTCGGGCTTATATGCGCAATATCAGCTTTTGTCCTCACAAGTTCCGAGACAAGAAGCCCTGAACTATCCATCTTGCCAAAAGCATGTTTTACTCCTTCAGCTTCGTAGATCTGGCTTATCTTCCGGTAGCCGGGATCTTCAACGCAGTATTTCTTGTCTTTTCCAAGAAGCTTTATTATAAGTCCGTAAAGATACTCGGTTCCCGCTCCCACGACAATCTGATCGGGTGATGCATGGAGTCCCCGAAATGACGCAAGATGCCCCGCTATAGCCTCTCTAAGCTCATAAATACCGCTACTTTCCGAAACTTCAAGAAGCTTGTCGCTCCTTCCCGCAACATTCTCTCTTGTCAGCTTTGCCCATACCGAAAAAGGAAATGTCTCCGCCGCCGGACGGCTCAAAGAAAAATCAAAGTCATACTCATCCTTCGTTTTCTTTGCCTTCGCTTTATAATCACTTTTTTTCTCCTCGGGAAAAGAAATCTTCAAAGTCTCGGCAACGAAATATCCCCTCTTTGGCACAGCCTCTATATATCCCTCTTCCACAAGCTGATCGTAGGCATTATCCACCGTTACAGTGCTTATCCCAAGATTTCCCGACAGACTCCGCCTCGACGGAAGCTTTTCCCCGGGCAAAAGAACTCCTTTGGTGATATCAGCTTTTATAAAATTGTACAGTTTCTGATAAAGGGGGCCTTCCCCTTTCGAAAAATCGTATGTAAGCATAGTTATAATATAATATGAATAATTTTTATTTGGCAAAATATATTACAGTTCTTCTATTATAAACGGAAGCATGTAGATTGGCTTTAAGTGTAAGTTATTATCCTTTCCAACATCCTTTTGCGACAGAAGCACTGCCTGCGAAACATATTTTGAATACTTCTTGCAAAATGAATCTATGGACTCATGCCTTTTGGTAACTGAAGACTTTACTTCCAAAGGTAGCAGTTTTGTCTTATCCTGAATCAAGAAATCAACTTCATAATAATGTGTGCTGTTTTCTTTTTTCCATGTATGGTAATATGCAGCTCTGTTTGTTGCGGTTATCATCTGTGCAACTGCATTTTCATAAAGATATCCAAGGTCTGCCGGCAACTTATCTCCAAGAAGTTTGCTATATATACTTTCATCTGTCTTAGGTGAAGCATTAAAGATCATTGTTGTAAACAGACCAATATCAGACAGATATAGCTTAAATGTATCTTCATCTTTAGACTGTGCCAATGCTATGTTGGGATTATACGTGTTATAACATGCAATTACTGTCTTTGAATCCAAAAGATCGGACATTCTTTCCACATCTTTATTTGTCTTCCGCTTTCCTGTCGCCTTTGCAATAACATATTTCTTCTTGTTTGTAGCCAACTGGCTGGGTATAGACTCATACATCTTGCCAATAATCCCCGAGCTGTCTATTTTTTTGAAATCATCAATGTAAAGTTCAATTATGTCACGTTTTACTCTGTCAATTTCAGAAAAGTTTTTTCCACTTACATAAGCTTCCACAGACTGAGGCATCCCGCCCACAGCCATATATATTCTAAAATCCCTCATTAGTTTTCTGTTTGTCCCATTTCCCACTTCCGTCCCCATCTTATATAGGTCACGGAGTAATGGATATGTGTCATTTCCTATTGCCCACATGAACTCTTCATAATCCATCGGATACACAGGAATCTTATGCTCCTCTGAAGGTATAACGATGTCTTTAACATTTTTCTTTATACTGATAAGTGACCCTGTTTCTATATAGTCGTATGTACCATCAGCAACCAAATATTTTATTGCCTGTCGTACCAGTGGTTGGCGCTGAATTTCATCAAAAATTATTACTGATTCCCTTCGATATAGCGTAACGTTTGTCACAGCCTGTAATCGCAAAAAGAACATCTTATGATTGGCTATATCCGTAAATACGTCCAAAAGTTCCTGCGTAATGTTAGCAAAGTCAATCTTTATGTATGATCTGTAGTTTGCCTTTGCAAATTCTTCCGCTATGGTAGATTTTCCTACTCGCCGTGCACCCTCAAGCAACGCTGCATATTTTGGTGCATAGTTGTTTTTCCAATCCGTAAGTTCTTCAAATACTTTTCTTCTAAACATTTATTGACCTCTTCGTTAACGCTACATGGTTTATTACATTTTATCAACATAATTTTATTATAAAAATGTCACTTCTTCAATATTTTTATTGTCACAAAATGTCATTTCTTCACTTTTTTATTTCACCTAAAATGTCATTTCTTCACTTTTTTATTTTGCCAAAAATGTCATTTCTTCACTATTTTTATTTAGTCACTTGCACCAATACAAGATAAAGCCGATAAACTGCCTGTTTCGTCAGGTCAGCCTACCGGCTTTATATCTGTCGGAAATCTTCGACATGCTGTCATATAAGATATCCGTATGATTCATATACTGATCAAGTTTTTATCTGTGCGCATCAATGATGGAAAAGTCTGAGTCCTGTAAATGCCATTACCATATCGTGGCTGTTTGCTGCCTCGATAACGTTGTCATCACGAACAGATCCACCGGGCTGTGCAACATACTTAACACCGCTCTTGAATGCTCTCTCGATGTTGTCTCCGAAGGGGAAGAACGCATCTGAACCAAGTGCTACGTCTGTGTTCTTGTCGAGCCAAGCTCTCTTTTCAGCCTCTGTGAATACTTCAGGCTTCTCCTTAAAGATGTTCTGCCACTTGCCGTCTGCAAGAACATCCATGTAATCTGCGCCGATGTAAAGGTCGATTGCGTTGTCTCTGTCAGGTCTCTTGATGTTATCAAGGAAAGGAAGGTTAAGAACCTGAGGTGCCTGACGAAGGAACCAGTTGTCAGCCTTAGAACCTGCAAGTCTTGTGCAGTGGATTCTTGACTGCTGTCCTGCTCCGATACCGATTGCCTGTCCGCCCTTTACGTAGCAAACAGAATTTGACTGTGTATATTTAAGTGTAATAAGTGCGATTATAAGATCAATCTTAGCAGACTCAGGAAGTTCCTTGTTGTCTGTAACGATATTTGTGAGCATATCCTCACCGATCTCGATGAAGTTGTGTCCCTGCTCAAAAGTAACACCAAATACCTGCTTCTTCTCAATCGCATCGGGAACATAGTTCTCGTCAATCTTGATAACAGCGTAGTTTCCGCCCTTTTTAGCCTTGAGAATCTCAAGTGCCTCGTCTGTGTAGCCGGGAGCAATGATTCCGTCTGAAACTTCTCTTTTTACAAGCATTGCTGTGTCCTTGTCGCACACATCAGAAAGAGAAATGAAATCTCCGAATGATGACATTCTGTCAGCGCCACGAGCTCTTGCGTAAGCGTTTGCAAGAGGTGAAAGCTCTCCAAGATCCTCTACCCAGTAGATTTTCTTTTCAATATCTGAAAGAGGTGTTCCGACAGCGGCACCTGCGGGTGAAACATGCTTGAATGATGTTGCTGCAGGAAGTCCTGTTGCTTTCTTAAGCTCAGAAACAAGCTGCCATCCGTTCAAAGCATCAAGAAGATTGATATATCCCGGTCTTCCGTTCAATACTTCGATTGGAAGGTCACTTCCGTTTTCCATATATACTCTTGAAGGCTTCTGGTTGGGGTTACATCCGTATTTAAGTTCGATTTCGTTCATATTGATTCTCCTGTTATATGATATCCGAATTGTCGTGTTTCTTCGAAAGCCGCGCAATCATGCGCGTTGCAAATAAAGTTTGTGATATTATATCACTTGTTTTTATTGATGATCCTTGTCTCGTACTTACCTGTCTCGATGTCGATGAATCTTGTGAAAAGAGATACCTTATTATCTTCGTTAAGCGCATTCCATACATTGTTTGTAAAAGTATCGATGTCTCCCTCGATGTTTACAAGTGTAGGCTCTCCTTCGTAGCTGGGAAGGGGATTTGCGTCCTTCATATATGTGTGAATGAAGTATCCCTCGCCTGCCTTGGGATTCTCATATGAATATGTAAATCTCTGGCATGATGAAGGATCACCGTTGTTGCTCTTTAAGATAGACATTGAAAAGTCGTACTTGCCGTTTTCAACGTTCATGATACCTGAAATACGAGGTGTGTAGTTGGGAGCATCGGGCTCAAACTCTCTTGTTCTGAGTGACTCTTCGAATGTCTTGCCCTCTTTCATAAGGTCATATACTGTATCTGTCTGATCACCGTTTGTAACGATCGTTGAATTTCCAAGAACACGTACAGGTGCATAGATGATAAGACTGGGATCTTCCATCTTGGAAGGATCGAATGCCTGTGTACGGATTCCCTCTCCGTCTTCAACAAATACTCTGTTTCTGCTATTCTCACTTCTTCCCATGATGAAGTAAGCACATGCTGCCTTCTTGCCGTCAGCTGTAAGGCCTATAACAATACCTCTTCCCGGGTATGTTGTGCGTGAAATTTCCTGCTTCAAATCTACCATTTCTTTTCCTCCGTATTAATGGGTATGCGAAACCGCCTGAGCATCCACAAAAGCGGTTGCCCAGGCGGTCGACATTCATAATTTATTTCCATACTCCCATGTGGTTACCCACTTATCCGCCAGTTGTATGAACACATATAGCGTACACTTTTACCACCAAAAAATCAAGGAAAAGAATCCTGCTTTTTATCTATAATATTTTTACTTCTAAACAGCTGTTTTTTCATGTTCACAGATAAATTTCCTCATACACACTTTTTCTATCTGTGTTTTTTCACCTCATAACACTTGTTATTTTACATTTTCACAGATAAATCGCTCCATACATACTTTCCTATCTGTGTTTTTTTGCTATTTCTTCAATTTTTCACAGATAAATCACTTCAAACACACTCCTTCTATCTGTGTTCTTCATTTTCAAGCAGCGTAGAGTGAAATTTTCAAGCAGTTTTTCAAAGAGTTATTTACAAACCCATATTTCCGCTATTTCCTTAACCTACCGTCACTCCTCCACTGTTTCAGGCACGATTTTTTCTGTATATTCGGAATCGTTTGTATATAATTTATCGCCTTCGCCACCTACATTGAGACTAAGATATATCTTTCCGCTCTCCGTCATCACAACCTTATATTCCACGCCATAAGTAGGGACAATGCAATCCACAACTCTGCAATTCTCGCCTGTATTGGTTTCGGTATCCTTATAATCAACCGCTCCTATCTCAGTTCCAAACTTAAAGTAATCATCGTACACTTCATCATCTCTTCTTGCTCCTCAAACTTAAATCATTCAGTAGCGCATCAAGTTCCTTACAGCATATCTAAAGAACCTGTCTCTTGTGCCTTTACCTTTGCAAACACTGAGTATTATTCCCACAAAGATATAAGCCATCACAATATAACTCGTTTGTGATGAAAAGAACGGCAAGAACGTATCAGTGTATGGTATCGTTCCGGTATTTTCAAATATGTTGATCACTGTATTTTCCAAAAGGACGTTAAGACACCCTGTTCCCATCAGGAAACTGAGATCGTTTTTACACCTAAAGACCGACTTGTAGCCAAATGCGATAACAGCTATAACCAGAAGTGCAATGCCGATCGCCGGTAAAAGTCCATATCGATTTGCCTGATATGCAAGCAGATAATCCAGGTCGGGCTTTGGCAAAAATTTCAAATTCTCTTTTCCCGAACTGCCGACAAGATTCACATCAAAGAAAGATTGAACCGTCGATTCGTCCAGAGAAAAGACATTACTCATTGTTTTATGTCCCCATCTGCCGATCACTCCGGTCTTATCGACAAATACCGATGCAGCAAACACGATAACCGCAAGTGCTGCCAGAGACAAAAGAAAATTTATCTTAAACCATCTTTTCTTGATACAATACAAAAGCTGCATGATCATAGCCGACAAAAGCACAATCTCCGTCATCACACGTGTGCTTTTATGTATGATCAAAATGGGAACGATCATCCAAAGTATCGCCTTTAAAAGCTCCAAAATCCCGCCGCGTCTGTATTTATGCAAAACCGCTCCGTAAACCGGAACATAGAGACACATAACCGCCGCAGTCAAAACTTTCACGGAGCCAAATCCGAGATACATATTTTCAGGTTGAAACCTAAGAAATACCAGAATCAGTATCATGCCTACCGCAATCTCTTTTGCCCGCTTGGCTATCAGATTATGGCCTATCATATACACCGCGATCATGACAATTATTCCAATGCCAACACTTGTATAGAAAGTACTGTTCCCGGTTAGTTTTATTGATTTATCTTTTCCCATAAACCAATGTACAATGATGCTTATAACTCCTATAAGCGCTGCTGTAATAACAACATCCCACTCAATCTTACGATGCATGTAAAAAACTCCTCCCTGAGCTGCGCATCCATTCGGAGCGCTTTTTATATCATAGAAAATGAATTGATATAAAAAGTTGTACATTATCATAATGCCGCTGTAAAGCGAATACAGGCAGGATTCACAAAACTTTCATAACATACGTTATCATTTAGTAAGCCGAAAACACTCAAAGGAGACGACATCATGAATGGTAAATCTTTTTCTTCTACCCCTAAGGCACTCTTAAACATTGTAATATACTTTATCTTGTTCGAAGCCGGAGATCTTATAAACACGTTGTTCTGGGATTATATATATAGCAATTTACTACCGGAAATCTTTAACTCTGAATTTCGATTTATGATAAGAATGTTGGGACAGCTTCTTTTGACATGCCTGTTCTTTTGGTTTTATACGGCAAAAGTCGTTAAGATGAAAATGAATTTCTTTAGGATCAATATGAATATTAGATTCTGGGGAATAATAATCGCAATATTGCTTCCAACTTATGTTATACTGGCATTTCTTATTGTTGGAAAAGTAAAGATGACTTCATTTGAATTCGGAGAAACAGTTTTGATAGTGATCACTTCAATCATTACAGCATTAAGAGCAGGCATAACAGAAGAAATGCTGTTTCGCGGATATATGCTAAAAATACTCGAAGACAGATGGAATAAATATGTTGCTGTTCTAGCTCCATCATTCATATTTAGCCTGCTCCATATTCCGGCAATGGAATACTTCTCGGTCGCAGGAATCATATTGCTGATAATAGGCGGAACACTTGTAGGCGCCATGTTTTCTGTTATCACTTATAAGGGAAACTCCATTGCAAATAGCGCCATTATACATTCAGCTTGGAATTTTGCTATCGTAACAGACGTTCTTCACATCACAACAGAGCAGGGACAGTATCATAATCCCATCTTTTCCATCATAATTCCAGATAGCAGCGCCTTATTGACAGGCGCAGGCTTTGGAGTAGAAGTATCAATAATCGCCATTATCGGATATGCTTTTATTCTTCTTGTTCTTTTACGTAGTCACAATTCGCCTCGATAGCTATAAATTTCATCAGTTAGTCCAATCTCACGTCTTCTGTTATCAATTAAAGTTGTTGCTTCTTCGGAACTAATAATGGGGTAACCTTTTTCAATCAATATTTTTCGAGCTTCATCATAAGGATTAACGCCATTGATAGGAACATCATCTATTTCCTCGCCATCATAATCATCCAATAGAAAAAACTGAGCGTATTCCTGCTCATTATCAAATCTGATGAAACTCACACGCAGTTCTTCTACTCCTCTAAATATATTGGAATCCACATTAAAGCAGTCATAAAGCGTATCACCCTCATCACCACCGAAATAGCGATGGTTCTCGTTTTCATACCATGAATTATAGTCTCCCTTTGCATCTATGTATGCATAGTTTTCAATATTTGATTCGCGTCCAAAGCTCAAATATTCAGAAACCACTCCATTATATTCAATGTCTGTCCCTTTCCTTCCACTGTTAGAGCCAGCAAAACAAACCTTCAAACTACCGGCCACATTCTTGATTATCATATATAGAGGAAAATGAGACTCTTCAAAATATATTTCAACAACCATCTCAATATCTCCATCTAATCCACAATCAATATATGAATCCTTAAAAACATCAAATTTCAAATTTTCTTGATATTTATCCCGTCTATAACTGATTTCCCCATCTATTATTTCAGATAATGTATAATTTTCGCCATCTTTAAGGAATGCAGAAAGAAAATATAAATCGCTGTTATCCCCTTTTTTGTAAAAGGTAGCCTTTACTTCATCCGCCAGAAACTTATCATAAAGAGCCGCAGATTCAGCATCGATATTCACTTCTTCTCTGCTTTTAGGACTTTTTGTGTGATCTATCACATCTGTCTCTTCTTGAGAAGCAGCCAAATCACTATTTTCTTCTATACTCACGCCATCAGATACAGTTCTGTTTTCTTCTGTGCTCACGTCATCAGATACAGTTTTTTCTTTAGCACATGCACATAGCACCAAAGTAGCAATAATTGTCGTAAATAATAACTGTTTTCTCACTAGCAACTTGTTCTCCAAATAAATTCCACCCTTTACATCTTCTATTCTTCCAGCTCTTTCATAAATTATATATATTTTTTTCAAAAGCTATCTTGTCAAAGTATCTGTACCAAACATTTCCTGATATGTGAATTCATATTCTACGAGATTGGAATCTGAGGCGCCTGTCAGGTCGAACTTTGTAGCAAATAAAACAACTGCATCATCTCTATAAGCAATGTGTGAATCGCCATCGCTAACGACCCATTCCGCAATTTCCATGGAAGAATCGTCGCCGTATTTTTCTTTAACTATTTTTTTGAAGTCATCGTCACTTCCTTTAAAAAAATCCTTAAAAGATAATTTCTCGCCGGTAGTCAGATCAAATATAAGTTGATTATTAGCAAAGGCTCTGCTTGCACCTCCGATAGCGCAACAGGAGGAAACATCTACGGTCAGAAATTTATCGTTGATAACGTTAATGGAATCAATACTATCATTATCAAAGCACATTCCGGAATAATCATAAGGATGAAAATCACATTCTAAGTCTACAGAGTAACTCTGCAAACCATCTAATTCTTTCTGCATATATTCGTTTATCTTTGGCGCACCTTCAGTATAGTTTTCAGGTAGCTTAATAATTTCTGTAGAACATGAATATACCTCTTTTCCGCATTTCTTACATGTAACGTTATAAGATTTATTCATAATTTCGGCAATTGTATCCTTTCGGATCTCTTCTGTGCTTTCGACATCAAAATCCGGATTATTCATCAGGTCTTTGATTGTCGCCCTTTCCGTTCTTTCCACGATGAGCTCTGTCGAATAATCTGCGCCTTTCGACAATATATTCTTTTTCTTGCCATGATCCATATAATCGTCATTATAAACACTGATCTGAGCACTTCCCTGATCTTGAACAAGCTCAGATTCCATTTCGATCAGTTTTTTATTTTGGGATTCACATGCGGTTGCAAGTATAAGTATAGAAAGCGGAAGTATTATTCGTAATCTCATTGTTTTTCCTTAAATAGATGAAGTTGAAACTTTGGTAAATTATATTTATGCTCAAGCTCTTCGTTCATCTCATCATACTCTTTTTCAGTCAATTCACGTTCCTTCGAAGAACT
>JAEEGH010010090.1_pt1 | contig 21789 bp, 9 predicted proteins | sample 9134181 | NCBI WGS metagenome assembly JAEEGH01 (sample SAMN16246544, study PRJNA631951) | gut metagenome | biome: gut microbiome; feature: rumen; material: DP-attached | host: Bos | place: Iran: Karaj | collected 2018-10
CTCAACTTCGACAACGAGTGCCTCTGGCTCTACTCAAAGACCGAAGCATCGGGCTACACCCAGCAGGATCCCAACTTCAACCTCGCTTCGCGTATGCCTGACTCGTGGATGACCGACAGCCAGGGCAACATCGTCCCCGGTGACTATGACTGGTGGAGCGACTTCACCCGCAATGGCCATATCCAGGAGAACAAGCTCAACATCTCGGGCGGCAGCGATGCCATGTCCTACCTCATTTCTGTAGGCAACACCACCCAGAAGAACTACCTCCTCAACGACGATTACAAGCGTAACTCCATCCGCGTCAACCTCGACATCCAGCCCACCAAGTGGCTCAAGGCCGGTGTGCAGGCCTTCGGTTCGTTCGAGAATCGCGACGGCCAGGAGACCTACCTCCCCTTCCTCATCGAGTGCAGCCCGCTCACCCATCCTTACGACGAGAACGGCGTCATCATTGATTATCCCGCACACGATGCGCGCGAGAATCCATATCACGGTTCACTTGTTGATGACTACGATCGCAACAACTCGTTCTTCGCCAACCTCTACGCCGAGGTGCAGCTGCCTCTCAAGGGCCTTACCTACCGCGTGAACTATGGCAACAACTATCGCATCGGCGAGCACAACTATGCAAGCGAATATGCCGAGAACAACAACGGCCAGGCTTACAAGCACCACTCGACCTACTACGATTACACCCTCGATAACATCGTCAACTATTCGAACGACTTCGGCAAGCACAACGTAGGTGCAACCTTCGTCTATGGTGCTTCGCGCCGCAAGTACAGCTACACCGCTGCCGATGCCAAGCTCTTCCCACGCATGACCCTCGGCTACAACTCGCTCGAGCTCGCTTCTACCCAGACCACCAACTCCGACGCCTGGCTTGAGACCCTGCTCTATCAGATGTACCGTGTCAACTACTCCTACGACAGCCGCTACCTCCTCACCGCTACCCTGCGTCGAGATGGTTTCTCGGGCTTCTCTGCCAACAACAAGTCAGCCGTCTTCCCATCGGTTGCCCTCGGTTGGGTCATCACCAACGAAGACTGGTTCAAGGTTGCAGGCATCGACTACTTGAAGCTCCGTGCAGGTTGGGGTGTCAGCGGTAACCAGACCAGTCGCTACTCTTCGCTTGCCAAGGTTAACTCCAGCATCGGCTACATCTTCGGCGACGGCGTTTCGGGAGCTATGCGTCAGGAACTTGCTTCGATGGAGAATGCCGACCTGAAGTGGGAGAAGACCTCCGGTCTCAACTTCGGTCTTGATTTCGCTGTGCTCAACAATCGCATCAGCGGTAACATCGAGTACTACCAGACCACCACGAAGGACCTGCTCTATGCAGTTTCCATCCCATCCATCACCGGCTTCACCTCCATCATGTCGAATGTGGGCGAAATCAAGAACCGTGGTTTCGAAGTCACCCTCAACACCCAGAACATCAAGACCCGCGACTTCGAGTGGACCACTCAGTTCAACCTCTCGATGAACCGCAACGAGATCACCAAGCTCGCAGGCCTCGACACCGACGGTGACGGCAAGGAGGATGACCTCACCTCTTCGTCACTCTTCATCGGCGAATCGCTTTCGGCCATCTACGACTACACCGTTGACGGCATCTACCAGGTGGGCGACAACATCCCCGACGGATATCACCCAGGCAACTACCGCATCGTGGACATCAACAACGACGGCAAGATCGACGAGAACGACCGCAGCATCATCGGCCGCACCGATCCAGCAGTGCGCATGGGTATGCTGAATACCTTCCGCTACAAGGGCATCACCCTCAGCTTCTTCCTCAACTCCGTTCTCGGTGGTGACAAGAGCTACCAGGGCAAGAACTCCTATGCTGAGCTCGTCAACGACAACACCCTGCGTCACAACCGCCTCACCGAGCAGGTCGATAACTTCTGGACACCAAGCAACCCCGACGGTATCTTCGCACTCTATCACGCCAACCCCGCCATCAACCCATTCCGCTACGAGAATCGTTCGTTCGTGCGTCTGCAGGACATCACCCTTTCGTACGACCTCCCCGCTGCCTGGATGAAGAAGATCGGTATGGACGGCATCAACCTCTACGTCAGCGGCAAGAACCTTCTCACCTTTACCGGTTGGAACGGTTGGGATCCCGAGCCCGACATGACCTATCAGGACATCAACGGTCAGAACCGCCGCACTGGTAGCCGCTACGAGGATCGCCCAATCATGAAGAGTGTCACATTTGGTATCAACATCAATTTCTGATAATTAACAATTAATAATTAACAATTAACAATTGCTGATTGTCGAAAGAAAATTCAAAATTCATTATAATTGAATATTCCATTATGAAGAAATTATTATATTGTGCTGCCTTAGCCGCAGCGGTGCTGACCGGATGTAACGAAGACACCTTCCTCGAGGAGAAGGCCCTCGACTTCAATTCAGCATCCAATTCGTATTCCACGAAGGCTGACTTCGATGCAGCCGTCACCGAACTCTACTTCCTGGTTCGCGAGGAGTACTACACCACCTACGACCGCACTACCGACCTTTCGAAGGTTGCCGATATGTGGATTACTGCCGACCCGCTCAAGTCGAACGTAACCGCCGACTTCTCACCCTCGGGTGCCATCGCCAAGTTCTATTGGGACGAGAACTACAAGCTCATCGCCCAGGCCAACACCATCATCAGCCGTCTGCCAGCCAGCACAGCATTGAGCGACGAGCAGAAGGCAGCCTACGAGGCAAAGGCACGCTTCTTCCGTGCCCTCGGCTACCGCACCCTCTGCTATCTCTATGGCGATGTGCCCCTCCAGCTTGAGGAAGTGACCGCTCCAAAGACCGACTACACCCGCGAAGCCAAGGCCACCGTACTCGCACAGGCCGTGCAGGACCTTGAGTTTGCCACAGCTAACCTCCCTGAGATCAACACCGTGAAGGATGGCGAAATCAGCAAGCCCGTAGCCTATATGCTCCTTGCCGAGCTCTACCTCGCCACAGGTGCCAACGACAAGGCTGTCGGTGCCGCCACTGCCGTAATCGACAACCCCAACCTCAAGCTCATGACCGAGCGCTTCGGCTCGCAAGTCAAGGAGGATGGTGACGTCTTCTACGACCTCTTCCGTCCAAACAACCAGAACCGCGCTTCGGGCAACACCGAAAGCATCTGGGTCATCCAGTTCGAGACCAACGTCGATGGTGGTGGCAACAACACCAGCCACTTCTTCTGGAATCCAGGCAGCTTCTGGGGCGAGCGTTTCTTCGCTCCTCAGGTCGATAAGTTCCACATCATCACCCCCGACGGCATCAACCTCCAGCTCTTCGACTGGCCTATCGGCGACATGACCGGTGGTCGTGGCATCGGCACCCACTATGCCGCTCCTCACCTCTACCGCGAGATCTGGGAGGAGGACTGGAACGATATGCGCAACTCCGAGTTCAACTGGCCACGCAAGTACAAGATCCATCGTCCCGACGTGATTGCAGCCGATCCTAAGCTCGCTGCAGCCATGCCCGACGGATACTTCGACCTCGAGAACACCGTGCTCCCCGAAGGCTATTCGATGGAGACCGGCTATGATGGAGGCACTACCCCATCGACCCAGCTCCCCAACCGCTTCATGTGCGGCTACAGCACCAAGATGACCACGCCATTCCATCATCCCGATGCACAGTATGGCAACAAGGCCGTCTATCAGCTGGCAGGCACCGGTGGCAAGACCTTCACCGACCAGTACTTCTATCGTCTCGCCGAGGCTTATCTGCTCCGTGCAGAAGCCTACGTCGCTACCGGCAAGAAGGCCGAGGCAGCACGCGACATCAACGTCCTCCGCGCCCGTGCCCATGCCAAGGAGTGCACCGCCGACCAGATGACACTCGACTACATCCTCGACGAACGTCTGCGTGAGCTCGTTTGCGAAGAGAAGCGTCGCCTCACCCTCGCCCGCACCGGCAAGCTCTTCGAGCGCATCACGAAGTACAACCCCTACTTCAACGCAGCCAACAGCGCCGACGGCAAGGCCTACGACGCCCACTTCGACCTGCTCCCCATCCCGCTCTCAGCCATCCAGGCCAACAAGGATGCCAAGCTTGAACAGAATCCCGGGTATTGATAATTAATAATATGTGTGTAACGTTAGCGCCCCTCTCGCGAGAGAGGAGCGCTAACACTTTTTTAATACACTGAATCCGTCACGGCTTTAATACACCGAATCCATCACGGCGACAGCCACATGCGGGCGGTAGTGCGAAGCCTCGTAATAGTTGTGCAGATCGGTGTTCCAGAGGTTGGGACCCGAAAAGTCGTTGACGTGATCCGAACCGAAAAGCTGCTTGAGGCACTGGAGGTCGTTCGGGTTGAGACGAATCTGATTGTAGAGTGGGCTGATGATGATCTGCACCGAAGTTCCCTGCCGTGCGAAGATGCTGCTGATCGAGTCGAGCAGTTCGCGCTGGGGCTTGCCGATGACAGGGGGCGACACCGAGTCGGGGAACTGCACCCCTTCGAACACGCGCAGTCGCGCCTCGTCGTAATAGGAGCCGTCGGCAATCTGTTGCTCCAAGGGGACGAAGTTGCACTCGTTGCCCTTGGCATCATAGACAAACATGTCATCGGTGAGCAGGCTCTTTCGAAGCATATAGGGGCGCAGACGATGGAACAGGCTATAATCGACATAAGCTACCAGAAACGTCGGAGTCAGGAAGGTCTTGAGATTATACCAGTGGAAGGCCACCAGGTTGCTGTAGCCTGTCAGTTCGGGAGGCGTCTCGCACAGGTGCCAGTGGTCGCAATCCACCTTCTCCAGCAGGCCGGCATCGACCACCATCAGCACGTTGCGCAGGGTGTCACCTTCATGGGCGATGAAGCGCAGCTTCTGCCAGATGCCGAGCAGCGACTCGTTGGCAGCGTCGTAGTGATAGCAACGGCTGCCCTCGGGCAAATGCTGCCGCCAGGCTGCGATGGGATAATAGATGCTTCGACTGTTGCCGAGGATGAAGCTGTCGTAGCGCCCCGATTGGTGCTGGCGCAGGTAGTTGCGAGTGGCGACATGCGCAGGATTGAGCGATACGCCGCCTGCCACCTGCTCCGGATAGTAGCTTTCGTAGTTCCCGATCACCTTGAAAGGGTCGGCCATGACGTAAGCCAGCAGCAGGGCTGCAAATGGGCAGCCAAACCACATCAGGGGCCTCAGGAACCGCCACATCTCTCGTTCGAAACCGTTATTCTCTCTCATAACCTAGAACTGGAAATAGATGAATTGTGTCGATGCGGTGGCTTTCCAAAGCATCAGGCCGATGAGCAGGTAATAGATTGCCCAACGCTGCCAGCGACGGCGCGGCAAGGGCAGCTGCCACCATTCGGCTGCCAGCATCAGCACAGCGAAAAGGACGATGGATTTGCTCTGCTGCAGGAACGACAGGTCCATCTGTGTAACTGTACGCCACAAGATGGCCTTGGCCGAAGTTATGCTTTCAGCCCTGAAAAGCACCCACCCCAGGCAGACTAGCAGGAAGGTTGTCAGGATTTTTAGAACCTCTCGCCCCTCTCTCTTAAGCCAGCCCATACACCAGGGAAGGAAGAGCAATCCGTGGTAAAATCCCCACAGGACAAAGGTCCAGTTGGCGCCATGCCACAACCCACTCAGCGAGAAGACGGCCACAGTGTTGGCCAGTGTTCGACCCCTCCCCTTCCTGTTTCCGCCCAGGGGAATATAGACGTAGTCGCGGAACCAGCTGGTGAGCGAGATATGCCAGCGACGCCAGAAGTCGGGGATGTTCGTGGCAAAGTAGGGATTGCGGAAGTTGTCCGAAAGGTGGAGGCCGAAGAGGCGTGCCGAGCCGATGGCGATGTCGCTGTAGCCCGAGAAGTCGGCATAGATCTGGAAGGCAAAGAGCAGAGTGCCATAGAGCAGGGTCGAACCGCCCTGTGCATCAGGATTGGCGAATATCTGTTCGACGATGGGCGCACAGTTGTCGGCCACCACAATCTTCTTCACGAAACCCCACAACATCTGTCGGCACCCCTTCACGGCCTCTTCGCTGCTGAACGAGCGCGGCGCGGCGAATTGCGGCAGCATCTTCCCCGCTCGCTCGATGGGACCCGCCACAAGCTGCGGGAAGAAGGCGATGTAGGTGGCAAAGCCGATCCAGTCGCGCTCAGCACGGATATCACCGCGATAGACGTCAATCGTATAGCTCAATGCCTGGAACGTATAGAAGCTGATGCCTACGGGCAAAAGCAGATGCAGCAGGGGCCAGTCGGCCTGGAGGCCGAGGCTCATCATCAGTGCGTTGAGACTTGTGGCAAAGAAGTCGTAGTATTTGAAGAGGCCGAGCACACCGAGGTTGAGCACCAGATTAGCGACATTGGCAGTGGCTGCCCACTTTGTCTGTCCCCGCATTTTGCAGCGTTCCACCCATAGCGCGCACAGGTAGGCGCTGCATGTGGTGAGCAGTATCAGCCCCAGGAAGCGCCAATTCCACCAACCGTAGAACACATAACTCGCCACGAGCAGCAGCACGTTCTGCCCCCTCCTCGACTGATGCAGAGCCCAGTAGAGCAGGAAAACGAGCGGGAGAAAGAGTGCAAAAGTGATTGAGTCGAATGCCATCGGTCAAGTAATCTGCCTGAATTTTTGGCGCAAAGGTACCAATTCTTTCTCAAATTGCAAAATATTCGGGCGATTATTTCTTGCGAGAGAGGATCACCGACGCCTTTTTTTGCCATTTGTTTAGTGAAGTCGAAAAATTAAATATCGCGCGCAATGGTTGAAATGAAAAAACAAAAAAACAAAAAAAACAATTTTACAATTTTTTGGGTGTACTCCTTTTGTTCATTAACCTTTTTGTTTATGAGGTCTGCACTCTGACGGCCGACAAAGTACCTCTTCCTTTTGCAGAAACATCGTGACGGCCGTCAGAATACATTATATCACCTCGCCAGCGAATTGTCTTTTGTCACCCAATTATTTCCTTTTGGACGCATTTATTTGGAGGCTATCATTTAATGCGCTATCTTTGCCGCAGATTTTAATGGGCGAATGCCCCATTACTACCTTTTTGCATCACTTTTACTCCTCTATTATTTATATTAAAATGAAAATCTTCAAATCCCTTCTTTTGGCTGGAAGCCTTACCCTCCTGACTCCTATGACGATGGCACAAGGCACACTCCCCTATCTTGAAACCAATCGTCAGGGTCAGACGCATCTGATGGTCGATGGCGCGCCCTTTCTGATGCTGGGCGGCGAATTGCACAACTCCTCGACCGGCAGCGCCCACTATATGGCCGACATCTGGCAGCGCATGGCCGACATCCACATCAACACCGTGATTGCTCCTGTTTCGTGGGAACTGATCGAGCCCGTAGAGGGACATTTCGACTTCTCGCAGCTCGACAACATGGTACAGGGTGCGCGTGCAGAGCGTCTGCGACTGGTGATCCTCTGGTTTGGCTCGTGGAAGAACGGCATGTCGATGTATGCTCCCGCCTGGGTAAAGCAGAACCCCAAACGCTTCCCGTTGGCACATTTCAAGGACGGACAACCCATTGCAGCTTTGAGTACCCTGGGCACCGAGAGTGTGAAGGCCGATGCGAAAGCCTACAGAGCCATGATGCAGCACCTCAAGGAAATCGATGGCGAGCAGCACACCGTGCTGATGATTCAGATCGAGAACGAGATGGGAACCCTCGACCAGATGTCGATGTATATGAGGGGCAACAATCGTGCCATGCGCGACTACTCGCCTCTGGCCAACAAGGCTTTCGAGAGCGAAGTGCCTGCCGCGCTGATGCAATACCTGCAGAAGAACAAGAAACAGCTGAAGCCTGCCATTGCCGAGGCTTGGAAGGCACAGGGCAACCCGATGAAGGGCAACTGGGAACAGGTCTTCGGTGTGGGACAGCCCGCCCCACAACATAATTACAAGACGCGCGAAGAGGCCGACCTTGATACCGCCTGGCACGACGAATACCCCTGGCTCACCGAAGAGATCTTCAATGCCTGGAACTACGCCACCTACGTCGAACAGATTGCCCGTGCCGGCAAGGAAGTCTATCCGATTCCTGTCTATGTCAATGCTTGGCTGAAGCAGGGCATCGGTGCCGAACCCGGCAAGTATCCTTCGGGCGGTCCTCAGCCCCATCTCTTCGACATCTGGCACGCAGGAGCTCCCAGTGTGGATCTGCTGGGTCCCGACCTCTATGCCGTTTCGGCCTTCGACTATGTAATGCAGGGCTATGACCAGCCGGGCAATCCGGTGCTGATGCCCGAGACACGTCCCACACCCGATGGTGCCGCCCGTGCCTTCTACGCCTTTGGCAAATACAACATGCTGTGCTACTCCCCCTTCGGCATCGATGGCAACGGATACAGCCTCGACCCGCTCCCTGGCGACCGCTCATATGAGAAGGCTTATGGTGTACTCAGTCACCTGCTGCCCACCATTGCACAATACCAGGGAACAGGCAGGATGACCGGACTCTTCATGGAGGGGACAGACGCCCCAGAGCCTGTGAAACTCGGCAAATACACCATCTCAATGCGTCGCTTCAACACCAAGGCATCGCAAGCATTGGTTGGCGTAGCTGGCTCGGAATCCGTCAATGCCATCACTCCAGCGGGTGTGCTGGTGATACAGACCGGCGAACACGAATTCATCGTGGCAGGTGGCGTAGGCGACTGCACGGTGAGCTTCCATCAAGGCAATCCGCTCAAATATACCCCCGGTCAGAAGCAGTCGGGCATCCTCAGCGTCGATGAGATCACCTACGATGCTGACGACAAGGAACTCGTACATCGTGTGAATGGAGACGAAACGGCATTCGGCACGTGTGTGATTCCCGATGGACAGGTCAAGATGTTTAGGGTCAAGATGTATGAGTATTGATATAATATGAAAAAAGACATTGAATAGATTTTTTTTATTTTTTGACATAAAAAAGAGTGACGTCCCAATGTGGAAAGTCACTCTTTTTCAATGACTGCTATAAGGTCATTTTCAAGCTAAATAATAAAAGATAAAAACATAAAAATAATCAAACAGACGAAATTTATCTACTTTTGGTCGAATCTGCAAGAGGAATCGACATTTTGTAAAAAGGTTTGGCCGAAAACGTAACGATTACTCCGAGATTTATGCCTATTTTTGCGCCATAAAACATCAGAAAATGAAACCGAAGCATTCACACCCATCCTACGAGGATGCACAGGAACAATATGCAGCATTAGGCATCGACACCGAGCAAGTGCTGGAAGAGATGCAGGACTTCCACCTGAGTCTTCCATGCTGGCCCACCGACGACGTGGAAGCCATGCGCCTCGAACTGCTCGAAGCAATGCACCAACTGCCCGGCAAACACCGCGTCAGCCTCGACCTGAGTTGCCTGGACCAAGTGGAAGACTGGATCAGATGGGGCCGCGAACACCGCATCAAACTGGACTTCGACGCCATCGACGCTCCCACGCAGCAAACCTCCACGCTCACCCTCGCCCACCCCAATAACCAGACACGCACCTACTGGATAGAGACCCTCAGACGTTGTCGCGAGAAAGCCAATGCCATCGGAGCAGCCCAGCAAAGCCCCTGCGTGGTGAACATCCACATCAACGACGCCTCGACCGAACCCACCGTGGAGCGCTCACTCTACCGCGACCTACTCGGCGAAAGCCTCGATCAGCTCTTCGACCGCAAGTACCGATGGATGAGGGACAGCCTCATGCCACGCTGCACCGATACGCGGCGCGACGCAAGGGGGAGCGGCACTGAGGACTTCTGCTTCGGCTATGCCGTGGCAAATCGCAAGATGCTGACCCTCGACACAGGCCACTGTGCTGCCGACGCAACAAAAATGGCCGACAAGGTGTCAGCCATGCTGTGCCATGTACCCGGGGTGGTGCTCGTCCTAGGTGACGATCCAATGCCGGAAGTCTTTGACGAAGTGGTGCGCAGCGGTGCTATGCGACGCGTGCATTTCGTCCTCGATGGCGCTGCTCGCTCAGGGCGTCGTGCAGAGACACTCGTTGCTCGGGGCCGCACAGCACAGCAATGCATGCTGCGCGCACTGCTCGAACCCACGTCGTTGCTACATGGGTACGAAATCAATGGGATGAGGGATGAAGAGCTAGTCTTGATGGAGCGATGCAAGGCGCTGCCTTGGTCAAGAATTTTCGAAGAATTTTGCCAAAGAGAATCGTGATTTTTCTTTTATCACGAATTTGAGAAATAAAGATTAATTTTGAGAAGCTATCCCTTGTCTGCGAATTCGAGAGGGGTCATCCCGGTGTGTTTCTTGAAATAACGGCCGAAATAAGCCTGGGAGGTGAAGTTGAGCATATCGCTGACCTGGGCAATCGTGTACTTGCGGCTTTTGATGAGCGTCTTCGCTTCAGCAATCACATAATTGTCGATGTGATCGCCGGCGTAGATGCCTGATGCCTTGTAGATAAGTTGCGAAAGGTACTTGGGCGTGATGCAAAGTTTGTCGGCATAGAATCCGATGTTGCGCTCGACAGTATAGTTCTTCTCGACGAGTTTGATGAAGCGATGGAAAATCTCCTCCTGTCGGGCGGTGGCGAGTTGCGAAGTGGCACCTGCCTCGGTCTGATAGGCTGAAAAGACCATAAAATACAAAGCCTGCAGGAAGCCCTGCACCGTGCGGCGCACGAAATGCACCTCGTCGCGCTTTCGCAATGAATTGCGAATCATCTTGTAGATGACATCGAACGCCTTGAACTGCGCTTCGCTCAGATGCGCCAAAGGATGAGTGACCAGTTCGCGACGGAATGCTGCCGCCTCAACACCCGTGAGCGGAGGCATATAGAAATTGTCGCTGCATGCAAGCAGGCAGAATCGAGCGTCGCGCGAGAACCTTTTAATCTCTCCTATATGTCCCGACTGGGCATATGCCACGTCCATGCGATGCATGATGCACGGCTGCGAATTGCACACCATCTCAATTTCTCCCTCGACACACAGGAACAGGCTGCTCTGACCGACCATCTTGGTGGTTTTCTGATGCATCTGAACCAGTTTGGGATTGTCGAAGTCGAGATCGACATCGAGGTTGTCGTTGATCATAAAGTCGGTGCCGATGGAGTCGAGCACTATTGTCTTGGCGAGGTCTTCAACACTGAAGTCGGTGATGGTCTTTTTGGGCGGCTGCTTGTACATGTTTTTTCTTAGGGATATCAAGAGATATTAAGGGACGATACTATCGGTTAGCAGGTATCGCGAGGAGGAATAGCGATGCAAAGATAGGGAAGATTTGGAAAAAGACCAAAAAAAATGACGGAATCTTTGCAAAAAAATGCGTAATTGGGGTGAAAAAGATGAAAAAGGGCAAAAAAAGATTTAGTTTTTCAGATGTTATTATGTGAAAAATTTGACCAAAGGTCGAAAGGGTTTTCCTTTTGGAACAAACTAAAAGGGGGCAAAAAGGAGAAAAATGCATTTTCCGTCCAAAAGTAAAAAATTGTGGTTTTTTGGGTGAAAAGACGATGAAAATTTTGCCTTATCTTTGCAGCGCCGAAAGGGAAATCATATCATAAAAATATATACACAACAACAAAAAACCAACCATCATGAACAGAAAGACCGCTAAACTTTCGTTTTCGTTGATGCTTGCAGGAGCCATGGCACTCGCCGCTCCTCAGGCTATGGCAGCGGGTGCAACGGCACCACAGTCACAATCGAATACCACCGGCATCAACGGCCAGGTACTGGATGAGTTCGACGAACCCATCGCTGGCGCTTCCGTCCTCGTCGAGGGTACCACCACCGGTGCAGTAACTGACTTCGACGGCAACTTCGAAATTCCTCAGGCCGCCCCCGGCGCAAAACTGCAGATCAGTTTCGTGGGTTACACCACCCAGCACATTGTCGCTACGGCAGGCCGTATGACCATCAAACTCGACCCCGACACCGAAATCCTTGAGGAGACAGTGGTGATCGGTTACGGTGTACAGAAGAAAAGCAACGTCACAGGCGCCATCTCGAGTGTCAAGGCTGAAGATCTCAAGAACAACGTGAATACCAATGCAGCCCAGTCGCTGCAGGGCAAAGTTTCGGGCGTGCAGGTAGTGAATGCCTCGGGTGCCCCAGGTGCTGCTCCACAGATCCGCGTGCGTGGATACTCGTCGAATGGTTCGAGCGATCCCCTCTACATCGTCGATGGCTTGAAGGTAAGTGACATCGCCTATCTCGACCCCTCGACCATCGAGTCGATGGAAGTGCTGAAGGACGCCGCATCGGCTGCTATCTACGGTGCAGAAGCCGGCAACGGTGTAGTGCTCATCACCACCAACAGCGGCAAGAAGGGCGCTACGAAGGTTACACTCGACGCCTCTTGGAGTTTCCAGAACCTCGCCAAGAAGGTCGATGTGATGAACGCCAGCCAGTACAAGAGCTTCATGACCGATGCATGGGGTGACGCTTTCAACGACCTCTATAATACCTATTATCTCGGAACAAGCCAGGGTGCTGACACCAACTGGCAGGACGAGATGTACGAGACCGGCACAATGCAGAAGTACAACGTAGGCCTGCAGGGCGGCAACGACCAGGGCAAGTTCTACTTCAACGCCGGCTATATGAACAATGACGGTATGCTGGTACGCAACACCGACTACTACAAGCGCGTCACTGGCCAGCTCAACGCCAGCTACAAGATGCGTCCATGGCTTGAAGTTTCGTCGAACAACACCGTAGCCTACACCCGCAGCAACGGCGTGACCGAAGGCAACGCACAATACGGCTTCATGAAGGGCATCCTCAACGCCGACCCATTGACTCCCGTCTATTACAGTTCGCTCAGTGCCGCTCCTCAGATCTATCAGGATGCAGTGGCCAACGGTATGGGCGTCACCACCGACGGCGACAAGTACGTCCATCTCACACCCTTCACCGACAACCCGCTGCGCGGCCTCATCGCTTCGCCCAATGATCGCAAGGTGAACGGCACGACCAGCTTCTTCATCAATGGTATGACGTCGATCAACCTCACCCCATTCAAGGGCTTCGTCTTCACCAGCCGCGTAGGATATACTCTCGGCAACTTCACTAAGAAGGGCTTCAGCCCTGCCCAATGGAACGGCCTGACAGGTTCGGCCGAGTCGAACACCCAGGAGCCTGATCTTGGCTCAGAGCAACATACCACCCACTACTATCAGTGGGAGAACTTCGCCAACTACAACATCGAAACCAAAATGGGCAACTGGGGCCTTATGGCAGGTATGAGCTACAGCGACAAGAGTCGCGACGCCACCGTAGCTTCGACCAACACCCTATCGAGCTACGCTCCAAACTTCCAATACCTCGAATATTCGACCAACGATGCCGACGACAAGGTATCGGGCTACCTGACACAGGAGCGCAAGATCGCCTATTTCGGCCGTCTGTCGTGGGACTTCCTCGGCCGCTACCAGGCACAGTTCAACTTCCGTGCCGACTCCTATGACGCCGCCTTCCTCGACCTCAACCACAACTGGGGCTTCTTCCCTTCGGCTTCGATCGGCTGGACCTTCTCACAGGAGGACTTCATGACCGCAGCCCGCGACAAGGGTATCCTCTCGTTCGGTAAGTTCCGTGCCTCTTACGGCGTGAACGGTTCGGTTTCGAACCTCGGCGGCTACATGTATGCCTCAACCCTCAACACGGGTGCTGCCGGCAAGTTCATGGGCGTGATCCTTGCTCCAATGACCTATGTGCTCAACGGTAAGATGTACCAGACCACCTACCCCAGCAGCAAACTCGCCAACCCAGACCTGCGCTGGGAGGAATCGAAGCAGCTTGACCTCGGTCTTGACCTCCGCTGGTTCAACGACCGACTGACCACCACCTTCGACTATTACCACAAGACCACTGACGGCCTGCTCGTCGAGAGCACCGCACTGCTCACAACCGGAACACGCACCGTTTGGCAGAACGTAGGCAAGATCGTCAACCAGGGCTTCGAGGCAGAGGTTGAATGGCGCAGCAAGATCGGCAAGGACTTCGGCTACAGCATCAAGGGCAACATCGCCACCGTAAGCAACAAGGTTAGCGAATACAAGGGCGAAGGCGTTCGCATCGGCGGCTCAGGCGTCCTGGGCGGCGGCACAGCCACCTACTTCGAAGAGGGATACCCCATCTGGTACATCCGTGGCTACGAAATCGACCACATCGACGCACAGACTGGTATGGCAGTCTATAAGGACAACGACGGCAATGGCGAAATCACCGACAACGACCGAGTAAACCTCGGTTCGGCTATCCCCGACTTCACCTATGGCGTGACCCTTTCGGCCAATTACAAGAACTTCGACCTCAGCGTCTATGGCGCAGGCAGCCAGGGCAACAAGATGGTCTATGCCCTCAACTCGATGGACGCCAGTTACCAGAACCGTCCCACCTACCTCACCGAGAACCGCTGGCGCAAGGCCGGTGACCAGGCTACGATGCCTTCGGCTGTGCAGCAGCTCAACGACCGCAACTTCTGCATCTCGGATGCATTGGTACGCGACGCCTCCTATTTCAAGATCAAGCAGATCCAGTTGGGCTACACCCTTCCCAAGAACCTGCTGAAGAGACTCACGCTCGAAAGCCTCCGCGTCTATGCTTCGTTTGACAACTTCTTCACCTTCACCTCTTACGAAGGTGCTGATCCAGAAGCCAGTGCACTCTCCAACACAGGTGGCGCAACAGCCAGCTCCATGGCCCTCGACTACGGTTCGTATCCTTCGGCCAAGACCATCAGTTTTGGTATCAATGTAGCGTTCTAAGAGAGAACAATTAACAATTAATAATTTACAATTGCTGATTGTCGAAAGAGAATTCAAAATTCATTATAATAGAAGAAAGCATTATGAAAAAGTTTGCAACATATACATTGGCAGCCCTGATGGCATTCGGTATGAGTGCGCTCACCACTTCGTGCAGCGAAGATAGCCTGGACATCGAACAGAAGGGTGTCACCCCACTCTCCATTTATGAGACGGGCACAGATGCCGACCTCATCTCGTTCATCGGCGGTGTCTATACCAAGTTCCGTGGCGACTTCAGCTCCTCGTCGGGCAGTTTCGGCGGTGATGGCTCGTCGTGCTACAACCTCTTCGTCTATCGTCTCACCCGCATGTCGGACGAAGACAGCGACGGCTACCTCTACAACGAGAGTGCAGAAGGTGCATCGATGGAAGCCGACTGGTCGTTCTTCTACACCATCTGCTACTGGTGCAACATGATTATCGACCATGTGCCCAACAACACCGTTGCCAGCACCAACCTCAAGACACAGGTTGTGGCCGAGGCACGTGCAATGCGCGCCATCTCGATGATGTACCTCGTGCAATTATGGGGCGATGCTCCCCTTGCCGACCACATCATGAACGGCACCGAGGGCAACACGCCTGCCGCCGAATCGTGGGCATGGATCGAGAAGGAACTGGATGAAGCAGCTGCCGCACTGCCTAGCAAGTCGGGCGTTGACGGACAGAAGGCCATCGGCGGACGCCTGACCCGTGAAGCCTGCCTGGCCTACAAGGGCAAGGCACAACTCTGGCAGGGCAACTACAGCGCTGCTGCACAGACCCTAGGACAGGTGATCGGCTCAGGCCTCTATGCCCTTGAGGAGAACTTCGACAACCTCAACCTCAGCGTCTCTGACCTCGGTCCCGAGAACATCTTCGAATTCAATTTCGACGACAGCGACGAGTTCCTCGCTGGACAGGAGGGTTCGATGGATATCTATGCCTTCGGCAGCAACTGCGTGATGTGCTACGGTGTCACCTTCCCACTCCTCTATATGAACTGGGCCAATGGTTCGAACCCGACACAGGAGCTCTACAACTTCTACGTGGCACACGACGGTGTGGAGAGCCCACGCATGAACGGCTGCGTCATGAGCAAGGAGACCTTCAATGCCGTCACAGCCAACATGAACGCCATGAGTTTCCCGCTTGCCAACAACCAGGGCTACTTCCGTATGCGCAACATCTGTCGCTCGGACGACAAGGTGGGCACCTTCCCTCAGGAGTTCAATAAGAAGAACACCGTCTTCCTGCGTTATGCAGAGGTATTGCTCGACTATGCCGAAGCGGTATGCAATGGTGGCTCAGCTGGTTCGATCAGCGGTCTGGAGGCACTCAACATGGTACGACGTCGTGCAGGTCTGCAGGATGCTCCTTCGCTCGACATGAACGATGCTACCTACGGAATCAAGGCCGAGCGTCGCGCTGAACTCTACCGCGAGGGTGCCCGCTACATCGACTGCGTGCGCTGGGGTGATGCCAAGACGACTTTTGCCAACACGGGTGTCAACACCTACCAGTTCGGTGGCGAAGGCGAGGCCGGCAACTACTCCTTCACCTCAACTCCTACAGGTTTCGGTGGATGGAAGGATCGCTATGCTCACTTCCCCATCCCTGCTTCCGATGTCAGCAACAATCCGAATCTAAACCAGAACACTGGTTGGTAAATAGTTATTGTTAGTAGTGTGTGTGTTGAGAGGGCGTGTCCGAGTGGATGCGCCCTCGTTTTATCAGGTTTTTGCAGAATGGACGAAAGATTTGTTCATAATTGCTACATTTCACGCAATTTAGTTGCGTATTTAACTAATTCTTTGTATATTTGCACCCGAAAAACAAAAACGACAGAAAACTATGAAACGTATCACGGCAACCCTACTCACACTGCTTCTTTCGACTGCGTTCCTGCCAGCCCAGGAACTGCTTCCCTATCAGGACACCACGCTGAGCCCCACACGCCGAGCCAACGACCTGCTGCGCCGACTTACGCTCGAAGAGAAAGTGGGACTGATGATGGACCAGTCGCAACCCGTCGAACGCCTTGGCATCAAGCCCTACCAATGGTGGAACGAAGCCCTGCACGGCGTGGCGCGCAACGGCGTGGCCACCATGTTCCCACAGGCCATCGGACTGGCAGCCACCTTCGACGACCAGCTTGTGGAACAGTGTTTCGACATCGCCAGCACCGAAGCACGTGTCAAGAACCGCCTGGCACGCGAGGAGAGCAACGACAACATCCGTCGCTACCAGGGACTGACCTTCTGGACCCCCAACGTCAACATCTTCCGCGACCCGCGCTGGGGACGCGGACAGGAGACCTATGGCGAGGATCCCTACCTCACCTCACGCATGGGTGTGGCCGTGGTGAAGGGTCTGCAGGGACCCGACGGCAACAAGACGCATGCCTGCGCCAAGCATTATGCCGTACACAGCGGACCCGAATGGAATCGCCACGTCTTCAATGCCGACAACGTCGCACCGCGCGACCTTTGGGAAACCTATCTGCCTGCCTTCAAGGCACTGGTCACCGAGGCCCACGTCAAAGAAGTGATGTGCGCTTACAACCGATATGAAAACGAGCCCTGCTGCGGTTCGTCACGCCTTCTGACCCAGATTCTTCGCAACGAATGGGGCTTCGACGGCCTCGTCACCAGCGACTGCTGGGCCATCAACGACTTCTATACACCCGGACTTCACCACACCGAGCCCGACACCATCCATGCCGATGCAAAGGCCGTGTGGAGCGGCACCGACCTCGAGTGCGGAGGTTCGTACATTGCTCTTCCCGAAGCCGTCAACCAGGGACTGATCACCGAGGACCGCATCGACCAGTCGGTGTTCCGCCTTTTGAAAGCTCGCTTCGAACTGGGCGAGATGGACCCCTCGACACCCTACGACACCATCCCCGCATCAGTCATTGCCTGCGAAGCCCACAAGCAGGTGAGCCTACAAGCCGCCCGTGAAGGGATCGTCCTTTTGAAGAATGCTCCTTCGGCCGATGGTCGCAAAGCTCCCCTTCTTCCCCTCAACCCGAAGCAGACCATCGCCGTGGTCGGACCGAATGCCAACGATAGCGTTATGCTTTGGGGCAACTACAACGGTACTCCCGACCGCACGGTGACCATCCTCGACGGCATCCGCAGTTATGTCAAGCCTGGCAAACTCATCTACGAACAAGGCAGCGACTGCGCTTTCGAGACCAGTTACTCCAGCCTGATGGCAGTAGGAAAGCACAATGGCAAACCGGGGTGGAGCGCCACCTATTATAATACGCCCGACTTCAGCGGCCCCGTTGCAGCAACCGCACAATATACCACCAACCTTCGTCTCTACACTTTCGGCGCTACCGCCTTTGCCGCAGGTGTCAACCTCGAAAACTTCTCGGCACAATTCGCTACCACCGTACAGTTCGAGAAAGATCAGGAACTGGAATTCACGCTACAGATGCTCGGCACCTTCGGCCAACTTTATGTCAATGGCGAGATGGTGAAGGAACTGAAAGGCCGCGTGGGCGACAAGGAACCTATGTACCGCTTGCTTTGCAAGGCCGGCAAGCTCTACGAACTGGAACTGCGCTTCTCGACAGGTTCGGGCCAATGCGCCTGCATGTTCGATATGGGCCACACCACCACCTTCGACGACGATGCCCTGCTCCGACGCATCGCCAAGGCCGACGTTGTGGTCTTCGTGGGCGGCATTTCGCCACGTCTGGAGGGTGAAGAGATGCCCGTCAGCGTGGAAGGTTTCAAGGGTGGCGACCGCACCGACATCCAGTTGCCACGTGTGCAGCGCGAACTCATAGCCAAGATCCACAAGGCAGGCAAGCGCATCGTCTATGTCAACTGTTCTGGTTCAGCCATCAGTCTCGTTCCCGAGGCCGAGCATTGCGATGCCATGCTACAGGTGTTCTATCCAGGCCAATTGGGAGGTCAGGCCGTGGCCGAGACACTCTTCGGCGACAACAATCCTTCGGGCCGTCTGCCTATCACCATCTACAAGGACACCCTGCAACTGCCATCGTTCCTCGACTATCGTATGAAGGGACGCACCTATCGCTATATGGAGCAGCAGCCACAGTTCTGCTTTGGTCATGGCCTTTCGTACACGACCTTTGCCTACGGCGATGCCCACATCGAGCCAGCCACCCTGCGTGAAGATGGCACGATGAGCGAGGAACGACTGGTGATTCCCGTCACCAACACCGGACTGCGTGCCGGCGACGAAGTGGTGCAACTCTACGTACAGCGCCCCGACGACAAGGAAGGCCCCATGAAGACGCTGCGTGCATTCCGTCGCATCAACCTTTTGCCAGGCGAGACCAAGGAGGTGGAACTGCCCCTCGACGACGACACCTTCGCCTGGTTCGACACCCACACCGGACGCATGATGAGCATGAGCGGACGCTACAACCTGCTCTATGGTCCCTCCTCGGCTGACGATGTGCTCAAGTGCATCGAGATCACAAGGCCATAATAATCTCTAAAAAATATGAAACTCACCACCCCAACCATCCTCGCTGCTATGATGGCAGCCACAATGACCAGTTGTGCAGACCGCGCTGAGCAAGGCGCACCCTGCACACGCACCGAAGCCCTCCCCGCAGCCTATTGGGAGCAGAGCATCTGGATTTCAGCAGCCAATGCGCCCGTAGTTACCAAGACAGCCACCGAAGAGGAATACTGCCCGGCAGCTGAAGGCGCCAGCTGGTTCGTGTCGAACCTCACCAACGAAAAGCAAGTGACACGTGCCCGCTGGATGACCACAGGACTGGGCACCTATGTGCTCTTCGTCAACGGACACGCCATCGGCGACGAATACCTCAAGCCAGGCTACACCCACTTTGCCAAGACTCGCCGCTCGTTCACCTACGATGTGACCAATGCCTTCCTCACCGATGCAGGAGCCGAGAATGTGCTTGCTGCCGAAGTCACCCCAGGCTGGTGGGCGGACAAGATCATCACCCCCGGTGGCACCGAGGGAATGCTGGGCAAGAAGACGGCATTCCGTGCCGTGCTCGAACTGACCTACAGCGACGGCACCACACAATGCCTTGGCACCGACCTTGAGCATTGGAAGGCGGGCATCGCGGGTCCCGTACAGCAGGCGAGCATCTACGATGGCGAGCGTTATGACGCACGCCTAAAACCAGGCTACGAGACTCCCGAACTGCTCTCTACTCCCGAGCAGAACAACGAGTTCGGAGGACAGATACTTCCCAGCGAGGGTGCCGAGATCTACCTGCGCCACGACCTGGCATTGCAGCCCACCGAGTGCTATGCATGGAGCAGTGTGACCGGAAAGACCGACGATGCACACGGCAAGGTAGATGGTGTTCGCACCTTTACCCCAGGCCAGCCCATTTCGTTGAAGGCTGGCGAACAACTGGTGGTGGATTTCGGACAGAACTGCGCTGCCATCCCTTCGCTTTCGTTCAGTGCCCCAGCGGGTACGGTCCTGACCTGCCTCCCCGGAGAATTGCTCAACGACGGTAACGGCGCCCTAAGCCGCGGCATGGATGGTCCCGAAGGCAGCGTGCATCGCCTCAACCTGCGCATCCCCGACGGCATTCGCCTCGTCTATACCTTCAGCGGCGACAAGGAGGAGCACTACATGCCCCGACATACCTTCTTCGGATATCGTTACCTCGCCATTTCTGCCACTGAGGATGTAACATTCCAAAGCATTCTGTCTGTTCCCGTTTCGTCCATCACTGCCGAGAGCGAGACAGGAACCCTCAGCACAGGCAACGACGACGTGAACCGACTCATCCAGAACACCCTTTGGGGCATGCGCTCCAACTACCTTTCGGTGCCCACCGACTGTCCGCAGCGCAACGAGCGTCTGGGCTGGACCGCCGACACGCAAGTCTTCTCGGAGACGGGAACCTTCTTTGCCAACACCTATCCCTTCATGCTCAAATGGATGGGCGACATGCGCGACACACAGTCACCCAAGGGAGGGTTCCCAGGCGTTGCTCCCTGGGGACAGTACGGCAGCAGCGAACACGACATGATGCGTGTAGGTTGGGCAGATGCCGGAGTGATCGTGCCCTGGACCCTTTGGAAGCAGATGGGCGACACCCGCATCATCGACGAGAACTGGGAGGCCATGCTGCGCTACATCACCCACGTGGCTGACACACACTATGACCACGTAGCCCTCAGTGCCGAGAACGGCAACTATCAATGGGCCGACTGGCTGAGCTACGAGCCATTGGAGAGTTGCGGAGGCGGTGCTTTCGGCCCCAAGGGTCCACTGCCCGATGCCATCAACTACTGGAACTACCTGTGTGCCTCCTATTGGATCATCGATGCCGAGATGATGCACGACATGGCGGCTGCCACGGGCCGCGACGCTGCAACGTTCGAGAAGATGGTGGCCGATGCGAAGGCCTACGTGAAGGGCAAGTTCCTCAAGACCGACGGCACCTTCAAGACCCCCATCTTCAACACCATGCAGACGCCAGCCCTCTTTGCGCTGCGCAACGGACTCGTTGAAGGCAAGGCGCGCGAGCAGATGATTGCCCGCCTTCGCAAGAACTTTGCCGATCAAGGCGACTGCTTGCAGACGGGATTCCTCGGCACAAGCATCCTGATGCCTACGCTTACTGCCTGCGGACTCAGCGACGTGGCCTACACGCTGCTCCTGCAGCACAAGAACCCCAGTTGGCTCTATTCGGTCGATAACGGCGCCACCACCGTCTGGGAACGCTGGAACAGTTACATGATCGAGAAGGGCATGGGTCCACGCGGCATGAACAGTTTCAACCACTATGCCTACGGCTGCGTCTGCCAATGGCTATGGGAGAACGCTGCGGGAATCGCTGCCGATGTCAAGAAGCCGGGCTTCCAGCACATCATCATGGCTCCTCAGCCCGATCGTCGCCTCGGTTCCATCAAGGCAAGTTATCGTTCGGCTGCTGGTCTCATCGAAAGCGAATGGCACTATGAGGGCGAAGAGTGGATTTGGACATTCAGCATCCCCGAAGGCGCCACTGCCGCTGTCACGCTGCCGGGAGAAA
>JAEEGH010010091.1_pt1 | contig 21789 bp, 20 predicted proteins | sample 9134181 | NCBI WGS metagenome assembly JAEEGH01 (sample SAMN16246544, study PRJNA631951) | gut metagenome | biome: gut microbiome; feature: rumen; material: DP-attached | host: Bos | place: Iran: Karaj | collected 2018-10
AAACTCAGGATCAAATATCTCGATGAACAGATTCTTTTTGGCTGCTTCATCCTTGGAAAAGGTCATAAAATGTCCGAAGCCCTCAAGAAACAGATCTACCGCTTCAGCCTTTTGTGCATCATTTAATTCGCCATACACTGAAAATTTCTTTTCCACAATACTGTTTCATTCCTCCGTATCACTGAATTCAAAGATCTGTTTTCAATACAGCCCTGCCCGCTTTTATTATTTCAACAGGCTCATATCCGCCTTCCATATATATACGTCTGGCTGTTTCTCCGTCGGGCCACAGATATGCTTTGTCTATACCGCTCTGCTTACACCATTCGTTATATGTGTGGAAAAGAGCACGACCTGCTCCGAAACCGCGGTGTTTCTTGGAAACAAGAAGATAATCGACCCTGCATGCAATATCCGAAACGTGACCGTAAATAACTCCTATGGTCTTACAGTTTTCTTTTGCCGCAAACATCCAGCAGTGGGGATGGTTTAACGTTACTTTTGAAACCTCTATTTCCCAGGGTTCCTCCGCTTCGATAAATACATTTTCAAGATCCTCGCTCCATTTTTCTATTTTGGTTACTTCAAGTTCCGGATTGGGAACTATTCGGTCAACTCCCGTAGGAAGCATGTACTCCTGGAGTTCGGTCCAGCTTTTAAAACCGAAGCCGGCAAGTTCACCGCTTATCTCCTCAAACCATCCGTTATCGGTCATGGCCTGATATAGGATTGTCCTGAGATTCCGGGATCCGTAGAAATCTTTTATTTCGTCAATCACAGTTTTCAGATCATCGATCTTATCCCTGTAGATTACCGCATGATTCGAATCATACGAATCACGGTTGGCTTCGTTATAGAACAAAATGCCGTAGGGTCTTTCTTCATAATGTGTAAATATCTTGGGAAATACATCCTCTTCTATATATCCGTTCTGTAAATTCATAATTACCTGCTTTTTTCAAAATGATCCGCAGTTTATTTCTCTGCCACGATCGTATGGGTTGTGCCCCACGCACCAAGTTCCTCGACATTTGAAAACCCCGCGGAAAGAAGTATTTTCTTTTCATGTTCTGTCGTCATGGGAGTATCATAATGATAGAATACTCCGTCGGGGAGATTTTCTTCTTTTCTGATCCTTATCAGTTCACGTCTGAAAAAGCCTTCCTGATCATCAGTGTCGCAGTAAAAATCAGTGAGCACAAATCTCCCTCCGGGTTTTAATGCTTTACAAAGCTTCGTATAAAGCGGAAGCTTTTCTTCCTCGGAAAAGTGATGCAGTGATTCCACCGAAACAGCGGCATCATAGACTTCTTCACCAAAAGGTACATCAAAATACGAACCGCATACGGTCGTTATATTCTTACCCGAAAACTTTCCCTTAAGTACATTCAGCATGGCTTCGGTAAGATCAATGCCCGTAACCTTTGCAGCCGGATTGAGTGCAAAATATGCTTCAAGCTCCAGACCCGTTCCGCAGCCCAGGTCAAGAACTTCCGCATTCTCTGACCCGGGAAGCAGCGAAGCCGTAAATGCATAAAACTCAGAATCTTCTTCAACAAGCTGCCTCATGTGCTCATCATAGCCATCCACACGGGCAGTAAAAAAATCATCCATTTTTTCTAACATTAGTTATTATCTCCATCAAAATACAACTTTAATCGGCTATTGATGATTTCCTTTCATGGGTTCAGGCAAAATTTTACTGCACAGTTATACTTTCTATGGGCAAATATTTCTCCGCTAAGATCATCCATATTATAAACAACTGACCACTGAAGTTTATCGACACCATCTGATAGAACCCCGATTTCAGCAAGCAATGCCTTAGCCTCTTCTTCAGAAAGATTACAATTCTTTTCCAGAATCGTATCATGGGCTGTATCATATCTGTCAAATTCACTGTAGCCTTCTCCAATATTCAAATTGTTATAGGCAATAAAGTTTGACGCCACTTGAAATGGTTCCTCAGGTTCAACAACCTTAAGGCCCCCATCATAGTACTCAATTATTACTGATTTTCCGGACTTATCTCCTAACAGGAAGTGACAAGGAATCCCGACGGAAAAATATATGTCATATCCTTTCAGTAATTCAATTGCTTCATCAACGCTTGCTGCCTTATCAAGAATAAGCCTCATTGCCACAGATGTGTTAATCATTGGTTTACCTGTGACAGGTGTATCCGCATCAGGCACTGCCAAACTGCAGACGCAGACACCTTTTTCATTCATTCCATCAAAAGTCAAATAAGGTGCCGAAAGAGCAAGAAAACCATTAATCCATGAATCGGGAAGATTGTCTTCACCATATCCGGCAAAAGAAAGGTTCACAGTTGACACTGAAGAATACCCGTCATCAGGGTTCGTAAAAACCTGCATCGATGGTGAATACGTGAAATCAAAGTTTCTACCCATGATTGTTTTTCCGTTTTCATCTGTGTAAACAAAAGCTGTACAACCGCCTCCCACTACATCAATATGTATGGGAATCCCATGGGTTAATTCCTTAATTATATAATCCTGCAATTCCAAATCTGAAGTTACTCCCTGTTCAAGCAGTTCATTCAGATTATAATTGCCATAATATGTCATTTGATACATTCCATAATCATCCAGCTTTTTGATCGAACAAAGTGTCCTTATTTCATTTCTGAATATAAAACCGGCCACCGCGATAACTGCTATAAGTAAACCAATTATCGCAAAAATAAATCCCAGTATTATATTTTTCGTCTTTTTCATAATAGTTTAAACTCCTGTTTTCATTTTGTATGCCCTACAAACCGGAATTGTCAGTTCAATCCATCATTGTACCGTTTCATAAATGATTCCTTATAAAATCTATTCTTATTAATGCTTTTCCGTTAGGAAGAGGCTCCGTTTTCTCCAACAGTTTTTTGTATCCTGCTCTTTCCATCATAGCAACGAGAGAATTCTGCTCCATTTGGTAATGTATCTCATCAAGTCTGTCAAACACATGAATATATGGTGAATCAGAAACCCAATTCTTTTCATCGGTATTGACCTGTATCACACAGGAAACATATTGTGGATCAACTTTATGTACGACAGCGTCAAACGCCTGATAGCCTATGTATTCAATCAACAGATTTGAAATCACCAGCTCAGCTTTAGGTAACATTGTGATGTTCGCTGTAAGATCGAGACACATGCACTCCAAAATGTCTTCAATTGATGAATATCGATCGGCAACGGCATTCAGATACTCTTTGTTGATGTCAACGCCGTATACCTTCCGGAATTTAGCCGGATCAATATGCTCAAGCCCGTTTCCTCCTGCCACTCCAAGAACCATTGCGGAATGAACATCGTATGCTTCAAACTGTTCTTTCATGATCCGGTTCATTGCCTGAAGCTGCATTACGGAATCGAGACTCATATGATTTTCGTAGTCATCAAGACTTATATCTTCCCATGGGTTCATTATCGTATTCTCACTTAAAAATTCCGATTTACCGTCAATCAACTTTAATCGGCTATTGATACATCAGGTTTTAATACAAATACCTGATTGGGATAATCAAATTCCTCCGTCAGTTCGCCTTCCCGGAATCCGTACTTTTTATATAATGCTCTCGGTGCGATGCCTTTATCATCGTTCTCACGAAATGTCGAAACCGTAATATCCTTGCTTCTGTCCAGCTCACACAGTGCTTTACCAAGCATTAACGAAGCAATCCCCTGCTTTCTGTACTCAGGATCTACGGCCAGACAACAGATCATGTTTCTGTTCCGTGAAAAAAGAAGCACACCCACAACCTTTTCCCCGTCTCTGACACATAAGGCCTGATTCTTGTTTATGAACTTCAACACGGTCTGCTTATGTTCATCAAGGCTCTCTTCTGTTTCAAGGCCCGGAAAATTCAGACTTACCTTTCGAACAAGCTGCATCCACGAATCAATACAAGAACTATCTCCAAATATAGCTTTCATCTCTTTCACCACCTCAAAGATCAGTTCATCAAATTCGAAATTATTTAACTTTTTTATTGCAAGCTCATATAATCTTCTCTAAGCAAACCGTAAATATTATAGTCACAATAGACCGAAACCATTTTGCCTTGTCGGACTGTTCCCTCTTTTATGAAACCACACCGCTCCAACACTTTATTTGAGGCAATGTTCCTTACATCGGCACGTCCATTCAGCCGATCCATTTCAGTCTTTTCAAAAACGAACTTTACTACTTCTTTCAGTGCTTCTGTAGTAATTCCCATATTCCAATATTCAGGATGAATACGATACCCTATATCTCCCATCCTCGAATTCTGTATATCAAATACTGCAATCATACCGATCACTTTATTGGATTCTTTCAATACAATTCCCCAATCAAAATCAGGAGATGGTTTTCTTTTCACCCAAGGACGAGCGTCAATAAACATCAATTCCGGATTTTTCTCATTTTTACTAGCCTTTCGTCCCCAATATGTATAGATTTCATCTCTTCCCAACCATTCTTTCAAATCTGGTACGTCTGTTTCGTTAAGAGTTCTAATAATCAGTCTATCTGTTTCAAGAACAGGCTTATCTATCTCGTAATCTTTTAACATGGCGCCTCCATCAGATCAAAGTTATTCGCTTACGTTTATCCAATATCGTTTCATTTCCGTCCCGTCAACGTTAATGGTGCTTTCAAATACTCCGCTATTGGCAAGAATAGTTTTTTCACTTGCTGTGTTATCAGAATCGCAGGTAACAAGCATCTTCTCAATTCCTCGTTTTTTAGCGTTTTTAACATTCAGTCTAAGCATCTCTTTTGCATATCCCTTCCCACGTTCAGAAGGACGTACAGAATAACCGCAGTGACCTCCCCATGTACCAAGGATAGGATGATTTATATGATGCCTCAGATCAATAATTCCTACTAACCGATTATCGTTTTGCCTGATTGCCAGATAGGTATTAGAAGGTACTTCTGTACCGACTTCTCTGCATGTCTCTTCACTTTTACGAAGTTCGCAAATATGTATCCATTCTTCGGCAGAACGGCACGAATCAAGTGACATGCACCCGGCAAATTGGTCTTCATTATCCGCATCTTTTTCTAATATTTCAGCCCTAAACGCCCATATTTCATCAGCATATTCCGGGCAGGGAGCTATAAGTTTCATTATGTCTGTCACCGATTATCCTTCCTATCGAAAGCTTTTTGACAAAAAGAGAAGAAGTTCGTCATCGTTAACACAAGGAGCATACTGGTCCAGCACTTTGTTCTGATACCAAACACCGCTTCCGTCCGGGAGGTATCCACGCTTAACATAGATTCGCTGTGCCGGGCCATAGCCTGAATGGACGCCGACTGCCAAAAACACCATGTCCGATATCTTAGCAGCTTCGCCTTCCGCCACATCAAGCAGTTTGTTTCCGATTCCCTTCCCGTGAATGTCAAAGAATACTGTCAAATCAACAATTTCCGGATAATTCTTTCCTCCCCAGGGGCCTTCTGTAGGATGAAGAACAAGGGTACACTGTCCTTTAACCTCGCCCTCATATTCAGCGATAAACACAAGTCTTTCGCCTTCTTCCTGTTCTTTGTAATAGTCTTCATACGTTTTGATCTCTGGATGCCATCCGTAGGAGAGATATGTATCATACAAAACCTTCGCATCCTGCGGTATCATACTGCGGATCTTCAAAATTCCGTCATCGTAGTATAAGTTCATTTTCAAATATCTCCCTTTGCGAACAGATTATCCTTCCCCATTTTCTAAACCGCCTTAATCATGGATATTTGTATTTTTCGAGCATCTTCTGAGCCAGAAGCGTTTTTCCAGTATGAGATGCACCCGTAATCAGTATGATCATAGTCTTGCCTCGATTTCATTCCTGACCTTCTCCAATTCACTGCAGGTCAGGATTGGAATCAGACTGTTTATTTCTTCAATGCTTTTATCCCACCACTTGAATTTGAGCAGCAATCCGATAAGATCATCATCAAAGCGTTTCCTCAAGGGTTTTGCAGGATTTCCAACAACGATAGTATAAGGATCGACATCACTTCCGACAATGCTGTTTGCTCCAATGATTGCTCCGTCGCCGATATGAACGCCAGGAAGAACCACCGCATTTTGCCCGATCCACACGTCATTGCCAATCACAGTATTTCCTTTGAATGGCATTTCAGACGGATCGGGAGTGTTCATTTCCCATCCTTCAAGCGTATAAAACGGGAAGGTTGAGACGGCGTTCATCTGGTGATTAGCATCATTCATCACAAACTCGACACCTGCTGCGATCTGACAGAACTTGCCGATGATAAGCTTATCCCTGCTCCAGGGATAAAAGTTTGTTACATGACTCTCAAATTCTGAGTCTGCAATGTAGGTAAAATCCCCGACGATGATATTCGGATTTGTAATGGTTGGTTTCACATATATCTCTTTGTCATATCCTGCGACCGGATGGATCACATTTGGATCTGGGTTTTTCCCGTTTTTCATAGTTGGTCACCTCGTCAAATCTCGATTTCTTGTCGTCTATCGCTTCAAGCGCTTCCGAAACACCCACGCCTTGCGTGGGGTTTTCGTATGACAGAAAACCCGGTTCTTACGAAACCGGGTTTTCTGAGCCGTGCGGAGGGATAATACGGGGACCCCATCGAAGCGTGCTTCGATGGGGAGAAGGAGGAAGGAGCCTGCGGATATGCAGTTTTCGCGGCTCTTACGGAAACCGCGGAAACGGAATGGAGCAGGCTTCTTCCGACGTGGTGCCGCTGGCGGGACTCGGACCCGCACGCTTTTTGGGGCGAGGGATTTTAAGTCCCTTGTGTCTACCGATTCCACCACAGCGGCGTGTTTACAGTTGTGTATTTTACCATGTTCCCCATCAATCGTCAAGTGGAAATCTGCACGGGTTTTCCAGCAAAATCTGAACGGGTTTTCCATTGATCGGAACGGGTTTTCCGGGGAACGCAGATCCGAAGGCGGGCGGTTCGGGGCTTCTTCTGCGGCGCGAAAAGCGGCTTCGCCTCTAAATCGTAAAATTTTTATCGTTTTTCGTTAAATTTTACTTGACTTTCGTAAAAATCCATGCTATGATACAGTCGTTCCGAGGGGGCGGAGAAAAAAGCATCCTGTTCGGAACGATCCCAAGTTCAAATTGACGAAATCATACGGAGGTATCATGATGGAACAAGCAGCAGCATCCGAACAGGCACGCGGAGTGTCTAAGATTGCGAATTTTTGGAACGTCTATGTAAGAATCTGGCGCGGTTTTTCGATTGCGGGGCTCATCGTCAGCGCTGTCTTCACGGTTTTGGTGCTGATTTTCGGAGAGGCTATGTTGGTTTCCGGCTCGGAGCGCTTCGTCTCCTTCGGCAGTCTGAAGCTGGAGCTGACCGAAGCGGCAACGCCGGATTTCACCGCCCTTCGCCCGACCATTCTCTATGAGCTGCAAGCGAACGCCATTACCTGCGGCATTTTCTGGTTCATGGCAAACGCCTTGCTCCGCTTCCTGGCGGACGCCCGAAACGGCCGGCCATTTACCGAAAACGCGCCGAAAGCCCTGGAGCGTTTGGGCCTTGGCGTCATGGTCTACTCGATCAGCGACGTGATCCTGACCGCGATCCACAATCTGATTCTCAAAAACGCATACAATTTGAACGATTTCTTCCGGCCTGATACGGTCAAAGAAATCAGCGTGAATACCCACTTCTCGCTCTATCCGCTGCTCCTGGTCGGTCTGGCGCTGTATTTCCTCTCCCGCGTCTTCCGCTACGGCATCCGTCTGCAGCAGGAATCCGACGAGACGCTCTGAGGAAACCGATTTGGGTAAGATTATTCTGCGGCTCGACCGGGTCATGGCGGACCGGAAAATGAGCCTGAACGAGCTGTCGGCCATCGTGGGCGTATCCAACGTCAACCTGTCCAAGATGAAGACCGGCAAGATCAGCGCCATCCGCTTTTCGACGTTGGTCGCCATCTGCGAGGCCCTGCACTGCCAGCCGGGAGATCTTTTGGAGTACGACCCGGAGGACTGATCCGCGGGCAAACGCACTCGGACCGTACCCGAACGGCAATCAAGCCGGTCGGGTACGGTCCGTTTTACGATCCGTGTTGATTTGGAGCCTGCCGGGGCAGCGTGAGCGGGGAATCAGGAAATGCTGCCCAGCTTTTCGGTGATATAGCCGTTGACCTGGGCGGGCATCAGCCCGAGAGGGCCGGCGAACTCGTCAAAGAGCAGGCGCTGCGCCTCGCGCAGATAGGTCTCGTCCGAAACGTGGAGGCTCTTGCCCAGCTTGGCCCGCACGACCTTATGCTCCTGGAGGGTCTTGATCAGGACGACCAGATCCCGGCAACGGTTGGAGCGCAGAAGGGCGTCAAAGCTGAGCTTGCGCTGCTGGCTGTCGTCCTCCCAGGCCGTTTCGACAGAGGGCATTTCCTCAATCAGGGCGTCCACCTCCTGCCGGGTGAGGACCGGGCGCATCTTGGAGACCAGCGCCTCGTTTTCCACCGGAACGTAGATCAGGGAGCTGTTCTGATAGACCGGCTTGAGCACGTAATAGCGTTCTCGCGTCCTGCCAAAGCGCATGGTAGCGATTTCCTGAATCGTACATACTCCGCTGCCACCGTAATGGATTTTTTCGTTGACGCTGAACATGGTGCTCTCCTTTCCCGCAGGTGAACGTGACTGTTCCGCTTATACGCATCTATTATACCACAAGGATTTCAAAAAGAAAAGACCAAAATAAAAAATAATTTCAAAAAAGTCTTGTACTTCCACGGGAAATCCTGTAGAATAATTCCGAACCTTTCGGAAAGGAACGATGTAACATGCAGTGGCTGGAGCTGACCGTGGATTCCGACTCTCGCGGGATCGATCTTCTGGAAGCCGAGCTGACGCTGAACGGCTTTGACAGCTTCGTGATCGACGACGAAGCTGAATTTCATACGTTTTTGGAGACCAACCGTGACTATTGGGACATCGTGGACGAGAGTCTGGAGCAAAGTCTGAACGGCGTCTCCCGCATCCGGCTGTACCTGGCCGACGACGCCGGGGCGATGGAGGAGGTCGAGCGCCTCCGCGCCATGCTCGCCGCCCTGCCCAAGACCTACCCTGAGGCGGAGCTCGGCAGCTTGAAGCTCTCCCTGGCAAACGTGCGCGATGAGGACTGGGAGAACAACTGGAAGCAGTATTACCAGCCGATCCCCATCGGGGAGAAGCTGATCGTGGTGCCGAAGTGGATGAAGCCCGAAACCGCCGGGCGCATCCCCGTCCTGCTCGATCCGGGCATGATCTTCGGCACCGGGGCGCACGCCTCAACGCAGATGTGTATGCTCCGGCTGGAGGAGCACATCCGCGGCGGCGAGACGGTGCTTGACCTTGGAAGCGGAAGCGGAATACTCTCCATCACGGCTCTGCTGCTCGGCGCGGCCCACGCCACCGGCGTGGACGTCGATCCCAAGGCGGAGGACATTGCCCGTGAAAACGCCGCGATCAACGCCCTTGGCGCAGAGCGTTTTACCGCCGTGACCGGAAACGTCATCACCGGGCAGGACGCGCTGGCGGATCTGTTTGCCAAGACGTACGACGTGATCTGTATGAATATCTTTGCCGACGTGATCATTCCGATGGCTGCCGTTTTGCCGCGCTTCATGCGCGCAGACACCGTCGTCATCTGCTCGGGCGTGCTTGAAAACCGATATGCGGAGGTCCGCGCCGCCATCGAGGCCGCCGGACTGCGGATTGAGACTCTGCAGACCATGAACGACTGGTGCTGCTTCACGGCAGTGAAGGGGGACTGAGCCTTGCGATCCATCTCCTATCGGGCCAGGCAGCGCCTCGGAACCGGCTTGAAGGTCCTTCTGATCTTAGCCGCAGTCGTTCTGCTGCTGGTGCTGATCGCAATCGTCTATCTGGGCCGCTACGTGGTCTATACGCCGGACGGAGCCTATCTGGACTTCGGGCGGAACACCGCCCTGCCCGCTGCGACCGGCGGCGCCGGTCACGCGGCACCCGCTCCGCCGGAATCCGTTGAGATCGAATACGCCGACCCCAACATCAGCCAGCAGACCGCCGAACGCATCGACGGATATTACATCGATCTGAGCATGCTTTCGGACCCGGATGCGGTCTTGCAGGCCATTCAGGAGCTGGACGGCCCCTGTACGGTCATGATCGACCTCAAGGCCGGAAACGGCAGCTATTATTACTCCACGCAGATCGATGACGCGCCCCTGGCGGACGTGGACGTGGCAAAGGTGGACAAGATCCTCTCCACGCTCAAGAACCGCGGCTTCACGATGGTCGCCCGCGTCAAAACCTTCCAGGATACGGCGTTCGCCCTGGAGCATCTGCGCTGCGGACTTGCGATCTCCGGCGGCGCGCTCTGGGTGGGCGACGGCTGCTACTGGCTGGACCCCGGCGACGAGACCGTGGTGGCATATCTCAAGCAGATCGCCCGCGAGCTGGCCGGAAAGGGCTTCAAGGAGATCGTTTTCGACGATTTCTACTTCCCGGAGAGCGGACAGATCGTCTACGAGTCCGAGAAGAGCCGCACCCAGCTCACGGTGGACACCGCCACGGAGCTTCTGAACTTCTTTGCCAGCAGCAACGTCACCATCTCCTTCGGAAATCCGACCGAGGGATTCCCCCTGCCGGAGGGCTCGCATTTCTATATCTCCGACGTGGCGGGCTCCGGCATCAACCACACCGTCAAGCGCTTTGCCGAGCTTACCGACCCTTCGGCGCAGCTCGTCTTTCTGACGGGCTCGAAGGACAACCGCTTTGACGGATACCAGCTTCTGCGGCCCATTTTGGCCCAGTTGGTCGGATAACGATTTCGGAAGGAGGGCCGGCGGTGGCTGTCAAATGGTTTCAGGCAGGCGAGGCGTCCGACTTTGCAGACCGTCCGATCCCGCCGCGGCCGACGCCGCTGACCGAGGCGCAGGCCGCAGAGCCGGCGCGCGTTCCGCCGCCCCGCGCCTTCCAATGGCAGCAGTGGAACCCGATGGCGGAAAAAGCGGCGCTGTTCGCCCAGGACGCCCTGCAATATGCCGACCGGGAGAGCGACGCGGTTTACCGCGGCGTCTTCCGGTCCTACTATACGACCTACCGGGATCTGCCAAAGGACGTTCTGGAGGGCTATTTCGGCTGGCGGACCCGGCTGCGTCAAGGCAGCTTCGGCTACGCCCCGCTCTCCTTTGTGTTTTTGTATGTCTACGAGATTCTGGGCTTGTACGGCTTCTCCGATCCGAGGGACGGCTTCGGGATGCTCGAGCAGGTTTACGCCCACTATGAGGACCCTGCGCTGCGCTCCCATCTGCTGCGCTGGGGCCGGGACTTTACAGTCTACTATGACCTTGGCGCGGAATACCTTTCCCGCGTCTTCGCAGAGGAGCTGGAGACGGATCGGTTCCGCACCGTGCTCCGCCGGCCGGAGCAGTCCGACCCGCGCACCGTCTTCGAGGCCATGCAGAGAATCAGCGGCTGGACCGAGAAGCGCTCGGTCTGTCTGCGAGACCACGGCACGGAGGCCGCAGAGGTGATGGGCAGGGCCTACACCGCCCTCTGCGAGCACCGGCGGACCCACGGAAACCCGCGCTTTGCCGAGATGTTCAGCGGCGTCCGGAGCAGCCGCAGGTATGAGATGTTCCGCAGCGCAGTCTTCCACGAGCAAGCTCCCCACCCGGACTGCCGCGTGGAAATCGACGGCGCCCGCGCCTATGTGTGCAAGGAAGGGCAATGGCGCTGCTCCATTCTGGGCGGCAATCGGCCCCTGCAGACCCTCCGCCCCATGACCGAGCTGATGCGGGAGGTTGACCGTCTGCTGCGGGAGGCCGCCGGCTGGGGCCGTCCGCTCAAGCCGGACAGTCGATTGGACCCGGAGACACAGGCCGTGCTGCAGGCAGCCGTCGAGGCCTGGGACCGGGAACGGCGGGCCGCCCTGCGCCCGAAGGTCGAGGTCCGTCTGGGCCTGCTTGCCGGGATCCGCTCGGACGCGGCACACACGGAGGCCCGCCTGCTGGAGGGCCAGCCGGACGAGGACGAGCTGCCGCCGGAGCCGGTCGAACCGAAGGCGTCTGAACCGGAGGCAAAGGAATCGGAAACGCCCGCGCAGACGCCGGAGACGGAGACCGAACCGCCTGCCGGGCTGACTGCGGACGAGCTTGGCTTCCTGCGTCTTCTGCTGGACGGGGGCGACTGGAGGGGCTTCTGTGCCGCGCGGCGGCTGCTGCCCTCCCTGCTGGCGGACGCGGTGAACGAAAAGCTGATGGAGGTCTGCGCAGACACGGTGATCGTCGGCGACGAGACCGAGCTTGCCGTTCTGGAGGACTATGCGGAAGAAATACGCGGCCTGCTTTCGCAGACCGAAGGATGATATGGGAGCCTTATGGAAGTCAAACGAAAAGCGCCTCGGCGGATCGCCCAGGCGGTTCTGAATTCGCTGAAGGGCGGCGTGGTGCCGCGGATCGGTCTGCCCTACGTGACCGTGGGCCGAAAGCACGAGATCGACGCCCTGCTGCACGATATTGAGATCATCGGAGAAGGCGGCGCCTCCTTCCGCTTCATCATGGGCCGCTACGGCAGCGGCAAGAGCTTCCTGCTGCAAACCATCCGCAACTACGCGATGGACCGGGGCTTTGTGGTGGCCGACGCAGACCTCTCCCCGGAGCGGCGGCTGACCGGAACACGCGGTCAGGGGCTTGCCACCTACCGCGAGCTGATCGGCAATCTCTCCACCCGCACCAAGCCGGAGGGCGGAGCCCTCGGTCTGGTGCTTGACCGCTGGATCAGCTCGGTCCAGGCCGGGGTCGCGGCGGAGGGCGGGCCGGACCGCCCCGGCTTTGCAGAGACCGTAAGGCGCGAGATCTACGCCGTGATCGGCAGTATGCAGGAGCTGGTCCACGGCTACGACTTTGCCCGTCTGCTCTCCCGCTACTACGAGGCCTCCGTTTCCGGCGACGATGAGACGCGCGCCAGGGTCCTGCGCTGGTTCCGCGGCGAGTACCCCACGAAAACCGAGGCAAAGCAGGAGCTCGGCGTCAACGTCATCATCACCGACGACGACTGGTACGACTATCTCAAGCTCTTTGCGGTCTTCTTCCGACAGGCGGGCTATCAGGGGCTGCTGGTTCTGATCGACGAGCTGGTGAACATCTACAAGATCCCGAACAGCATCACCCGCAACAGCAACTATGAAAAGATCCTGACCATCTACAACGACGCCCTGCAGGGCAAGGCGCGGGGCATCGGCTTCCTGATGAGCGGAACGCCCCAGTGCATGGAGGATCGGCGGCGCGGCGTCTACAGCTATGAAGCCCTGTCCTCCCGCCTGTCCGAGGGCAAGTTCAGCCGGGATGGCGCAAGAGACCTCCTCTCCCCCGTGATCCGGCTTGAGCCGCTGACGCCGGAGGAGATGCTGGTGCTGTCCGAAAAGCTGGCGGATCTCCACGCCGGGCTCTACGACTACCCGCGCAGGCTCGGCGAGCAGGAGCTTGCCGCCTTTATCCGCATCGAATACAGCCGCGTCGGGGCTGACACGCGGATCACGCCGCGCGAGATCATCCGGGATTTTATCGAGCTGCTGGACGTTCTCTATCAGCATCCGGAGACCTCGCCCGCCGCGCTCTTGTCCTCCGAGGACTTCGCCTTTGCCGGTCCCGACGAGGACGAGACGGACGACCCCTTTGCGGAATTCACGGTTTAGGAGGCCAGGATGGACGTTTTTTCACGCTATGCCCCCTTCGTACAGGGTTTTATTTACCGCAATCAGTGGCAGTCTCTGCGCGGCATTCAGGCCGCGGCGGGCGAAGCGATCTTCGGCACCGACGACAACGTTCTGCTGGCTGCGTCCACGGCCTCCGGCAAGACGGAGGCCGCCTTTTTCCCGATCCTCACCCTGCTTTCGGAAAACCCGCCCGCGACGGTAGGCTGCCTCTACGTCGCCCCGCTCAAGGCTCTGATCAACGACCAGTTCCTGCGGCTCAACGACCTGCTGGACGAGGCGGGGATCCCCGTCTGGCACTGGCACGGGGACGTCTCCGATTCCCACAAGCGGAAGCTGATGAAGAAGCCCTCCGGCATCCTGCAGATCACGCCGGAATCCCTGGAGGCCATGCTGATCCGCCGGCACAGCGAGCTGCCCCGCCTGTTCGGGGATCTGCGCTTCGTGGTCATCGACGAGATCCACTCCTTCCTGCGCGGGGACCGCGGCATGCAGACCTTCTGCCTGATCGAGCGGCTTGGAAGGGCGGCAGGCGTCAATCCGCGGCGGATCGGCCTTTCCGCGACCATCGGCGACCCGGAGACCGTTGGCCGTCTGCTCTCCGCCGGGACCGGGCGGGATACCCTGATCCCCCGGGTCAAGGCGCCGGGGATGAAGTGGCGGCTTTCCGTGGAGCATTTCTACAAGACGCCGCCCCAGGCTGCGGAGGCGGAGACCGCCGCCGGTACGCCGTCGGAAGCCGAAGCACAGCCCGACGAGCCGGTGGATGACCACGCTCCGGCGGCAGCAGACCCCGGCTTCGGCTACATCTACGAGCATACGAAGGGCCGGAAGTGCCTGGTCTTCTCCAATTCCCGCGAGGAATGCGAGGAGGTCACCTCCACCCTGCGCGGCTACTGCGAGGCCAGGCATGAGCCGGATCGCTTTCTGATCCACCACGGGAACCTCTCCGTCGCCTACCGCGAGAGCGCGGAGTTTGCAATGAAGGAGGACGACCGCCCTCTGACCACCTGCACCACGGCGACGCTGGAGCTTGGAATCGACATCGGCAAGCTGGAGCGGGCCTTCCAGATCGACGCGCCGTGGACGGTCTCCGGCTTTTTGCAGCGCATGGGCCGCACCGGTCGGCGCGGCGACCCGGAGGAGATGTGGTTCGTCATCCGCGAGGAACACGCCGAGGCGCGGGCCATCCTGCCCGAGACCGTTCCCTGGCGGCTGCTGCAGGCGATCGCCCTGGTCCAGCTCTATTTGGAGGACCGCTGGGTCGAACCGCCGCGCGAGGGCCGTCTGCCCTTTTCCCTCCTCTATCACCAGACCATGAGCACCCTGACCTCTCAGGGTGAGATGACGGCGCCGGAGCTTGCCGGGCGGATCCTGACCCTCTCCCCCTTCCGAACCGTCAACCAGGACGACTTCCGCTGCCTGCTGGAGCATCTGCTGGAAACCGATCAGCTCCAGCGCACGGAAAACGGCGGCTTCATCGTGGGACTGGCCGGTGAGCGCGTGGTCAACAGCTTCAAGTTCTACGCGGTCTTCCAGGAGAACGAGGAATACTCCGTCCGCTGCGATTCTCAGGAGCTCGGCACCATCGTCAAGCCGCCCCCGGTCGGGGACAAGATCGCCATCGCGGGCCGGGTCTGGGTCGTGGAGGAGATCGACCACAAGCGGCGTGAGGTCTACTGCTATCCGGTCAAGGGCACGATCCCGGCCTATTTCGGGGACGTTCCAGGCGACCTGCACACGAAGATCCTGGAACGGATGCACGCGCTCGTCTCGCAGACCGAGACCTACGCCTATCTCCGGCAAAACGCCGCGGCGTGGCTGGCGTCCTTCCGCCGCGAAGCTGCGCACACCGGGATCGCAGACCGCCCCCTGGTCTGTCTGGGCGGTCGGATGTACTGCCTGTTTCCCTGGCTGGGCACCTACGCCTTCCTTGCCCTGGAGCGGTTTTTGAAGCTGAAATGCGCGAAACGGCTCGGCCTGCGGGGCTTCAACTCTGCCCGGCCCTACTTCATGCAGTTCAGCATGGACGCGGGCGAGGAGGAATTCTACTTCATCCTGAAGGACGAGGCTGCGCGCGATTTCTCCCCGGAGGACCTGCTGTATCCGAAGGAGGTCCCGATCTTTGACAAGTACGACGAATATCTGCCGGAGGCCCTGGTTCGCCGCGGCTTTGCCTGCGGCGTGCTGGACGTGGAAGGCATGAAGGCCAGGATCCGTCAGATGGGGCCGCGCTGGATGCTTTGAGTGCCGGTCAGTCCGCCCTTCCCCCCGCGCCGTTTTGTGTAGTTTTTTTTCAGTTTTTTATCTCTGCTTGCAATCCTTTTTTTGACCCGCTATAATATTGGGAGTTCAAGTCATTTATATGCGCCGCAGGTTCGACGCAGGGAGGATCGGACATGTATAACATTGATGAGAAATTCAAAGACGCTTCGCCGGAGCAAACAGTTGCCCGGATTCTGGAGATCCTGGCCGAAAACGGACTGCACGCCTCCGAACGCTGGGCTGAATCCGGCGTTTCGGACTGCTTCAGCGTTCACGTGACCATCGACGGGACCGAATGCGGGACCTACGGCAAGGGCATTACCCGCCCGCTGGCTCGCGCCAGCGGATACGCCGAGCTGATGGAACGGCTTCAGAACGGTTTTCTCTATCTCAAGCCTCTGAAGCGCCCGGATCGCAGACTGCTCACGCAGGACGAGCTGTTCAGCGAGAGCGGCCCGTTCTTTGCCCGCCTGGCAGAGAAGCTCACCGAAAAGGAGGGCTGGCACTTTACCGCCGAGAGGCTGATCCAGATCGCGGCGGAGCTTGAACCGGGCGACCGGCTGGACTGCACGCCCTATTACAGCGTCACGGAGGATCGCCAGATTCCGATCCCGCAGAGATTTCTGATCGATCTGTGCGGCTCCAACGGATTGTCTGCGGGCAATTCTCCCGCTGAGGCCATGGTTCAGGGCTTCAGTGAGATTCAGGAGCGGTACTGCCAATACCAGTTTCTCTTCCGCCATCTGACCCCGCCAGACGTGCCGGAGGACTATCTGGCGCAGTTTTCCGTCGCCTCCAGAATCATCCGTTCCATCCGGGCTGCGGGCTATGACGTCGTCGTGAAGGACTGCTCCCTCGGCGAGGGCTACCCCGTGGTCTGCACTGCGGTCATCGACCGGAAGACGCACCAGTATCACGTGCACCTCGGGGCCAACCCGGTCTTTGAGATCGCGCTGGAGCGCAGTCTGACCGAAATCTTCCAGGGCAGAAATCTCTCCGCGCTTGCCATAGACCGTGGTTTTTCCACCGGAGACCGGCCGGACAGCGAGACCTATTTTGTCTCCTTTGGCCAGGGGCACTCGATCTTCCCGCCGGAGTTCTTTCTGGACACGCCGACCCACCCCTTCGTTCCCTTCCCGGACCGAAGCGGCATGACGAATCCGGAGCTGCTGGGCTATATCCGGGAATTCCTGCGCGCGCATTCGCTTGAGCTGCTGGTCCGGAACGAATCCTATCTCGGCTTCAACGCCTGGCGGCTCTACGTTCCGGGACGGACCGAGGTGCTCACCCGTGATTTTGCAGGCGAAACACCGCAGGTCGTTCTGCGGCGCGATACCCGGAACGTCCGGCGAAACCTGCTCGCCGCCGATCGCGCGGACTGCCAGCAGTATCTGGAGTACTTCCGCCGCTGTCCGAAGCCGAAGCAGATCCGTCTTCAGTTCACCCGGATCACAAACCTCGGTCTGAAGCTGAGCCGGGACGACGACACCTTCTTTGCCTATCTCACCGCAGCCTACGCCGCCTGGAAATGCGAGGATCACGCGACCTGTCTGGAAAACCTGACCATAGCGCTTCCGTACTTTGGCGGCTCCGATCAGAACAAGGCGTATTTCGAAGCCCTCCAGTGCTGGCTCCAGTTGGAGCAGGCCGGATATGAGCCGGATGCGATCCGCCAGATCTTGCTGCGCTTCTATGACGTCCAGCAGACCGCCCTGCTGCTGACCATGATCCAGGCCGGAAGAAATCCGCTGGAATTCTCCTTGCCCGTCTGCAGCGGCGACTGCGAACGCTGCCGCTTGAAGGACCGCTGCCTGATGTCGGCGCGGGAGAATCTGGTTGAGGTTGTCAACCGCGGCGCGGCAAAATTTGACGCCGCGCAGGCCATGGCGGATCTGCATACGCTCTTTGCGGGTCTGTAATTCAGAACGGAATGTCTGAAACGGGACCGACGCATTCGCGTCGGTCCCGTTGTTTGTTCGGGTATCGGCAGATTCGGAAATCGGACCGGAAGCAGCGGCTGCGCCGTTCAGGGCTCCGTCGGGTCGGCGGGGTCGATGGGGTCCGTCGGGTCCGAAGGTTCCGGGTCGGGTTCGGGCTCCGGATCGGGATCGGGATCGGGCTCCGGATCGGGATCGGGTTCGGGATCAGGGTCCGGATCGGGTTCGGGTTCCGGATCGGGTTCCGGGACGGGGGTGTAATGCGCCGTGCGGTACAGGAAGGTCACCACCTGGGCACGGCTGCAGATCGCTTCGGGCGCGAAGGCGGTCTTTGACACGCCCTTCGTGATCCCGTTCTTTACTGCCCAGATGACGGCGGTATAGAAGTAATCCGACTCGTTCACGTCCCGGAACGGAGAGGCACCCGTTGCACGGGGGCTGCCCTCGGAGCGGTAGAGGAAGGTCACGACCTCGGCGCGGGTACAGACCTTGTCCGGGCTGAATTTTCCGCCGCCGGTCCCGTTCGTGATCTGGTTTTCCACGGCCCAGCGGACCGCCTTGGCGTAATAAGCGTTCTGCTGTACGTCGGAAAAGCGGATTTCCGTTTCTGCGGGCTCCGGGCAGCCGGCGGCCCGCCAGAGGAAGGTCACGACCTGGGCTCTGGTGCATTCCCCATCCGGGGAGAAGATATAGGGCGCAGTGCCGTTGGCGATTCCGTTTTCCGCAGCCCAGTTGACCGCAGTCTCATAGTAGGAGCCAGGAACGACGTCGCGGAAATAGGGCTCGCTGTCCACGATCCCCCCTACCTTGATCCGGCAGGCGCTCAGGTTCACGTTCGTCTGGCTGGCAGCAGTCTTGCCGGTGGTGAGGTCGAGCAGCCAGGCTTTAACCGCCAGCGTGCGGCCGCTGTACTTGGAGGTATCGAGCTCGAAAAGGAGCGTCCGGCTTGCAGTCGCGGCGTTTGCGGTAAAGCTCTTACTCTCACGGGTCGCCTGACTGCCAGCAGCGTCGGTCAGGATCGTGCCGGTTGCTGCATCCACGACCTGCGCGCGGAGCTTGTAATCGTGGCCTGAAACGAGCTGATCGGCGCTCAAGCGGACGGAAAGCGCAGAGCCGGGCCAGGCGGAGAGGGTCGTGCCGCCGGTCCGCGCGTTCATCAGGGCGGTGACGGAGACCTTCTCCGTCTCGCGGATCTGGAAGCAGGCCAGGTTCTCGCCGTAGGCTGCTTTGCTGAACGAAACGGTATCGGAGCCGACGCAGGCCGCGCCGTCGGCTGTTTTCATCGTGATCTTCACGGAGGCGTTTTCCTGGATCGTGCCCATCGGAAGAATGTATTCGCCGTAGACCTTCCCGCGGCGGTCCGTCTTCTGCACGGCCTTGACGGTCATGGACTTGGCCGAGCTGCCGGGGTTGGTGTAGGTGACGGTGAAGGTGGCGTTCTGGAAGACGGACGCGGGGCCGTCCAGCTTGATGCGAAGGAAGGGAGGCGGCTCAACCACCTTAATGAGCAGGGTTTTGGAGCTCTCCGGGATCAGCGGGTCCATGGTCTGGAGCTCCGGGCCGCGGTGGCAGTTGATATGGAGGATCCAGTACCGTCCGTTGATCGTTCCCACGTAGATGGCGGCGTGCGCGATCATGCTCTCCTCGATCTTGAACGAGCCGTCATAGTTGATCGTGCCGTGCTTGAACAGGAGGATCGCGCCGGGCTTGGCGGCGGAGAGGGCCGAGCTGATGCCGGCCTTGGTCGAGACGCTGGTGATCTTCGTATAGGGGCTCCAGGTGGAGTGGGACAGAGCGGCAAAGAGGCTGTCGCAATTATTGTAGGTGATGACCTGACCGCTGCCCCAGCTTCCCTTCGGCAGAGCAAGCCCGCCGAGCGTGTACGGGGTGCCGGAGACGCTTTTGGTGTGCCAGTAGTTGCCCACGTCCAGCTTGGTCCAGCCGAGGACCTCGGGCAGAAAGTTGAAATAGACGTAATTGGGGACCGAAACGCATACCAGGCCACGCTGGACGGTATGGCCCTGATCGGTCGTCTGCTGGGCCTTCTTCCAGTCCGCAGGCTTCTCGGCCACGGCGTAGCTCCCGCTCTGATAGGCGACGCCTGCGCCGGGAGCCTTGCTGCCATAGGTCACGGTGGAGGGGGAATAGCCCTTGTAATACCGTCCGTCCATGCCGCCCGCCGAGCCGACGGAGGCCATGAAGACGTAGCTGCCGGAGACGTTCTGCTTCGCCCAGGCGGAGACCGCCTGCGCGTAGTTTGTGGGGTAATGGCTCGTGTACTTCCAGGTGGTCTCATTGAGGCCGTAGCCGATCCATTCCTGATACATATAATTGGAGTACCAACCGGTCTTGTTCGCATTGAACAGCAGGCCGGCGTTCAGCAGCCGCTGCACGGGGTACCCCGTATATTCCAGGGCCTGGAGCCAGACGCTGTTCTCCATCGCCCAAACCTGTGCGGCGGTGTCCGTCGCGCGGGTGGCCGGGCGCTCCAGCAGGCTGTCATGGTAGGCCGTGTCGTCCTCCACGAATTCTCCGTATTCGGTCATGTAGGAGACGACCTGCTCCGGTTCCGGTTCCGGCTCCGCATCTGCCCGGGCGGCGGGAAGCATTCCGGCTGCCAGTGCCGCAATCAGCAGCAGGGCGAGCATTCTGCAGTATTTCAATGCGATTCACTCCTTGTCTTACAGTTTCGCTACAAAGGAAAGGACGTATTCCAGCTTCCCGTCCGCCGGTGCCGCAGGCGGACGCTTGACAAAGGCGCCTTCGACGCCCCGCGCCTGCCGCGTCAGATCGAAGTGGGAGAGCGCGATCCCGAGATCCACCTTCTGGATGTCGCCCAGGCGGTTTTCCGCCATCGAATGGAGCTCGTAAAAATCCACGCGGTCGTCCGTCACGACGCACCGCCAGGGCTGACGGTTCACGGCGGACGGAGCCAGGCGGAGCATGGCCAGAGCCTCGGCAAAGACGCCGGCCTCGGACGGCCGCAGGGGGTGCTCAAAATCCCCCCGGAAGAACAGCGTCTCGAAGGGCAGACGGCGGTCCGCCTTCACGCCCTTCCGCATCACGGTTTCGCGCAGGGACATCTTCTCCGCCGGGTAGCCAATGGGGCTGGCGCCGCGTCATCCGAGCAGTGCACCGCCTTTTGGATCTGGTTTGTGACCCAGGAGCTGTCCTTCGCGTCGCCGAGCGCCTGGTTCCACTGCGCGCGCGTTCCGGCAAAGCGGATGTCCCTGAGCGCCGGACAGTGGGTGAAAGCATACCAGCCGATTTCGTTCACGCTCGCGGGGATGGTGATGGAAGCGAGGTTTTCGCAGCCGTCAAAGGCGAAGCCTTCGATTTTGGTGATTTGATTCGGAATCGTGATCTCCTTCAGAGCCGTGCAGCCCTGGAAGGCATAGTAGGGCAGGACGGTCACGGCGCTCGGCAGCGTCACGCCGGTCAGCTTCGTGCAGCGGGCGAACGCGTTGGAATCCAGCTCCTTCACGGATGCGGGCACCTGATAGACGCCTGCAAAGGCGGCAGCGCAGCGATACAGCTTTGTCATATCCTTGCTGAAGAGCGCGCCGTCTTTGGATGCATAGGCCGGGTTGCCCTCCGCAACCACATATTCGTCGATGCAGTCGCCGAGATTCCGGATCTCCTTCACGGAGGCGGGGATGGTGAGCTTGCCGGTTTTTGCCGCCGGGCAGCAGATCAAAACGCTCTGATCCTTGTTGTACAGCACGCCGTCGACCGATATGTACTCCGGATTGCCCGCCGCGACATGAATGGCCTTGCCCGCGCTTCCGATGGTGAATCGATCCGGGAGCGCTGTCAGGCTGGCGGGAATGGTCAGCTCCGTCAGTGCCGTGCAGGCAACAAACGCAACGGGGTCGACCGAGGTGGTTCCCTCGGGGAT
>JAEEGH010010092.1_pt1 | contig 21788 bp, 23 predicted proteins | sample 9134181 | NCBI WGS metagenome assembly JAEEGH01 (sample SAMN16246544, study PRJNA631951) | gut metagenome | biome: gut microbiome; feature: rumen; material: DP-attached | host: Bos | place: Iran: Karaj | collected 2018-10
CTTAGCCATACTCTCTCCCCTCTTTCTCTTGCGAAGTATTATGAGACAATCTTATGACCGGGTGAGCGTAACATCTACAATCATATTATTTTTTGCGAAAATCACAGTAAAACGGCTGTACTTTTTGTGCATAATACACAAAAAGTATCATTTTCTAACCTCTGTTTTTACAAAGATTAAGAAAATGATACTTTTATAAACAGACAATAAAGAGAGTATTAACAAAAAATGATCACACAGATCCGTACATTAGTTTCCTGTATTTACCCGGAGTAAGTCCCGTGCCTTTGCTAAAGAACCTTATGAAGTTCTGAGCATTGGTGTAGCCAAGGATTTCCGCAATCTCCGAAACAGATTTGCCTGTCTGAAGAAGCTTTTTTGCTTCCTCGATCTTGTACTCCTCCTGATATTCGCTGAAGGTCTTACCTCTTTCTGCCTTCATGATCTTCCAGATATAAGTCGGGGTCACATTCAGCTCATCAGCACACTGATTTAAGGTTATATTGCCCTTTGTATCGGATAACTTCTGCTCTATACGAGCCATCATGTTGTAAGAATTGTTTTCAAGCAGTTCCATTCTGGCCTTAAAGATTGGATCGATCACCATCCTCTTAATATTCTTACGCATTCTGGAAACATCACCGACATCGATGATATTCCGATAAAGAGTATGTAATCCCTCCGGGCAGAGGTTCGAGGTATCAATCTGCATGTCCAGTGCCTGGATCATGATGCAGTCCAGCATGGATGTCAGATAGATAGAAGCCACCGTCAGGTCACCTACAAGCTTTAAGTTATCTGTAAATTCATCCAGCAGCCTGTAACAGGTTCCTTTATCCATAGATTTGAGTGCATCACAAATGTCTTTTTCGTATCTCTTAAGATTGACTTCCTGCCCCGCAGAAGGTGCCGGCTTAATATAGAAGCGACAGTCTCCGTCAGTCATCTTATTATCGCCGTGACTGCTATTATCCGTTTCTTGCGTATCCATTGTGAGGGCGTAGATACATTCATGGTATGCCCTTCCAAGATGATTTCGCCTTGTATGGACCTCGCTCACCCCCATCTGAATATTAAAACCACTGCTCTCGGAAACATATTTTTTAATCTCTTCATAGTAGGAGGAAATCTTTTCCATAAGCTCATCTTCAGATTCCGCCGCAAAAATACAGGTCAGCGTACAGGAATCGTATATAAGAGGCAGCCACGGAACAGCTTTAAGCTCATCCGGAAGATTTTCACAAAGCTGCAGGCAAATTGCATCCTCGTTGATATCTTCCTCCATATTCTCCTTATCCTTAAGGTTTAAGACTATAGCAATTACTGCATATCGCGCATACTCCTTCAGATTAAGGACCTTGATATACTCATTCCATTCCTCATCTGCGGAAACAGCGCTTCGAATGATACGCATTTCGAAGAGTTCCTGCAGTCTTTCCTTATTCTCAATGATTGCATGATTAAGAAGCTCTCTGTCCGTCTTAAGGTCCTTAAACTGTCCTGCCAGATATTGAAGCTCATTTCCTTTTACTCCGGAATCATCGCTTCCTGTAACCTCCCTGACAAGTTTTCCAACAGGCTGATACAGTACATATCTGAAAAGAATAAAAAACAGGATACCAAAAACTATGATGGCAAAAAGAAATTCCACAAGGAGCTTAGAGGTTTCTCCAAGGATAGTATCATAGTCATAGGCCACAAAATAACGCCAGCCAAAAATCGATGAGGTGCTGTCTGCCACAATAAAGCTTTTATTGTCAATTTTTTCCTTGTGTGCTTCCGAAGCGCCCTCAAGAGCTGCTCTTTTCATGCAGCTGTCGCAGAAGGCCGAATTGGTGGAGTAGATCACATTATTGTTCTCATCAAGAACCACAACATATTTTCCCGAAATATTAATCTCACTCAATATCCACTTTTTCCACTCATCCATGTTCAAATTGACCTGGATAAAGCCTTTGGATGTATAGCTTCCTATCGGAAGATTCAGAAGGAAATTAATACCGTCTGTATCCGCAGTCAGTCGGTACTGCTGACTTAGAGAATCAGTTCTGGTTCCGTTTGATATATATATCCAGTTACCCTTATTGATCCTTGCGGAATTCTCTTCATAGAGTCTTTGAATCTCTTCCTTATTGGTCATTTCCCATAGTTCATATATTCCCCTGGAACTGATAACTCTTCCGTTATTATTATTAACGATCACATAACTGTTTAAGTAGTTGGGAAACATGGATTCATTGCCAAGAGCTGCAGATATCTGCTTATATCTGTCATAATCCGAATAATCCAGCCTGTTGTCCAAAAACCACGCAATGTCTTCATCCATGGCAGAATAAAGGTAGTACTGATCGAGGCTGTTTAACTTGTCTTCTATCTCAGCCACCATGTTGTCTGTTGTAAGCTGAGCTTCTCTCTCTGACATCTCCAGATTGTACGATCTTATTGCCAGAGCAGAATTTGCAACAGCTATAAGTACAAAAAATCCCACCAACAGGCTGATGCATATGGTCAAAAAGAGCTTGTAAGAAAATTGCTCGGGTATAAATGACCTTCTCCTCGTATTAAATACTTGCCAACTCATAGTAATAACCTCGCTTATTTATAAGTTCCTCATGACTTCCCGATTCCAGAATACCTCCGTTTCCAATGTAAAGTATTTCATCGGCATTCTTTATGGTGGAAAGTCTGTGAGCAACTATAAAAGTAGTCTTATCCCTGGTAATCTCATCGAGTGCCTGTTTGATCACCATCTCAGTGTCAGTATCTATGGCACTTGTAGCCTCATCCATAATGATTATCGAGGGGTTCTTAAGGACAATCCTTGCAAAGCTTATAAGCTGCCTCTCACCTGCTGAAAGATCGGCTCCCCTCTCTTCCAGCTCATGATAATATCCTCCCTGAAAACGCTGTATAAATCTGTCAGCATGGATCAGCTTTGCACTTTCAATGCATTCTTCATCAGTTGCATCCCATTTTCCGTATCTGATATTGTCAATAATGGTACCTTTAAATATAAATGGATCCTGCATGAGAACGCCTACCTCATTTCTTAAGGATCTGAGCGTAACATCTCTTACGTCGATACCATCAATCCGAACAGCACCCTCTTTGACATCGTAAAATCTCGTGAGCATATTTATGATAGTTGTTTTGCCTGCCCCGGTATGTCCTACAAGAGCAATTGTCTTGCCGGGCAAGACCTTGAGATTTAAGTTTTCCAGAATGGGCATGCCCTCATCATATTCAAAGGTCACATTGTCAAATTCAACTTCTCCCCGTACGTCCTTTAGCTCTTTTGCCCCTTCTCTGTCACAGATTTCCACAGGATAATCTATTGTATCAAAAACCTGCTCCAAATTGGAGCTTACCTGCGCGAACTCCTGAATTATGTTCGCAATCTGCGAAACAGGCTCCCTGAAGGCAGCCATATAACTGGTAAAAGTAATTACGGTTCCGGCTGTGACAGCGTCATTCCCCGAAAGTATCATGGCAATGGCTATGCCAAAAATTGCGAGCGTGCCTGCGTTCCAAAAACCTATTACAATGGGTGAGTTGAGTCTTGAAAGGACAACTATCCTCCACCAGCTCTTTACAGCTTCCTTGTGTATATCAGCATATATAGCTTTATTCTTGTCAATTCGGCTGTAGTTCTTGATTATCTGCTCCCCCATTATGGATTCCACAAGAAAAGCCGACCTGTTGGAGTTCTTAGTCCTGAGAACCGTATACCTCCTGGCAAGGATCTTTTTAAGAACAGTAATGGCAATAAGCATAGGTATAACGGTAAGAAAGACAACCATTGTCAGAAGCGGGCTAAGCGAGAGCATAAATACGCTAACCGCGACCACCTTTACAATATATACCGCAAACATGAGCACGTAGTTGGAAAAGAAAGTTGCCAGTCCGTTGATATATTCCGTAACCCTCACAACTATCTTGCCATCGGGTCTGTTGTCATAATAATCAAAAGACAGCTCCTGAAGATGGTCAAATATATCCGCTCTTATTCTGGCTATGATGGAAAAGCCCACCTTTCCCATCTTTTTGGTCTGTATATAAGTTACTGCAATTTCAACCACAGCCAGAAAAAACATGCTGCCACACATAAGCACCAGCTGTTTGATATCCTTATCAACCACCACCCTGTCGACAATCACCTTCAAAAGCCGCGGTGGTATCAGTGAAGTAACAGAAGATATCAAAAGAAGAAGTCCTACCATTAAAAGAGACTTCTTATAAGGAAGAACATACTTAAGAGTTCTGGCAAGCTGCTTTAAATCTATTTTTTTCTCAATTTTTTCATCCTGAAAAAAAGTATTTCTCTTAGCCATCTTTAATTCTCTTTCTGCTCCATCTGTATTTTGTAGACTCTCGCAAAGCTCCCGTTTTTCTTCATAAGCTCATCAAAAGAGCCTCTTTCTTCAATGCGTCCTTCCTTCATATAGAGGATCTCATCACAATCCTTTACAGAGGAGAACCTGTGAGCTGTAATGATCAGCGTCTTCTCAGAGAACTTGGTATATATTTCCTCGAGCAGTATTCTCTCGGTATTTACGTCAAGCGCACTGGTGGAGTCATCAAGGACAAATACCGGGGCATTCTTAAGAAAGCACCTTGCTATGGATATTCGCTGCTTCTGTCCACCTGAGATTCCTATCCCTCTCTCTCCTATGATGGTCTGATACCTGTCTTCAAGCTCATTGATAAAGCTCTCTGCCTGGGCGTGTACAGCTGCTTCTTTTACAAGCTGCTGATCAGCATAGGGTTTGGAGAAGGCAATATTTGATTCAATGGTATTGGAAAAGAGAAAAACATCCTGAAAGACATAGGCGAACATATCTCTTAAGCGTTCAAGCCTGTACTGCTTTATGTCATATCCATCAATCGTGATACTGCCCGATGTTATCTCTTTCATTCTTATAAGGGTTTTTAAAAGCACACTCTTGCCCGACCCTGTTTCTCCGACTATGCCCACCTTTTTACCATAGGGGATAGACAGCGATATATCATCAAGGATCTTCTGGCCGTCAATGCTAAGGCTTACATTTTTGATCTCAATATTTGGAGTATCTGTGTGCAGATCACATGAAGCATCATCCGGGGTTTTGCTTTCTTTTTCCATAAATCTCTTTAAAGAAAGGCCGGAAACTGCCTGCTGCTGCATATTAAGGATATTGTTGTTGACACTGTTTATATCTGACATAAGACGGACAACATAGGTTGATGACGATAGGATATAGCCCACAGTCAGGTTTCCCTTCATAACCAAAAAGGCACCGATAGCAATGGTACTCACATACGCGATCTGTTTGATTATGTTAAGTGTCATTTCAAAATTGGCAGTCAAGGAAACCTGTTCGATATTTGTATTGCTAAAATCCATGTTAACCTTGTTGAATTTCTTTTTTTCAAGGTCCTCATTCACGTAGGATCTTACAATTCTTACACCGCTGATATTCTCCTGGGTTGTAAGGTTTAGCGCAGAGCTGCTGCTTCTGATTTTCGCAAAATTCACTCTGGCATTTCTCTTGAAGGTCAGCACAGAATGTATCAGCACCGGCGCCAATATCAGAGGGATTATTATAAAAGAAAAATCGATGGAGGAAATAAGAATTACCGTTGTTGTAAGCATAAAGACAGAATCCCCGAAATAAGGAATCCTGTGGCTAAAAAGTTCTTTAAACATGATGGTGTCGCTGTTTAAGATCTGGAGAAGCTCACCGGAGTTGTATTCACTTATGGTATCTGAATCCAGTTCCATAAGCTTGTTATATGAAGCCTGCCTAAGCGTAGTCTCAAGATTAAGCCCCACTCTCTCCTGGATCAGGTCTCGGATATAAATAAGAGCTATCCGCAAAAACACCATGATCATAAACACAGTCCCCACAGCTAAGAAAAGCGAAGCCGAATTGACCTGCCCGTATTTACCTGTAAGAAGGAAGTGGAAAATCCCTCCACTATCACTGCTTACAGGAGTATCCTTTATAACATGATCTATCATGATCCCCGACAAAAGCGGAAGCAGGAGTTCGGCAAAAATCCCCAAAAAGCTCAGTATTTCCGCAAAAGCGGAGATAAAAAGGTCTCTTTTGAAATATCTGTAACCAAATTTCAACGTTTCCACAATAAGTAGCCCTCAACAAAAGTTTAAACAATACCCAGTTCTACTACCCATAGATCACAGGGACCAATCGACATATCAAAGCATTCAGGATACGGACATTCCCTCTCCTCACAGGTATACGGATTTATAAGTTTTTTTGCCCCGTATCCGTTTCTGAGCTCGCATGTAAAAGATATTTCGGTCATGCCTTCATTACTGAGAATCATAAAGTCATCATCCGCTCTTTTAATGTGAGTAAACCTCAGATCATAAATATCCCCTGTAAATACCGCATCCCTGACAACAGCTTTTTCAACATCAGCAAGATACTCTATTCTTTCATTTGCAGTAATGACTTTTCCGCCCTGTGCCCGGAACTTGTCAATTACCTCTTTCTGCGACATTTCCATATCAGCAGCAATTTTAGGTTCGATTATCAGAGTGTCATATTCCTGCTTCTGAATAAAGAGCTTTCCCTCTCTTATGCTGCATTCATCAAGCAGGGACTTTTCCAGATAATTGAATTCGATCTGATTAGTAAAAAGAGGCTTTACAAGCTGCCAGGACAGTTCATCTTCACTGCAGAGTATTGCAAGATGTGTCTGATTGACTGCATCTGTGTTCAGATAACACATTCTTTTGATAAAGTCACTCATCTTGCGGTACTGAGGCCAGAAGGGATTTCCAAGCCCCACCTCCGGCGGACGCTCATCACCTCTGCCATCTCTTACCGAATAGTAAAAGGCATGGGGATATACCAGATTAACTCCCCTCACAAAGAGCCAGTTCAGGTACCAGCGCATATCAGCCTCGGTAAAGAGATACGGATCCTGTCTCTCTCCGCAGCATCCAAAGCACTCATTGCCATTGCGTCTTTTGCCTCTGTGTCTTGCACTGTCTGACGAGCACTTACCCATGGTAGAGTGCTCACCTTCTATGGCATGACCGTCCTCAGGTTCTACATATCTCCAGACAATGTCCTGACAGGGCATTTGAAAGAACTTAAGATATCCTATATCAGTACTTTTCTCCGGGTGCCCTGTCAGTGCGATACCGTGCGCCAGGCACCAGTCGGAAAGCTGCTTGTAGTAACTTGCTGACAACCGCTCGTGTATTACCTTTTTGTAAATCGCAACAGCTGCTGCCTTTTTATCATCCGAAAACAGATATTTAAGATCATCCCTGCTTCCTCCAGCCTTTAGAAACTCCTCCAAAATACCATCGCTCCAGGGAATGATACCCTCTATTGAATTGCGCCCCAGAATATTTGGCTCATCCGTAAAAAAGGCGATTATCGTATCGCCAAAGAATTCCTTTAATTCTCTGTAATAAACCTCATGTGTAAGCTCAATAAATTTTGCAACAGCCATGGGATTTAGAAGATCTGCGCTGGGCGGAGCATTCTTTTCCCCATCATCCTCATCCGGATGAACGCCTCTGATCGTTCCACAGCTTGGTACCATTACATATCTCGCATCATCGCAGCAGGCAATCTCAAGTCCCTCTGCAGCGCCATCAAGGCTGCATCTCATAAGTCCCTTGGAGGCAAAATCAGGATTGAATCTTACCACCGCGCCTCTGCATGATCCTGAAGGATACATGGCTTCATCATAGAGTACAACCTTCATATCCATCTCTTTTGCCTTTGAGACAGCGTATCTTACATAGTGAAAGTACTCCTTCGAAAGATATTCAATTTCCTTAGGAAGACCCTTTCTGGGGTGAATGACAAAACCGTCAACCCCTTTGTCCTTCATCTCCCTCATTTGCCTTAATATCTCTTCCTCAGAAAGAAAATCGTTCCAAAACCAGAACGGGATCGGTGTAAACTCTTTTAACACCTTAATGTCCATAGTCAGCTATTCCTCTCAAATGCCCGGTCTATTCTGTCCACAGAAAAAAGGCAGGGTATCACTAAGAAATTGCTACCTCCTGCCTTAACTCTATCAAAATGTGATTCGGGATCTGCAAGAAGCCAGTCCTTTATAACCTCCGACTCCTTATCCAGGTCCCGAATATTTACATTGTTTCTGGGTTCTTCATAATATGAGAACAACAGATTCTCATGCATGGAAATAAAGGCATACTTATCTCCCTTTAAAAGACCTTCCCGAACAATGGCATTATGATGCATCACGTATGAAGGGAGCTTGTCCGGATAAACAAAGGCCACTCTTCCCACGCGCTGTTTCTCTGAAGTAAGACGCTCATGTTCCCAGCTGTCGATATCATCTCCGGGTACATGGTGGTAATAGACATTGATCATTGGCACAAAGTATCTGTCACCATCCTCCTCAGGCCATGGCTTAAGGTACGGAATAAGCGCAGACATTATACTGTCAATATCAAGGCTATGGTCAGTCTCCTCTTTTGCATAATCTTCCACATACAAAAATCCCATGGACTCATATCTGTAAAAAGATGCATTTATGACTTCGTTGCTCTCTATAAGTACACAAAACTCTTCCCTGCATTTATTGAGCACGCTGTCAGAAACCGCCACATCGTCCTTAAAACTGCATCTGTATTGCGCTCGTCTGATCATACCCCACCTCAATTAAATAATTATTCAAAATATAGTATATTCTTCACAATATCCAATTAGTAGTTCAGAATTGAACAGAATATACTATATTTTGTCAGCATGGGTATGTATCAGATTCTTTAAACCACCGACTCCCTGTGATAATCCGTAACATCCGACTGCAGCTTGTTGTAAAGCGCTTCGACAGATGCTCTGTCAGACAATGTCTTAAGCTCGGCGTCGGTCATGCCAATGAGCTCCAGGAACTCCACCTTGCCGTTAGGGGTATCGATGGTCTCAACTGTAGGATCCTTGATCGTGATAAATCCGGTCAGGTTGGACTTTCTGTACGCATCAATGCCCTCTGTCTGTCCGGTGTAAAGATACTCAAACGGCTGGAACACGTCCCCGTTCTTAAATACCATTCTGGCAACCATCTGGAGAATGCCACAAATGCACCTAATCTCAGCCTCTTCATCTTCAAACTGGTTCTTCTTGAGTTTGAAGGTCAGCTCGTAGCCGTAACCACTGATATCGGGATCTTCACATTCTTTTTCGTATATCTCAGTAAGTCCGAAGGATACAAAGTGCCAGAAATCACCGCCATCGTAAACGCTGATTCCATCCAGCGGATCGTCTCCACCCATGATCCATTTAATGATTGTTCCATAGTGCTTGGGATTAGTCTGTCCGGGATAAATCCTCAAAAACTCTTTCTCAATGGCGTCCCAACCGACTGCCTCGGCCTCTTCGGCTTGTGGCTCCGGCACCTTGGCCTGCTCTGGTGTTGTCGTCGGCTCTGACTTTGGTCCTTCTTTCAGTTCGCCTTTCTTAAATAACTTGTCAAAAATTCCCATTTCATTCCTCCTGTTCTACTAACCCATCATACTATATTTCCGGGCATAAGAAAAAGCCATGTAACGGCATATTTACAAACCGAAACATGGCTTTTGTACCATCTCAATATTAGCAATTCTCTGCGCCAAACTTCCTGGCTGCATCGATTTTCCCGTCTATGTTCAGCATGTGCGCATAGAAATAATCCTCGGAAACCGTGATCCCCTTGCCCTTAAATATCTTCTTAAGCGCAAGCACTGTTCTCCTCGACCAGTTAGATGTGGTGAAAAGAACTATCCGCCCCACCATAGCCGGATCCAGATTCTCAGCATACTCCCTCAGCTCAGGTGCCATGATATTTGCATATGGAGCTCCGCCCAGGAAAAGAATGTCTGCCTTCTCGGTAAGCTTTGGCTCATCGTCTATGCTGATTGCCTTTGTTCCGGCGCCCTCAGCTATTGCCTCGGCTATTCTTCTGGTGTTGCCGAACTTTGTTCTTGAACAGTAACGAACTTCTATCTTGCTCATCGTAACTACCTCTTTCAATCTTCTGTTCTATGATTCTTAACCCAAAAATGACTTGCAGGAGCTTCAGGCATTGGACTACCTGTGATAACAGCCTTGATCACTCTTCTGTGGATTCCGATCATTACTCCGAAAACAAATGCGCATGCTACTAATAAACCTGTATTTTTCAATTTAAGTTACCTCCTACTCGTCGTTTATGTCATTTGTGCTATTTGCGTTATATGCAATATAATTGCGTGCAATTGTTATTATAATATAGTATCCCAAAAAATCAAGCCCCCGACTTCAAAAAAGTCAGGGGCTCTATAAGCTCTGGTATCTTCAGAATCTTGTTCCGCACTTAGGGCAGAAATCAAAGTCTTCCGTTGTCTCATATCCGCACTGTCTGCACTTCTTGTATCCGACTGAATAGCCTCTACCCTCCATTACTCTGGTCAGATGACTCTGCTGAATCTCAACCTCTTCGCCTCTTGCGATAGCCCTTCCGATCTCCGGATCAAGCTCGTAAACCGTTCCACAGCAGCTGGTCTGCACATAGTAGCGCTTGTTCCACTTAAACGTTGGTATGAAGAAAAGCGACAACACCGTGTATGTCATGAACACATTGAATCGCCCATATCTTCCACAGATAGCGCAGGTCACAAGCTGGTTAAAAGAAAAGTCCTTCCTGCCATCAGTTATTCCCATGATAAAAAACATAACGTCACATTACTCCTATCCTAGATTCCGGCCTTCTTCCTGATCCAGATGTAGCAGGTCGGAAAGAATATCAATCTTGAAATCCAAAAGCAGACATAGGCTAAAACGCCATGCCTGGTGAACAGACCTATTATTGCGATTGCGAAAAACAAAGCTGACACTAACATTATTATACGCCTTTCCTAAAATGTATGTGACTTAATCATGCTTATCTCTTAAAATGCTCCGGACAGCTTCCCTGACAAAACAATCAGGATGTAAAAGAACAACACCGCCGGTGAATCCCACGTCGCTATTGCTATGATAATGCCGATGATCCATATGATCGCAGACGTGGACTTCTTAGACTTGCGAGGGCCTCCCATCTTGCCATAGTAATCCTCGTGCATTACTTCTTCATGAAAATATCTGTCGTCATCATCGTGGATGAAATCGTTATTGCTCATTGTATCTGCCTCACTTATACTTGAACGCTTCGTAACAGCCTTTTTGATACTTTCTGGGTATTTACTTGGATATTTTCTTTGGTATATCTTTGGGTATCTTTATTCTGCCATAAATCAAGTCCGATAAACATACCTTCTAATCCTCTTCTGCCGCCCCCTGATTTCGGGGATTGTAGCATGAAATGCCAAAACGTCAAGAACAGAGCAAGTGGGCAAAGAGCGCCCATTCTTGACGTTTTGGCATTACATGCGTTTAGGTCACTAAGGGGGCCGGCAGAAGGAGAGTACCGGAAGGGATGCGCGCTGAGGCAGGGAGAACCCCTTGTGCAAGTTTTTTCTTAGAGTATGGGAGGCCGACTACTGTCCTTAAGGGGAAATCGCAAAAAAACCGTAAGGGGAATGAAGTGATTCACGGAGGGCTACTGTCCTGGAGCAAAAACTTCAAATATACCGTAAGGGAAAATGGAGTGATTCATGGAGGGCTACTGTCCTGAAGCAAAAACTTTATACATACCGTAAGCGAAACTGAAGCGATTCACGGGGGACTACTGTCCCTGAGCAAAAACTCTTAATATACCGTAAGCGAAACTGAAGCGGTTCACGGGGGACTACTGTCCCAGAACAAAAACTCTTAATATACCGTAGTAAAGCATGAATAGGCGCATGGAGCCTTACTGTCCTAGAACAAAAACTCTTAATATACCGTAGCAGGGCATGAATAGGTGCATGGAGCCTTACTGTCCTAGAACAAAAACTCTTAAAATACCGTAGCAGAGCATGAAATGGTACATTAAAACGAACCCCAAGAAGTGGACACAACAAAAAAATAGTTTGGCAGTACTTTGAGCAAGTATTCAGGCTTGTGGACACAAAACTGGCTGTACATATATGAATCCCCCTGTTCCACGCAAAAAAGAAGCCCACACTCATGTGGGCTTCATCTCATATCCATATTATCAGCTCATCTCCAGGTTCTTCCCTGAAATTTATCTCTCCAGGCTCTCCCCTATCAGCTCATCTCTCCGGGCTCTTCTCTGTAGCTCTTCTCCCTCTCATTCCTCTCATCATCTGTCTCCCATTTAGGAATAGGAACATCCCTGTGGAGCCTCTCCAGAATAGTATCCAGACTTTCAGGCCTGTGATAATAGAATCCCTGTCCAAGCTCGCACCCGGCCTCCAACAGGAACTGCCTCTGCTCATCGGTCTCCATTCCTTCGCAAAGAGTATGGATGCCAAGCTTGTGGGCGACATCAATCATAGCCTTGATTATGACCCTGTTAGCACCATTTCTTGAATCAAGGTTCAGCAGAAGGTTCATGTCAAACTTGATCAGATCTATATCAAAATTACTGAAAACGTTGAGGGATGAATATCCGCTTCCGAAATCATCCACCCAAAGCTTGTAGCCACTTTCTCGGATCTTGGCAAGCTGCTCATAGAACTTGTCGGTAGCTGTTGCCAGCCCCTGCTCCGTGATCTCAATGTAGAAATAGCTCTTATCTATGCCATACTGACTAATATCATACTTATCATAGATCCTGTTGATCTCGCCAACCACATCAACATAATCAAAATCCTGACGCGAGAAATTAATTGAAACAGGTAAAAGAGGAAGCCCCTCATCGTAACGGATCTTTATCTCCTTACAAACCGTCTCAAACATGTATAGATCCATCTCATGCATCAGATGGTACTTTTCAAGGGCAGGTATGAAGTCAGCCGGATTTATAAGTCCATACACAGGATCCATCCATCTCGCCAAAGCCTCAAATCCCATGCCATTGCCGGTTTCAATGCGCTGGAAGCACTGGTAAAAGACCTTTATCCAGCCCTGTTCCTTAGCCTTATCGAAATTTTCAATAATGTATCTCTGGTGATTATAAAGAGTATCATCCTCTTCGGTGTAGAATCTGTAGAACTTATTCAGGTCCTCACCCACAAGTTTATTGGCCCTTACGGCGTGATCAACGGCTTCTTCAAATGTAACGCTGTCGTTGCCCACAAATATCCCGACATTCAGTCCCGTTGTTGTACCATAGGCTCTTAATTTAATCTCAGAATTTACTCTTTCAATTTTGCTGATAATATCTTCTTCGGCATGATATTCATCAACAACGCAAAAATGATCAGAGAAGATCCTCGAAACCATTGCATGAGGAAACTCAGCAGCAAGAACATTGGAAACGAGTACAAGGAGGTCGTCACCTCTTTTTATCCCGTATCTCCTGTTATAGGACTGCATGGAATCAATGTCCGCATAAAGAGTCACAGGAGTTCCGCCACCGGCAATAATTTCCTGTATCTTTCCGTTACCATATTTGTTAGTATAGTTAATGTTTGGCAGATTGGTCAGCGCATCGATATAGAATTCATCATTTTGGAACAGCTTGTACTTATTTGATATTTCCAAAAGACTCTGTTCATGCTTTTGAACGTCGTTGTACACCAAGAAGGCCACTTCAGTTCCATCGTCCATGGTCTGCCAATAGCCGATTCCATGAATAAGGTGAAAACCATCATCCAGCCTGACTCTGAAAGTAATGTCATAGTCGTTTTTCTTATCAAGGAAATCGTAACTGATTGCCTTAAGCTTTTCTTCCTCAGAAGGATGTACCCTGTCAAAAAGGCCATCTTTCAGCTTGTCGCCGTAATAGCCAAACAGCTCTTCTCTGGAAATATTATTCAGCTCAAGAAAGCCATCAGAAATAACAAGCGGCTCAAATTCACCGCTTGCACCCGGCCCCATTATGATCAATGGAATCCTAAGATTCTCATAAGATTTTTTTATTTCATCAGAGAATTTTTGCAACAAACTTTCTCCTTATAAACAAAGTCATACAAATTTATTTTACATTAAAACGATAGCAACTGCCTAAAATATTGATAAAATATTTCTAAACAACTGTAACACCCCATATTTAAGCCATAGAAACGAGGAAATTTTAAAATGAACAGAATTCTTACAGAACTCAAACATATAATGGACAACTGCCTTAAGACCGACCTCCCAGGCGTAAGCAGGTCAAACCTGGAGGATAACGGCGCTGTCTTTTACATGAACGGAAACAATGGCACGGAATTCGACTGGTATGTTAACGAGAAACTGTCCAGCTTCATGATATTCTACAACGACAAGGAAAACCTGGGCGCAGTAAAGGCGACCATCTATGATCGCGGCGAAGTGGTGGTTTATACTTATGGATCTCAGGGAAAAGAGCTTGTCAACGAAACCCAGACTTCTATAGATGCTACAGAAAAAGAGATGCTGGAACTTGCTGTGCTTCTGAGAACAGAAGCAGACGATAAGCTCATCTGGGACAAAAATATCGAAGACATAAACACCGATCACTCTCCAAGCAGCGATGCGGTAAAAGAGTTCCTGGCCCACGCAGAGTTCTATCAGGACATGATACAGCGCAGAGACATGATGGGTCAGATTGCATATGTTTCAAAAAAGATCCTGGAAGAAGGCTGGAAAGTCGGTTACATGACCCGTGATGAATCAGTCCGTGACAATGACAGCGGATGGTGCTTCATGGCCGGCAACGAGGATGATGCTTACAATGATGATTACAAAAACATCGCCCTGATGAGCATAGCTGAAGTCACCCGCCTTGATCCCGATGTCATGGCTCATATCACCGAGCCTGTAGGCACTGCTCTGATAAGAGTTTCTCCGGATACTTTGGAGATAGACCACAACGACAAACCAATCTTCTGCCAAAAAAGGGAGTCATAAAAGTCTTTTAAGAAGCTGCTCCTTATTCTCAATGAACATCTTCGTTATCTGATAGCTGTCCGTATTCTCATATTCGATCGGGTGAATCTGCCCCTCATCGAAGCTGAGGATCTCCGCCCCGGGTATGCCAAGGAGAATAGGAGAATGTGTAACCATGATAAACTGCGAATCTTCTTTCGCACAGTTCACGATCTCCAGGAGCAGGGTCAATTGTCTTTGCGGAGACAAAGCAGCCTCCGGCTCATCCAAAAGATATATCCCCTGTCCGCCGAAGTTATCCTGAACCAGCTTCAGGAAGCTCTCTCCATGGGACTTCTCATGATACTGCTGAGGCACACCACCCCATTTGCTGTACTCGACTTCAGCAGAAGCCACGTTGTAAAAGCTCTCCGCCCTCAGGAAGTATCCCCACTTCGGCTTTCTGATTCCTCTGGAGAGTCTGATGGCATCACACAGCTCTGAGTGTGAATCATATGTTGAGAAGCTGTAGTTTCTGGTCCCACCTTCCGGATTGAATCCATAACTTACAGCAATCGCCTCCAACATCGTAGACTTGCCACTACCGTTTTCGCCAACAAATATCGTGATATTCTTGTTAAAAGACAACTCCTCCAGCCCTTTAATTGCCTCAATTCCACGAAGGTAACTACCCTCATCTATTTTGTTCCAATCTATGCTTACGCCCTGTATCGGTAAGCTCATTCTTTCATCTAGGAAATCCACACTCATATTTTTCTCCATCAATCACAATCTAATACTGCGGAAACTTAATCCTTATTATACATCAAAGCTTCATGCATCTTTATTGCGACTATATTGACATTTTTTATGTTTTAGAATAGATTCAAATTAAGAAACGGGTTTTCACCACACTTATTGTTGTGGCCTGCTCGTTTCTTTTTTTATGCGTTGAAATGCATCCCCCTTCTCATCAACAAGCACCTCTATTGCGCCAACATATGTTTCAAAGCGAATGCCCATGCATTCACCTTCCTGATAGGTAAATACTTTGCACCAAATATCCTCACAAGCCTGAATGGCTATCGTTTTCTCCATCCAGTCGATTATCTTATCTTCTGTCTCGTACTGATCAGCAACGGGCATTTTCATATACTCAAACCTCAGACGGTCCTCCATGGAAGAGCTTGCAAATATGCACTTTTTAAATGCACTGCCAAGCATCATGTAGAGAATATAGGTCGTGGCCATCTGCGCGTTGTAGCGCTTTCTTCCTCTTTTTGCCTGGTAGATGTAAGCGATCTGATTTTTGATTTTCATCTTAGAATTCATAACAATCCTCCATAATTTCAATCAATGATTTGTAACTCCATATTCAGTTTTCAAGGAACAAAAAAGCAGATTTGAACCCAGTTATGGCGTAATTCACCGGTAACAATTGTCAAATCTGCTTCTGCTCTTTTATGAAATTATGAAGTGATTTTATCAATTTCAGATCGTCATGTAACTAAACCTGTGGTTTAATTCTCTTTATTTGAACAGCTTAGCTCCCATTTCGAAAGCTCTTTTGCACTCTTCAGGGAAGACTGTATCATGCCGTTGCTGCTTGGCTTCTGGGTTAAACATTGTCCATGGCCAGTCTGTCTTGCTGTAATCCTTAAGCTGCAGAGTGTCTCCACTGATCAGGACTTCGGTTGGTCCGACAAATGTATTCAGTGTCTGCTGATAGCTGTCGATAAGCTCTTTATACATCGTGTCAGGTGCATTGCTGGTCATTACTAGCAGAACCGGTATCGGATGCTCGTTGCAGCAAGGGTTCTCTCTGTTGTAGGTCAGGTTCTGGAAGATAAGCCTTTCGTACAGCGCCCTGAAAGAGGCTGTAAGGTTTGAGAGGTAATTGGGTGAGCCGATGATCAGGCCATCTGATTCGCGGATGGCGTCAAGCACTTGTGTAAGTCCGTCTCTGCAAATACAATGTCCTTTGAACTGCTCTCTCTTGCAGCCGAAACAGGAGATGCATCCTGTGTACTTATCAAGCTTGAAGAGATCAAAGCGCACAATCTCTGCTCCTACGCTTTCAGCGCCTTTCGAAGCCTCAGTGAGGATTGTGTCAGTGTTCCAGCCTTTTCTTGGTCCTGCGTTTACTACTACAATTTTTTTGCCCATAAGAAATCCTCCTATAAAATCACTCGCACAAAAATGCTGCTACGCCTACATCATACACATGGACAGTCCGTCCGAACCTGTCCACTTCTCGGGGAACAATTTCTCCTTTTTCAATCTTCAGCGCTCCTTCGATGAGCTTTGGAACGATTGAGTAATTCACCGGAAGTGTTCCATGATTGGCATATATCCCTTTGATTTCATCCTTGTATTTATCAAGTCTCCTAAGGCTGTGGATGTACGCGCTCAAATCCCTCATCTCACCGAACATGAAGATATGCCCATCCTGTATAGGATCGCCACTAAAGAGCATTCCGCTGTTTTTGTCCAGCAGAGCTGTGCTGCCCGGTGTATGTCCCGGGAGTGCAATTGCAAGAAGCTCGCGCTCTCCAAGATCGATCACATCGCCATCATATACAGGGACAATCTTCTGGGATGGATGCGGCAGTTTGTAATTGACCAACTCCGAGAGATTCATCATTACTTCATCAAACTCTTCGTTGCTCCCAACATGATCTATGTCCGTGTGCGTGTTAAAGAGCCGGATTGGAAGATCTGTCAGCTCCTCCGAAAGCTCTTTTGCATTATGAGTTTCCATTCCACTATCAATAAGCAGCGCTTCCTTCTTGCCAATCAAAAGGAAGAATCTCACACCGCCTTCATCGTACTGATATGTAATATCATCAATCTTTTCCCAACTCATTTTGCCTTCTCCCCTTTGCCTGTCATGCAGGATAAAATGGGCATTTCTCCCTTATGCACTGCTGATTCTCGGAAGAAAACTCACATTCCTGCTGTTCGTACTCAAGCTTTACATTGTAGTGCTCGTTAACATATTCGATTCCATTTTTAAAAGAGATCATGGCGTCCCTTTTGCAGCATCGAGGGCCGTTCACCTTTCCGAGCTCGCTCAGGGCGGCTGATGTGAACTGCATGTGATTTCCCCAGGTGCCATCAGCAGAGAGCGGACCTGTTCCATCAATTATTGAAAGAGCTGCTCCAATAGATGTCACTGCTCCGCAGACTCCCCAAAGTCCGCACATGGCTCCGGGCATTCTGAGGCCTTCCCCAAGAAGCTTTTCGAGAGCCTCATCGATGTTGATATCGCCGCCGGCATTCTTATATGCCATCAAAAGACATGCACCATCTAATATATGGTGCTCCGGGCCGTGGATACTCACGTAATCCTTCTTGGCCATTCTTTTGAATATGGCAACAGGGCTTGTGCCTGCTTCATTCTTTATATCATTGATGATAAGTCGCGCTTTATCTTCTACCATGCTTAATCCTCGTATTATTTGTTTATACCATTTGCTATGATTTTAATAAAGCTTTTGTACTATCCATTAGATTGAGCTGTTCACCACTTAGATAGCTTCTAACTTCTTAACCGTCACTTCGCATGCCTTTGAGGATATATCGCAACCTATAAATCTTCTGCCAAGTTTTTTGGCAACCACTGCGGTAGTTCCGCCGCCTAAGAAGAAGTCAGCAACCTGGTCTCCGGGATTAGTCACAATACGTATGATCCTGTCCAATACCGCTTCAGGCTTGGGCGTATCATACGCATCTGCCACACCGATCCTTGTGTAAGTATCAAGCATCTCGTGCTCGTTCCAGAGATTTCCGACAGGGATCACGTTAGAGATCCTGTAAGGCAGACCGTCAATCACCTTCACCTCTCCGGCTTCCTTCATGCCATCAAACTGAGCAGGGCTTATGAGCCAGTGCTTGTTTACAGGCTTTAAATCTATGGCCTTGTCGTCAACGTATCTTATATCGTCTCTTCCCTCGAGATGACCGTTTTCAAACAAAGGAACAATCCTCTTGGTCTCTCCCCTAAGCTCGTTAAATACAAAGTTTTTCGGATCTTTTACGTAGTACAGGATGATATCCACCTGTGAATCGAAATTGGAAAAGAAACCTCTTTCCTTACTGTGCTGACGATAGATCCTGTTCCTGAAACAGCTTGTTCCAAAGATCTCATCCATAAGTATTCGCATATATGAGTCCATGCGCCAGTTACAGTGGATGAAAATACTGCCATTTGGAGCCAGCACACGCTTCATTTCCGTAATCCTTGGTCTGTACCATTCCATTGCCTCATCAGGGTCGCCAAGATCATCCGAATAGTCATCAAATATTTTTCCTGTGTTGTACAGAATATCGCAGTAAATCAGGTTAATTGAATCATCCGAAAGATTCTTTAAAAGCTCAAGATTATCATTCTGATAGATCTTAATATCATTTTTGTCATAGTAAATGCTCATTATTACAACATCTCCTTCAATATACCTTAATTCTTCATGAATGCCGGTTCACTCATTTTTTCATCTTATACTCCTGATGGCCACTCTGAGCCAACATCTAAGCCTTGTTCCACAAGCCAGTCGTCTTCAGCTGATACAAACTTCTCGTTCCCGGCATCATCAACAAGAGTTACTGACACCTTAGGCTTCTGTCCAGGCTGGAGCTCCTCGCAGCCATAATCTCCATCAAATATCTGCTTGATTTTCCACATGTTTCTTTGTACAAGTCCTCCTGCATGATCAGTCCTTTTAATTATATGTCAAAATGGGGGTTCGGTGCTATGTGTAATACACCGAAGTCTTTGTTTGGCTTAGCGATTTTTATAGAATTTCATGGGTCGTCGGACTAAGAAGTATATATGTCTTATTTAGGCCGACTTTTTTATCGAAAAATGTCTTTTTTAACTTCTCGAGAGACACTATAGTCGGACTGACCATACTCCACAGAATCACTAGTCCGATAAATTGACTATTTTCATCTCATTTTCATTGGCTTGCAAGCCAAAGAGTCGGACCAGCTTTCCGGATATATGCTGCTTAGTCCGATAAACAGGCCATTTCCATCACATTTTTATTGGATTGCAAGCCAAAAAGTCGCCAAAGAGTCGGACCAGTTTTCCGGATATATGCAGCTCAGTCCGACAAATGGACTATTTCCCTTACATTTTCATTGGATCTCAAGCCAAAAAGTCGGACCAGCTTTCCAGATATATGCGTCATAGTCCGATAATGAGCAATCGCCGTTCTACTGTGATCTAAAAAAAGGCTACCGAATAGTGAATCCGGTAGCCCACTTTTTCATTACTTCAGCTGTGCGCCATCTTTGAAGGCATTTCCAACCTTTTCTCCAATTCCGTAATATCCATTACCGAAGGGATCAAAACTAATAGGTCTTACCTTTGTGATATCGACAGCACCATCTGTCACTACGCTTTCATCGGCAGAGACATTTACGATTTCTCCAAGAAGGATGCCATCTTCGAAACTCTTCACCTTGCACTCAAGTGCAACGGGCAATTCCTCAATTAACGGAGCGTCTACAAACTCGCTCTTTACTGCGTGGAATCCGGCCTTTTCAAATTTGTCTGGTACTTTTCTGCCTGATTCGATGCCGACATAATCGCAAGGGATTACCTGCGCTTCTGTAGCAAGGCTTACTGTGAAAGCGCCTCTCTTTGCAAGATTGTCAGTAGTCTTGTGCTCGGACAAACTGATCGTTATCTCTTTAAAGTCAGTGGTTATGCCCCAAGCTGCGTTCATCGCATTTGGTACTCCATTCTCATCATAGGTTGCGATGATAAGGACCGGCTGTGGGTACATTAGTGGTTTTGCTCCGAAATTAACTCTGCTCATTTGTTTCCTCCTTTACGCTTGTTCTTTCTATATGTCTCAATTTCTTCCGCTATCGTGTTGTAGTCTCTCTCAAACAGTTCCTCGTATGCCTGCTTCCATAGGACATCGCCGGGGACTTTCTCAATGAGCTTTTCCTGTACAAAGAGCTTGCTCTTTTCTTTATATTTTGGAAGATCATTTTTCTCTAGAAGATGATTTAACTCAGTTCTCCAAAGGATAGAGATTTTTCTCTTGTCTTTTACCCTGGGATTGGCATCCGCCTGCCTCATCACGTAAAAGTCCGGCGCTCCGTTCTCGTCAGCTTCAACCGTGATGATACCCCACCAGTCGGGAACATGCTCTTTTACATGGGCTGCGTGCGACGAGCCTACCACGATGATGTTGCGGTCGTAATACCAGTTGTAGTTCTTGACCTGCTTCTCGAGCCTGGCGTAGGTATCAGCATCGCTCTTTATCTCGATGCCATACAGATAATCCGGCGTGATCATGACAACATCTGCCCTGGCGCTGCCGGTTCTCTTCTCCTCGAGAATCCTTACTTTTCCAAAAGAGCTTTCGAGGAAATCAAACAGTGGCTCCCTGATATCTTTGTCATAGAATATGTCTTTACTCATCTTATCATACATAGCTCCCTAAACGTGCCGGGCGACAAGCCTTTTGGCTTTTGGCACAATCACCCTAAAAGCACTATAATTATTGTATCAAATAATTGATTCACAGAAAGGATATCTGATATGAGTGAAAATAATGATAACAAAAACAAACACAGCATAACTACAGGAGCTGCTACGCTCATATCTGTACTTGCTGTGCCTGTAACTCTTCTGGCTAGTTTATTAATTTCTAACAGGAAAAAGAAATAGTCCCAGGAATGACACAACGCCGTGAATAGGGATCGAACCTATCTTCCCGTGAAGGAAACCGCTGATTAGCAATCAGGTGCCTTACCACTCGGCCATCACGGCTAATGCATTATCGCATTAAGTGGGCAAGATGGGTGTCGAGCCCATTACCTCCGAAGAGAGCGGATTTACAGTCCGCCGCGTTTGCCGATTCGCTACTTACCCTTACTCCCGGAGCCGCGCCCAAGGCGCAGCTCCTCTATCCAATATGATCGTTCCCGCGCCTA
>JAEEGH010010096.1_pt1 | contig 21779 bp, 17 predicted proteins | sample 9134181 | NCBI WGS metagenome assembly JAEEGH01 (sample SAMN16246544, study PRJNA631951) | gut metagenome | biome: gut microbiome; feature: rumen; material: DP-attached | host: Bos | place: Iran: Karaj | collected 2018-10
TTCGGAGGTTCTTTTTTTGCGGTATTGCGCATGGGTATGCAGATATTTTGCAAAAAATGAAAAAAGGGCTTTACCGGAATTTGCGCGCATGGTATGATGATATATAACCATGGAATACCATGAATAAAAGGAGGAAGCACATGATCATTTCAAAGCCTGCCATTGCGGGCACGGTGGAATCCAGCGACGCGCTCGTCTCGGTTGAGCCGGGAGACGGCAAGATCGAGCTGACGCTGACCTCGAGCGTAATGAACCAGTACGGGCGGCAGATCCGCGAAACCGTATTGGAGACGCTCGAACGGTTGGACGTCAAGAGCGTGAAAATCAATGTGGTGGACAAGGGCGCCCTGGACTGCACGCTGAAAGCGCGCGTGGAATGCGCGGTGTTCAGAAGCTGCGACGCATCCGAAAAGGACATTCCCTGGGGAGGTGTCATCAAATGATCCCGAGACCGAAACCGGAACGGTTCCGTCTGCGCCGGACCATGATGTTCATGAACGCGCAGAAGCCGGGACTCATCAAGGACGCGTACATCTACGGCTGCGACAGCATCATGCTCGACCTTGAGGATGCGGTTGCCGAGAATCAGAAGGACGCGGCACGCTTTTCGCTGTATCATGCGCTGAAAACGATCGACTACGGCGATACCGAAGTCATCGTCCGCATCAACGGGCTCGACACGCCGCACTGGCAGGAGGATATCCGCGTGTGCGTCGCGGGCGGCGCGGACGGCATCCGCATCGCAAAGTGCGAGAGCGCGCAGGACGTCAAAACCGTCGAGGCGGCGACCGAGGCGGCGGAACGGGAGTTCGGCGTCGAAGTCGGCAGAACGCTTCTGATGGCGGCGCTCGAAAGCCCGAAGGGCATTCTGAACGCATACGAGATCTGCTCCGCTTCCGACCGTATGTTCGGCGTGGCGATCTCCGGCGGCGACTTCCGCAAGTGCATGCAGACCAAGCCCCAGCCCGACGGCATCGATATGCTTGTCGCGCGCGGTCAGATGCTGATCGCGGCAAGAGCGGCGGGCGTGCAGTGCTTTGACACGGTCTTTACAAACCTCGACGACATGGCGGGCTACGAAGCCGAAGTGCGTCAGAACAAGGCGATGGGCTTTGACGGCAAGAGCCTCATCAACCCGAAGCAGATCCGTCTCGTACATGAGATCTTCGCTCCGACCGAGAAGGAGATCCTGCAGGCGGAAAAGATCGTCCGCGCATACCGTGAGCAGAGCGCGGCAGGCGTCGGCGTCTTCACCGTCGACGGCAAGATGATCGACATCGCATTCATTCCCGGCGCGGAGCGCACCCTGAAACTCGCCCGTGCCTGCGGACTTTGGGAGGGGGATCTGGTATGAAGAATTACGTCGGAAGAGAAATCCCGGATTACCTGCTTCAGAACGGCAAGGAGGTCTATCAGGGCAAGAATTACATGGACGGCAAGTACCTTAAGAAGGCTTCGCCGTGCACCCGCCGCTATGAAAAGCCGCAGGAGAGCAAGATCGTCGCGACGCTCGCGGACGCGCTCCGTCAGTGCGGCGCGAAGAGCGGCATGACGTTCTCGTTCCACCATCATCTGCGCGACGGCGATTTCGTGGTCAACATGGTCATGAAGACGGCGATCGAGGAGCTCGGTCTCGACAACCTCACAATCGCGGCGACGAGCCTCGGCGCGGCGCACGATCCGGTGGCGGAATACATCACCGAGGGCAAGGTCGTCGGCATCCAGACGAGCGGCATCCGCGGCAAGATCGGCGAAGTCGTCTCAAAGGGCTTGCTCAAGACGCCCGCGATCGTCAGAAGCCACGGCGGACGTCCGCGCGCGATCGAAGGCGGCGAAGTGCATATCGACATCGCGTTCGTCGCGGCGCCGACCTCTGACTGCGTCGGCAACTGCCGCGGCATCGGCGGCAAGTCGAACTGCGGTTCGATGGGCTACGCCATGACCGACGCGAAGTACGCGGACCACGTGGTCGTCGTGACCGACTGCCTCGTGGACTTCCCGAACATGCCGGCGTCCGTGGAAGCGATCGATGTGGACGCGGTCGTGATCGTGGACTCGATCGGCAACCCGAAGAAGATCGCGTCCGCAGCGGCGCGCATCTCGCAGAACCCGCGCGACCTGATGATGGCGGAGAACGTCGCAAAGGTCATTGCGGCGACGCCGTACTTCAAGGAGGGCTTCTCGTTCCAGACCGGCGTCGGCGGTCCAAGCTTGGCGGCGAACCTGTTCCTCGAGAAGTACATGGACGAACGCGGCATCAAGATGGGCTGGGCGATCGGCGGCATCTGCGGACCGATGGTCGAAATGCTCAAGAAGGGCAAGGTCGGCAAGGTCATCGACGTGCAGGACTTCGACCTTGACGCGGTCAACTCGATCAACCAGACGCCGAATCACTTCGAGATGAGCGCAAGCCAGTACGCGAACCCCGCGAACAAGGGCGCGTTCGTCAACAAGCTGGACTTCGTCGTGCTCGCGGCGCTCGAAATCGACACCGGCTTCAACGTCAACGTTCTGACCGGTTCGGACGGCGTGCTGCGCGGCGCGCCCGGCGGACATCCGGACACCGCGGCGGGTTCGAAGTGCTGCATCATCGTCACGCCGTTGATCCGCGGCAGAATGGCGACCGTCTGCGAACACGTCGTGACCGTCACCACGCCCGGCGACTGCGTGGACGTGCTCGTGACCGACTACGGCATCGCGGTCAATCCCCTGCGTCCCGACCTCATCGAGTGTCTCGACAACGCGGGCATTCCGCACGTGTCGATCGAATCCCTCAAGGAGAAGGCGTACAGCCTCGTCGGCAGGCCGGACGACCTTCAGTGGGAAGACAAGGTCGTTGCGATCCTCGAAGCGCGCGACGGCACGATTCTCGACGTCGTCCGCAAGATCAAACCGTTCACCTTGGAATAAAACCGTATCTGATCCCGGGAAGATCTGCTTCTCCCCGGGACCGTTTGTTCCCCGCTCAACCGTTCAGAGGAGGGTATTATGGGCAACTTCTTTACTTCCGTCTGGGGATTCATGCAGAGTGACGTCTTTGTCGGCATTCTCGGTCTCCTGACCATTGCTGCAATCGTGATCATGCTGTTCAAGAGCAAGATGCAGCCGGCGATTGCGTTCATCACTTTTCCGGCGATCCTTGCGGTCATTCTGGTGCTGTTGGGCCGCTACTCCTTCGACGACGTTGCGACAATGATCAAATCGGGCTTTTCCAGCACCGGTCCGACCGCCGCGCTGTTCGTGTTCTCCGTCCTGTACTTCGGAATCATGACCGACGCGGGCATGTTTGACGTCATCATCGGAAAACTCATGAAGCTGGTCGGCGACAATGTCGTCGGCGTCTGTATCGTCACGGCGATCATCGCGCTCGTCGGACACCTCGACGGCGGCGGCGCGTCGACGTTCTGTATCGTCATTCCCGCCATGCTGCCGGTCTTTAAACGCATGCACATGCGCCCCACGACGCTGCTGCGCATCGCGGTCCTTGCGATGGGCGTTCTGAATCTGATGCCGTGGGCAGGTCCGACCATGCGCGCGGCGTCGGTGCTCGGCATGGAAGCGGGCGCGCTGTGGAAGACGATCCTGCCGATCCAGATTTTCGGCATCGTGCTCGCGCTGGCGCATGCGGTCCTCTCCGGTTTTCTCGAGAAGCGCCGCGGCGCGGGTCTGCACGGCAAGCTCGCCGAACAGGAAGGCGAGGTCGACCTCAAGGAGGCGCTGCACGAGGAGAAGGAAAACGATCTGGCGCGTCCGAAGCTGTTCATCGTCAACATTCTGCTGACGCTCGCGATCATCGCGATGCTGATCTGGGACGAGTTCCCGAGCTACGTGCCGTTCATGATCGGCTGCGCGCTTGCGCTGTTCATCAACTACGGCTTCTCCGCCAAGATGCACAAGAAGATCATCAACCTGCATGCGGGTCCAGCGCTCATGATGTGCTCCACGCTGATGGGCGCGGCGATCCTGATGGGCGTTCTGACCACGAGCATCGGCGCGGACGGCAAGGCAATCTCCGCAAAGGTCATGGAGCTGCCGCCGGATGCGATCCCGTCCGTCGTCCGCTGCCTTGCGAACATCATTTCGTCGATCCTGCCGAAGGCGCTCGGTCAGCATCTGCCGCTGATCATCGGCGTCCTGTCCGTGCCGCTGGCGCTTGCGTTTGATACCGACAGCTACTTCTACGGCATGCTGCCGGTCATGATCGGCATCGGTCAGGCGTTCGGCGTCAACGCGCTGCCAATCGCGGTCGCGATGGTCGTCTGCCGCAACTGCGCGACGTTCATCAGCCCGATGGTTCCCGCAACGCTGCTGGGCACCGGTCTTGCCGAAGTCGAGATCAAGGACCACATCAAGGCGAGCTTCCTCTACGTCTGGGTGTTCTCGATCCTGTGCATGATCTTTGCCGCGATCTTCGGCATTATGCCGCTGTAATCCGTTTTACCCCGTACGGCTGCCGGAAAACCGGCAGCCGTTTTATATCTTGAAATCCCGAGCGGAAAAGTAGGAAATAACGCTTGCATTTTGCCGCCGTTCTGTTACAATAAAATGATACAACAGCCGTTTGACGATCGGAGGGCAATGCCTTGATATTCGGAAAACACATCAACAAATACTACCTGAAATACGCGCCGATGCTGCTTCTGGGAGCGATCGCGCTGATCCTCGTCGATTACGTGCAGCTGATCATTCCGGAGCTCTACCGGATGCTGATCAACGGGTTGAATGAAGGTCACGTGCTGTACAAGGGTGCGGACGTGCCGTTCAACCTCAGCTTTCTGCTGGATCGGATCTGCCTGCCCGTGATCGTCGTCATCTGCGTCATGGTCGTCGGGCGGTTCCTGTGGCGCGTGTGCTTCTTCGGCTCGGCGATCCGCGTCGAAACAAACCTGCGCATTCAGATGTTCGACCACTGCAAGGACCTTTCGCGCGAATACTATCAGGTCAACAAGGTCGGCAACCTGATGAGCCTGTTCACAAACGACCTCGATACGATTCAGGAGTGCTTCGGCGACGGGCTTCTGATGTTCTTTGACGCGCTGTTTCTCGGCGTGCTCGCGTTCATCAAGATGTGGCGCATGGACGTCGGGCTGACGCTTCTGACGCTGATTCCGCTCGGACTGCTGCTGCTCATCGGCACCGTTATGGGCAAGACCATGATGAAGAAATGGGAGGTGCGCCAGCAGGCGTTTTCGAACCTCTCCGATTTCGCGCAGGAGAGCTTTTCGGGCTATGCGGTCGTCAAAGCGTTCGTCAAGGAGCTCAAGCAGCTGCTGTCGTTCCGCAAGCTGAACATCGAAAACGAGGAAACGAACGTCAGCTACACCCGCGTGTCCACGCTGATGCACGTGTGCATCGTCATGCTGGTCGAGACGGTCATCTGCGTGATCCTCGGCTACGGCGGCTACCTCGTCTACAAAAAGCAGTTCAACGCCGGACAGCTCGTCGAATACATCGCCTACTTCTCCTCGGTCGTATGGCCGGTCATGGCGGTGTCGATGCTGATCGAAAAATCCGCCCGCGGCAAGGCGTCGATGAACCGCATCTCGAAGCTTTTGGAGGCGGAGATCGTCGTGCACGACGCGCCGGGCGTCAGGGATCTTCCCGAAATCAAGGGCAAGATCGAATTCAGAGACCTCACCTTCCGCTATCCGGACGGCGAATTCAACGCGCTCGAGCATGTGTCGTTCACGATCGAGCCGGGCGAGAGCGTCGGACTGATCGGCAAGACCGGCGCGGGCAAGACGACGATCGTCGACCTGATCCTGCGCACCTACAACGTCCCGAAGGGCACGCTGCTGATCGACGACAACGACGTCAACGACATTTCGATCCGCTCGGTCCGCGACGGCTGCGCCTATGTGCCGCAGGACAACTTCCTGTTCTCGGACACGATCGCAAACAACATCAACTTCGCCTACGACGAGCTGGACGAACAGGCGGTCGAGCAGGCGGCCGTGCTCTCGGACGTGCATGACAACATCGCCGAGTTCCGCGACGGCTACAAGACGATCCTCGGCGAACGCGGCGTCACCGTGTCCGGCGGACAGAAGCAGCGTATCTCGATCGCACGCGCGCTGATGAAGAACGCGCCGATCCTGATTCTCGACGACTCCGTTTCGGCGGTCGACACCGACACCGAAAAGGTCATCCTGAAAAACCTCCGGGAGAATCGCGCCGGCAAGACGACGATTCTGATTGCGCACCGCATCTCGACGGTACGCGATCTCGATAAGCTGATCTTCGTGGAGGACGGCCGCGTGATCGCGGTCGGCAGCCACGACGCCCTCATTGAGACCTGCCCCGCGTACGCGCGCATGGTCGAACTGCAGCGGCTCGAAGAAGCCGCGAACGCGTGAAGGAGGTGACGGACATGCACGACTACTATCCTCTGCTCCTCGTCGGCGGCATCATCGGGCTGATCTCGATTGTGCTGATCGTCGCGTTCGCCATGATCAAGGACAAAAAGCAGGCGATCGGCTTTGACCGTCACATGAAGGACGGCGAGATCATCCGTCGGCTCATGAAATACGCAAAGCCCTATGCGGGCAAGTTCGTATTCGTCGGCTTCACGGTCATCGTCGGCATCGCGTACGACGTCCTCTCTCCGCTGCTGGTCGGCAAGATCACCGATCTGATCCGCGCCGATTTCGAGCTTCCGCCGCTGTTCCGCATGGTCGCAACCTACGCGGGCATCCTGATCGTCTCGATGGTCTGCACCTATATCCAGGCGATCGTGCTGCAGAAGGTCGGACAAAAGATCATCTCCGGCATGCGCGAGGACCTCTTTACGCACATCGAATCGCTCTCGCACGAGCAGATGAATGCGATCCCGGTCGGCAAGCTCGTCACGCGCGTGACGAACGACACGAACGCGATCTCGCTGATGTTCACCTCGCTGCTCGTCAACCTCGTCAAGAATATGTTCGTCATCATCGGCGTGCTTGCGGCGATGATCACCCTGAATTACGAACTGACGCTGATGGTGCTGTGCTTCGTGCCGTTTATCGTGCTGTTCTCGATCATCTTCCGCAAGTTCGCGCGCCGCGCGTACCGCCGCGTCAAGGACCGCACGACCGACATCAACACGTATCTTTCCGAGAACCTCTCGGGCATCAAGATCACGCAGATCTTCAACCGCGAAAGCGAAAAGCTGCGCGACTTTACCGACAAGAGCAACAAACTCGGCAAGGCGAAGCGCGAGCAGATTCTGGTGTTCGGCATCTTCCGTCCGCTCGTGTACATGCTCTACATCAGCTCGGTGCTCTGCCTGTTCTTCCTCGGCGGCAAGGGCTATCTCGACGGCGCGTCGTTCCTCGGACAGACGCTTGAGGTCAGCACGATCGTCAGCTTCTACATGTACATCGGCAAGTTCTTCAACCCGATCCAGAACCTTGCCGAGCAGTTCAACTGGCTGCAGTCCGCGTTTGCGTCCGCCGAAAAGGTCTTTACGATCATGGACATCGAGCCGAAGCTCGTCGACGCGCCGGACGCGATCGAACTTAAAGAAGTGCGCGGCGAGATCGAATTCAAAGACGTCTGGTTCAGCTACATTCCGGGTGAATGGGTGCTGAAGGGCGTTTCGTTCCGCGTCAACCCGAAGGACACCGTGGCGTTCGTCGGACCGACCGGCTCCGGCAAGACGACGATCCTTTCGCTGATCTGCCGCAACTACGAATTCCAGAAGGGCGAGATCCTGATCGACGGCATCGACATCCGCAAGATCAAGGTCGCGTCGCTGAGACGGCACTTCGGACAGATGCTGCAGGACGTCTTCCTGTTCTCCGGCACGATCCGCAGCAACATCCTGCTCGGGCTCGACGGCGTGAACGACGACGAGATCATGGCGGCGTGCCGCTACGTCAACGCCGATCACTTCATCAACAAGCTTGAAAACGGGCTTGACGAGGTCGTGCGCGAGCGCGGCAACAACTTCTCGGCGGGACAGCGGCAGCTTCTGAGCTTCGCGCGGACCATCATCCACAAGCCCGCGGTCATGATCCTGGACGAGGCGACCGCGAACATCGATACCGAGACCGAGGTCCTCATTCAGGACTCGCTCGAAAAGATGATGAACATCGGCACCATGCTGATCGTCGCGCACCGGCTTTCCACGATCCAGCACGCCGACAACATCCTTGTGCTGAGCAAGGGCGAGATCGTCGAACAGGGCAGCCATCAGGATCTGCTCGAAAAGAAGGGCAAGTACTATGCGCTCTACATGCTGCAGTTCGAAAAGGAACGCATGCGGCTCGAGGCGCAATCCCCCCGCAACTGATTCCGTGTTTACCGGCAGAGCCGCTGAAAATCGACAGCGGCTCTGTTTTTTTGCAATCAATCCTTTTCAAACGATATTCCGCGTGCTATACTGATAATGAGAGTATATACGCCGTGCGCAAAAGGAGGATCTTATGGAACAACAAACCACGAAGAAGAAAAACAAACATTCCGTCCCGCTTTGGCTGCTTCTCCTGCTCTGCGGCATCATTATTCTGATGACGCTTGCGATTTCCTTCCTCGTGCTGCTGCGCCTCGACGTCATCCGCTGCGTACCGGTCAAAGCGCCGGAGGCCGAAGCGACGCCTGCCGCGATCGCACCGACTACGGCGCCGTCGGCGACGGAAACGCAGCCCGGAACGGCGGAGCAGACGACGCCGGAACCGGTCGAGACCGGCGAACCGTCCGGCAATTCATCCGGCGAAGCGACCGAGAAGCCGTCCGAGAATCCGTCCGGCGAAGCGACCGAGCCGCCGACTGCGGAACCGACCGAGAAGCCGACGCCCGAGCCGACTGCGGAACCCACCGAAGCGCCGACCGAGAAGCCGACGCCGAAGTCCACGCCCAAGCCGGACTGGTTCTGGTTCGGCGGTCAGAAGATCAAGACCGGTTCCACGTCGATCGACGGCAAAAAGCTCAAGATCAACGGCAAAAAGAACAAGCTGACGCACATCCCCGAGAGCGAGGTGGCGGATCTCGTGGAGCTGTGCCCGAATCTCGAGCTGCTTGAGCTCGAATACTGCTATATGGACGATTACGAGCCGCTCGGCGATCTTGCAAAGCTCAAAACGCTGAAGCTCACCTACTGCGGCGCGGGCGGCGGCAACGCGATCAAGGACATCGGCTGGGCGGAAAACCTCACCGAACTGCGCACGCTGAGCTTTTCGCACAACAGCGTCGAGGATACCGCGCCGCTCGCGGGGCTTACGAAGCTGACGTATCTGCACCTTGCGGGCAATCCGCTCGAGGACGAGGATCTGGAACCGATCGGCAAGCTGACGAATCTTGAAAATCTGTATCTCTACGATCTCAAGAAGATCACCGACGTCACGCCGCTTTCGAATCTCAAGAAGCTGACGTTCCTGCACCTCGGACACAACAGCAAGCTCAAAAACATCAAGGCGCTGGGCAAGCTGAGCAAGCTGAAGTATCTGCGTCTGAACAGCACGAAGGTCAGCGACCTGTCCAAGATCGGCAATTTCAGCGCGCTGAAAAAGCTGGACCTTGAGAAATGCCCGATCGACACCAAGACGGTGAAGTATCTGAAGGACTGCAAGAAGCTCGAAAAGATCGTCATCGACATGGGCGATTACGACCTGTACAACGCGATTCTCGAACTGTTCGTCGACGGCTATCAGCTCCAGTTCCTCTACAACTGGTCGGAATAAGAAACGAAACCCGCAGCCGCTTGCGTGCTGTGCGAAAGGATCCTCCGTCTGCCGGAGGATCCTTTTTTCGGTTTTTCGCGAACATGCGTGACGTTTCAGGGAAACACATTGTCCACGTTCCTTTTCCACCTTATCCACCGATTTATCCACAATCCTTGTGTTTACGCGGGTTTTTCCACCGTCCGGACTGTGGAAAACTGCAAAAACGGGCACAAACCGACCGCATTCTCCCGTGCCGGAACGTGAAAGATCGCCGCGTGATCCCTTTCGGTATTTCACACAGCGACCTTTCACGGATTATGAGGTTGGGGCATTCCTGCTTGGAGACGGGGCTTCTCCGAGCAAGCTTGATCGGGCGTCAGCCCGCTTTTTTACTCTGTTCTTCCATCAGGAGCTTATCGGCGACGAGCGCGATAAACTCGCCGTTCGTGGGCTTGTCATTCTTGCCGTAGATGTTGTAGCCGAACAGCGCGTTGAGGTTTTCGATCTTGCCGCGCGTCCAGGCGACCTCGATCGAGTGGCGGATCGCGCGCTCCACCTTGCTTGCGGAGGTGTTGAACTTCTTTGCGATGCCGGGATAAAGCTCCTTGGTGATGCGGTTGATCAGGCTCTGGTCCTGATAGACCATGCGGATGCCCTCGCGCAGATAGTGATAGCCCTTGATGTGCGCGGGGATGCCTGCGACAAGGAAGATCGCCGTCACCTTTTCGTCAAACGATTTCGGCGTCTGCTGATACGAGATCACGCCGCCCGTCCGGTCGTTCGTCTCCATCGTTTCGATCGCGCGCTTCAGGAGCGTGTCCGGCTCGACGGGCTTGACCATGAAGTACCGCGCGCCGAGCGCGCAGCAGCGCCGCACCATCGTTTCGTTGCGCAGCGCGGAGATCACGATCACCGCAGGCGCCTGCCCGCCGCAGACCGCGGGCAGCTGTTCGAGGACCGTCAGACCGTCGGTGTTCGGCATGATGAGATCAAGCGTCATGAGATCGTACGGCTTGTCCTTCAGCATCCGGAGCGCTTCGCGTCCGTCTGCCGCGATGTCGATCTCGCCGATGCGGTCCTCCGTCGACAGATATCCTTTCATTGATTCGGTGAACCGGCTGTCGTCGTCCACCAGCAAGATCCGAAGCTTCATGCCTTCCTCCTTTGCGCCGTAAGCCGCGCACGTTCTTTGTTTACCTGTATTGTACGGGCAAACGGCAAAAGATGATAGGGTGTATCTTTCCGGAAAAAGCACGAATAAACCGCGACTTTTGTCGGGTGCGGAATGATCGTTTCCCTCTTGACACGAGAGGGCGGCTGCCGATACAATAAAAGGGTACAAAAACCATGGGAGGATTCGTGATGGAACGGTTTTCGGAGCTTTTACACGGCAAATTCGGGTTCGGCTGCATGCGGATGCAGCTCGACGACAAAGGCGAGGTCGATCTGGATAATTTCCGCGCGATGGTGGACTGCTATCTCGACGCCGGATTCAACTATTTTGACACCGCGCACGGCTACTACGACGGCAAGAGCGAACGCGCGCTCAAGGAAGGGCTGACCTCGCGCTATCCGCGCGAACGCTATGTGCTGACGAACAAGCTGTCGCCCAACTTCTTCGAATCGGAAGCGGAGATCCGTCCGCTGTTTCAGACGCAGCTCGACGCATGCGGCGTCGAATACTTCGATTTCTATCTGTTCCACGCGATGTGCGACGAGTTCATCGAAAAATACGAACGGCTCAATGCCTTCGGCGTCGTCAAGCAGCTCAAGGAGGAAGGTCTGATCCGCCACATCGGCACGTCGTTCCACGACAAGCCCGAGGTTCTGGACCGGCTTCTTTCCACGCATCCGGAGATCGAGATCGTCCAGATTCAGTACAACTACCTCGACCTCGACGATCCGAACGTGCAGTCGGCGGCGTGCCTCGAGGTCTGCAAAAAGCACGACAAGCCCGTGCTCATCATGGAGCCGGTCAAGGGCGGCAGCCTCGTCTTTTTGCCGGAGCAGTCGCTTGCGGTGCTCAACGCTTTGAACGACGGCTCGCCCGCGTCGCTCGCGCTGCGCTTCGCTGCGGAGTCCGATCAGGTCGTGATGGTGCTCTCCGGCGTCACGACGCTTGAACAGATGCAGGAAAACGTCGTCTTCATGAAGGACCTGCGTCCGCTGTCCGACGAGGCGCACAAGGCGCTCGACACCGTGCGTGAACAGATCCGCGCCCTGCACCTCATCGAATGCACCGGCTGCCGCTACTGCAGAGACGGCTGCCCGATGCAGATCAACATCCCCGGCATCTTCCGCTGCATGAACGAGAATGTCAAGTTCCCCGGCCGCAAGTCCGACAACTACGGCTGGGTGACCGAAAAGGGCGGCAAGGCGTCGGACTGCATCGAATGCGGCGCCTGCGAGGAGATCTGCCCGCAGCACCTTCCGATCCGCGATCTGTTGAAGCAGGCGGCGGAACGGTTCGAATAAGAAACAGCAAAAAAGAAATCCTCGACCGCGGTCGAGGATTTCTTTTCATTTGTCCGTTTATTCTTCTTCGGGTTTCTCTTCGGAGGGCGCTTCGTCCGCTTCGGGAACGGAAAGGTCCTCCTCGTGAAAGTCCTTCCACGGCGTCGGGCGCGGACGCTTCTTTGCCGTGACGAGGATCACGATGCCCGCGACAAGGATCGCGAAGCTGATCCACTGCGAGGTGGAGAACAGCCCGTAGATGCCGCGCTCGGCGTCGCCGCGGAAGCTTTCGATCACGAACCGCCAGATCGCGTACAGAACGAGATACCAGCCGGTGACCGTGCCGAGCTTCTTTGCGCGCATCAGAATCAGGATCAGCACCGCGCACAGCACGAGCAGGAAGATCGCCTCCATCAGCGGCACCGGCAGATGCTTCGTGCCGTTCGCATAGGTCAGCGCGCAGGTGCCGTCATAGGTCGCCGCGCCGAACAGCACGGTTTCGCCGGGCTGCACGCCCGCACAGCAGCCGACGAGCAGACAGCCGATCCGTCCGAACGCGTGCGCCACGCAGAAGCACGGCGCGAACAGGTCCGTAAACTCGAAGAAGCTGCGTTTTTTCTTGCGCGAGCAGATGAAGATGCCGAGGATACCGCCCAGAAGCCCGCCGTAAAAGACCATGCCGGTTGTGAGAAGTTCCAGAATCCGACCGTGCCGGATCGCGTCCAAAAACTCGTTCGGCGTCACGATCCAATAGAGAATCTTCATGCCGACAAAGCCGAGCAGCACGCCCCAGAGAATCGAATCCACAAAATCGCCGTTCCAGTCCAGCGAGGATTGCTTCCTCAAAAGCCAGCTCAAAAACACGGCGAGAATCGCGCCGACGAGGATGCACACGCCCATCGCGGGCACGCCGAAATTGCCGATTTGAAATAGATAGGTTCCGATCATATCTATACTCCTTTCGATTTTGATAGTGTATCATACCTTGTTTTTCTTGTAAAGCGGTTGACAAACACCCCGGAAAAGTTATATCCTATTGTATCTATCGGACGATGTATCTGAAAGGAGATTCCCATGGCGGATATTTACGATTTCAATGCCGTTGAGCAGAAGTGGCAGGCGTACTGGGACGCGCATCACTGCTTTGAAGCGGAGGCGGATCACACCAAGCCGAAATTCTACGCGCTCGTCGAGTTCCCGTACCCGTCCGGCGCCGGCATGCACGTCGGTCACATCAAGGCGTACACGAGTCTTGAAGTGCTCTCGCGCAAGCGCCGCATGCAGGGCTACAACGTGCTGTTCCCGATGGGCTTCGATTCGTTCGGTCTGCCCGCCGAGAACTACGCGATCAAGACCAACACGCACCCGCACGTCATCACGACCGCGAACATCGAGCATTTCAAGGATCAGATGAAGCGCGTCGGCTATTCGTTCGACTGGAGCCGCGAGATCGCCACGTCCGTGCCCGAATACTACAAGTGGACGCAGTGGATCTTCCGGAAGCTCTTCGATCACGGGCTCGTGTTCCGCGCAAAGACGCTGGTCAACTACTGCCCGAACTGCAAGGTCGTGCTCAGTAACGAGGATTCGCAGGGCGGCAAGTGCGACGTCTGCCACAGCGACGTCGTGCAGCTTCCGAAGGACGTCTGGTATCTGAAGATCACGGCGTACGCCGATAAGCTGTTGGAGGGATTGAACGACGTCGATTATCCCGACTCGATCAAGCAGCAGGAGATCGACTGGATCGGTAAGTCCGTCGGCGCGTTTGTGAACTTCCAAATCAAGGACGTGCCCGAGGCGCTCGAGATCTACACGACGCGCTGCGACACGCTGTTCGGCGTGACGTTCATGGTCATTGCGCCCGAGCATCCGATGCTCGACAAATATCGCGAGCGCATCACGAACTGGGACGAGGTCGAGGCGTATCGCCAAGCGTGCGCGAAGAAGACCGAGTTTGAGCGCACGCAGCTTTCGAAGGAAAAGACCGGCGTGATGCTGAACGGTTTTACGGCGATCAATCCGGTCAGCGGCAAGGAGATTCCGGTCTTCATCGCGGACTATGTCATGATGGGCTACGGCACCGGCGCGATCATGGCGGTGCCCGCGCACGATCAGCGCGACTGGGAGTTTGCGCATAAGTTCGGCGTCGAGATCATTCCTGTCATCGAGGGCGGCGACATCGAAAAGGAAGCGTATACCGGCGACGGCAGAATGATCAATTCCGGTTTCCTGAACGCCTACGACAACAAGAAGGATTCGATCGCGGCGATGCTCGCGTATCTCGACGAGCACAAGCTCGGCAAAAAGGGCATCCAGTACAAGATGAAGGACTGGGCGTTCAACCGGCAGCGCTACTGGGGCGAGCCGATCCCGCTCATCCACTGCAAAAAGTGCGGCACGGTCGGCGTTCCGTACGAAGAACTGCCGCTGCGGCTTCCGGACGTCGAGAACTTTGCGCCCGGCACCGACGGACAGAGCCCGCTTGCCAGGATCGAATCGTTTGTAAACTGCACCTGCCCAAATTGCGGCGGTCCCGCAAGACGTGAGACCGACACCATGCCGCAGTGGGCGGGATCGAGCTGGTACTATCTGCGCTTTATCGATCCGCACAACGACGAACGCTTCTGCGATCCCGAGAAGATGCGCTACTGGATGCCGGTCGACTGGTACAACGGCGGCATGGAGCACGTGACGCGCCACCTGCTGTATTCGCGCTTCTGGCATCACTTCCTCTATGACATCGGCGAGGTCAACACGCCGGAGCCCTACGCGAAGCGCACCTATCAGGGCTTGATTCTCGGACCGGACGGCGACAAGATGAGCAAATCCAAGGGCAACGTCGTCGATCCGATCAGCGTCATCGACCGTCTCGGCGCGGACGCGCTGCGCCTCTACGTGATGTTCATGGGCGATTACATGGCGGCGACGCCGTGGAGCGAGGAATCCGCAAACGGCTGCAAGCGCTTCCTCGACCGCGTCTGGAGGCTGCAGGATATGGTCAAAGGCGAAGGCGACACCGACGCGGAAATGCGCACCAAGGTCCATGCCTGCATCAAGAAGGTCGGCGAGGACTACGAGCGCATGAAGTTCAACACCGCGATCGCGGCGATGATGTCGCTCGTCAACGATTTCTATGCAAAGGGATCGCTCACGAAGGACGAATTCCGCACGCTGCTGCTGCTTTTGAATCCGGTTGCGCCGCACATCACCGAGGAACTCAACGAAAAGCTCGGCTTTGCGCCGCTGCACCATTCGGCATGGCCGGCGTTCGATCCCGCGGCGCTTGTCGAGGACTCCGTCGAATACGGCGTACAGGTCAACGGCAAGGTGCGCGCGCGCATCAAGCTGCCCAAATCGATGGAACAGAAGGACATCGTCGACGCCGCGCTGGCGCTGAACGACGTCAAACCCTTTGTCGAGGGCAAGACGATCCGCAAGACGATCGTCGTCAAAAACATCATCAACCTCGTGGTTGGATAAAAGGAGGGCGCAAGCCCTCTTTTTCGAAGGAGCGGATCATGGAAAAGGTTTTCAACATCAACGACGCGGGCATGAGCATCCGCTGCAAGCTCTGTATCGAACAGCCGAACGACGTGAAAACGGTCGTGCTCTGCGGGCACGGCTTCGGGAGCGATCGCGACAACAAATCGGCGGCAAGGCTTGCAAAGCATCTGCTCGACAAGAATCACGGCGTTGCGGTCATGACCTTCAACTGGCCGTGCCACGGCGACGACGCGCGCAAAACGCTGCGGCTCGAGGAGTGCGACACCTACCTTGCCGCGGTTCTTTCGTGGATCAACGCGCGGTATCCGAACGCGGTGCTGCTCGGTCACGCAACGAGCTTCGGCGCGTATCTGTTTCTGAAATACATTTCCGAGCACGGCAATCCGTTCCGAAAGATCGCGCTGCGCTGTCCCGCCGTCGTGCTGTACGACGTGTTCACAAAAGCGATCATGACGGAAGCCGATCTCGAACGGATCAAAAAGGGTAAGCCGGTTCCGGTCGGCTTCGATCGCAAGGTGGAGATCGACCGGACGTTTCTGGACAGCATCCGGGAAACGGATCTCATGCAGCGGGATTTCATTCCGTACGCCGACGATCTGCTGATCGTACACGGCACGAAGGACGAGATCGTTCCGTTCGACGCCGTCAAGGCGTTTGCGGAAAACAACGTGATCGAATTCGAACCGGTCGAAAACGCCGACCACCGCTTTCAATCGCCGGAGAAAATGGACCTTGCGATCGCAAAGATCTGCGCGTTTTACGGACTGCGATAAACGGACACGGCAAGCGCTGTCACCGGATTGTCACTTTCGTGCGGTAGAATGACCGTAAAAAGAGAAGGAGAATTTCCATGGAGGTTATCATTCGTAACGAAACCGAAGCCGATTACCGCGCGGTCGAAACCTTGATCCGCGAATCGTTCTGGAATGTCTACCGCCCGGGATGCCTTGAGCATTATGTGATGCATGTTTTGCGCGACGATTCGGCGTTTGTCAAGGAACTCGACTTTGTGATGGAACTGGACGGCGAATTGATCGGACAGAACATGTTTATGAAAACGCGCATCGACGCCGACGACGGCCGGACGATCGACGTTCTGACGATGGGACCGATCGGCATTGCGCCCGCTTATAAGCGCAAGGGCTTCGGCAAAAAGCTGCTCGATTATTCGCTTGCAAAGGCGGCGGAGATGGGGTTCGGCGCCGTGCTCTTTGAGGGCAATATCGGCTTTTACGGCAAGAGCGGGTTCGACTATGCGCGTCATTTCGGCATCCGCTATCACGATCTCGATGCGGACGAGGACGATTCGTTCTTCCTCTGCAAAGAGCTGATCCCGGGCTGTCTCGATCACGTCACCGGCGTCTATCAGACCCCCGCGGGCTACTATGTGGACCCGGACGACGCGGAAGCGTTCGACGCGACCTTCCCGCCCAAGGAAAAACAAAAGCTGCCTGGGCAGCTGTTTGATTAAAAAAAGGACTTCCGTCGGGAAGTCCTTTTTTCTTCTTCAGCGCAGGCGCTTTTTCATGATGACCTCGTGTTCCTCCACGTCGCCGGTCGGCACGAAACCCGCCTTTTCATAGAGCCGCCGTGCAGCCTCGTTGCCCTCGATATAGCAGAGAACGACCTCGTCGTATTTGCCGTCCGCTTCCATCAGAGCAAGGATCTTTTGAACGGCTTCGGCGCCGTATCCTTTGCCCTGATAACGCGCGTCGATCAGAAGCTGATCGAAGTCATAGAAGAATTCGCCTTCCTCCGGATCCTCGTAATCGTGATACATCGCGATGCCGACGGGCGTATCGCCGTCATAGATCAAAAACGCCTGACTGCGCATCTCGCGGTACGCCCACGCCCTTGCGAGGATCGCGACCTTCGGCGCGACAAACGTTTCCTGCTCGGGACGGACCTCCAATTTAACACGCCAGTTATCCGGCGTAACGGGTTTAAGACGTATCATTTTGCGCATTCCTTTCGCGAAACGTTTTTATGATTATCCCGCAAAAGATGCGAAAAGTCAATGCACATAAAAAACAGGGTTCTGTGAAAACCCTGTTCTTTCGAAAAGGAAACGTGCTTATTTGAGACGGACGTATTTTGCCGGATCCTTGGGCGTGCCGTCGACCAGCACTGCGAAGTGCAGATGCGGCGAGAGCGCGCATTCGGAGATCGCGCTGGCGCCGACCGTGCCGATCACGTCGCCTGCGCTGACGCGGTCGCCCGCTTTGACGCGGACGTCCTCCCCGAGATTCGCGTAGAGCGTCGTTTTTCCGTTCGTATGCTGAATCCTGACCAGATAGCCCAGCGTATCGTCCTTCTTCACCTGTTCGACCGTACCGGAGAACGCGCACTTGACCGGCGTGCCCTCCTTTGCGGCGATATCCACCGCGGGATGCGTCGTCCACTGATCGAGCGTCACCGAATACAGCAGCTTATCGATCGCAAAGCCGAAAATCACCTCTCCGTCCACCGGCGGCGCTACCTTGCTTGTACCGCTTGCGGGCTTGACGGTCGGCGCGGCGGTCGGAACTGCCGTTGCGGTCGGGATCGGTGTGGGAAGCGGCGGCAGCGTGGGGATCGGCGTCGGCGTCTGTTTCGGGCGGTTCAAAACCTCGTTGAGCCGCTCGTCGTTCGACTGCCCTACAATCACGATCGGATCGCTTTTGGGCGTCGCCTCCGCCTGTTCTTCCGCTGTACGCGGGATTGCAACCGCCGCAATGATGCCGCCGATCGCCAGAAGGCACAGCACCAGCACGATATAAAAGCCGTTGTTTCTCAAAAAAGTACGAAACCGTTCCATGGTATCATTCATCGGTTCTTCCATGTTCATCACCTCGCACGTAGTATGGACAAACAAAAACCGTTTCATACCGCATCATAAAAAAGAGCCGGAAAAAATCCGGCTGTTTTTTATTTCTTTATTCCTGACTCAAAACGATGAACTGATCGCCTTCCTCAAGGTTCAGAATCTCATGCAGCCCGGGATTGAAGTGGCTTTCTTTGTTTTTGTCGAGATAGCCGAGCATGACGCAGCGGTGCTTCAAAAGCTGACGGCGCAGATACTGTGTACTGTGTCTGCCGGTCAAATGCATTTGTTCGGCATTTTTCAGGAACAGTTCGTTTCCTTCGTTGGACAGAATTTCATGGAATACGCCGATCAGCTCCGGATTCTCCGCAATCTGCGCAAGGAACAGCGAGGACATGCTCGAAGATACGACGAAGTCCGTATGATCGTCGCCGCGCACTAAATTCTGATTGCTCTCGCGGCACATCTCCGCCGTGATATTGAACGGCAGACGCAGATGCGCGCGCAGGTCCCGCAGATGCAGGATCATAAAGATCGTGTCCATATCCGCCTCGTCCATCTCTTTTTGATGATCGCTCAGCAGAATGATGTGTTCGGACAGAGAAGCGATGCGCGCAAGGTCCATCTCCTTTTTGCTCGGAAAGACCAGTTTTTCCAAAACGAACCCGCGTTCCGTTGCGATCTCTTCGAGCGAGGAAAGCTCGACGTCCTCATCCCAGCACAGCACGAGATACACATGTTCGACGTTCTGCGGAAGCTCCTTCAGAATCAGCGGCAGCGTTTCGTTCTGCCCGATGATGACCGTATCGGTGCCGCGGAACGTCTCCTGTTCGATTCCTTCATTTGCGTCGTCTTCCGTAAAGCAGGCGTCGGTCAGCACCGCATCCATCTCCTCCTCCGCAAAGACGATGACGCGATCGTTCTTCTGAATCACATACTGCGGGAACGGATTGAGGCGGATGCCGTTTTCCTTGAAAATTCCGATCGGAACCGCATGATCGACGCGCATCGTCAGGTCCTCAAAGGTGAGTCCTTCGTCCTGCGGGACGTCGATCACATGGAATTCACAGCCGTCAAAGCTGAACACCTCTTTGAACGTCTGCGAAAGCGCCGCCTGCGTACAGGAATGCGCGATGATCTTTGCAATCGCGTCGTGCGTCTGCACCGAAGTGATGAGGTTTGATTCCAAAAACGACGCCGGAAACCGGTACGCATGATTCGACAGGATTGCCGCAATGCGCAGATCGGAAATTTTGCGGCTTTTTGTCACGTTGGAGACCGCAAGAATCGTCCTGACCGTGCGTTCGTCGTCCGACGGCGCAACGATCAGATTTCCCGCGCTGTCAATCGCAAGCTTTTCGAGGTCCACCGGATCGGTGATGTCGATTGTGCGGCACACCACGCGGAAAGACGAAGGATGCTCCACATTGTCGCGGATCAGGGTTTCCATCTCCTCGCGATCTAGATCGTCCGCCACAACCACGCAGGTGTCCTCGTCTGCCGCCGCCTTCACAAGCTGCTGTAAAAGCGTATATTCGCCGGGCACAAAGCCGAGCACCACGGTGTGACCGGCCTCCAAAACCTTGGAATTCCCTTTTTTGAGATCGATGATCTTTTCTTCGATCGCCGAGGTGATGATACCGATCAATACGCTGGTGAACAGCACGCCCGCGATCGCCGTGACCGCCATCAACAGGATATAGCCGATGCTGCCGTCCTCGTACGAGGGCATCCACGCGTTGATCACCGTGGAAATGCTGTCCCAAAAGACCGAGCCGACCTCGCTGTCGCCGTGGAAGCCGCAGAGAATGATGATGCCCGCGATCAACACCGCCAAAAGCACCGACGCAATGATCAGAATCCGGATGAATCCCAAAGAACCTTTTGCCATGCGGTTGTCGAACCAGTAGCGGAAGCGCTCCTTCAACGTGAACTGTTTGCGCATGTTTTTGATCTGCCGTTTGTTCATCGAAAATACCCCTGCCGTACGATATATCTGATTATATCAGGACGGCGCTTCCGATTCAAGAGTTCCTGCAAACGCCGCTTCAAAGGATTGTTTTTTTTGAAAAGTTGCGGTATGATTACGGTATGTTTCTGCGCACCTTCAAGCTATCCTTATTATTCAGTTTCTACTGGGCGGCTTCCTGCATGGTCTATTCCTATGCGGAGCGCTTTCTGCTGCACTACGGCTTTTCCACCGGCGAGATCGGTCTCGTGATCGCGATCGCGTATCTTGCCGCCATGATCCTCGAACCGGTGCTTGCGCAGGAGGCGGACCGCGGCACGCGCATCTCTTTGAAAAGCGGCATCACTGCCTGCGCCGTGTTCGCGGTGCTTCTGACGCTTTTCACACCGGTTGCAAAGCGCATGCTGCCGCTGCTTGCCGTGCTGTTCGGCGCGATGACCTGTGTGACGCTCGGCATGCAGCCGCTTATCAACGCGGTCGGATTCCACTATCTCAACCGCGGCGAAACGGTGGATTATTCGTTTTCGCGCGGCGCCGCAAGCATCGCCTATGCGCTTTCTTCGCTCCTTTTGGGATATCTTGCCTCCCAAAACATCGATTCCATCCTGTGGGTCTATCTTGCTGCGAACGTCGGACTGTTTCTGGTCGCGCTCTGGTTTGCGCCCAAAAGAACGGAGCAAACGCAAAAAGCAACCGCAGGAAGCGTCTTTTCCGTGATTTTCAGATATCCGAAGCTGATGCTGTTTTGCGCGGGCATGCTGATTCTGAACGTGCCGCATGTGCTGATCAATTCGTATCTTGCAAGCATCACGGGCGTGACCGGCGGCAACATGAGCGTGATGATCGCGATCGCGGCGATCGTCGAGTTTCCAGCGATGATGGCGTATACGCATATTCGCAAAAAAATCAGCGACCGCGTTCTTCTGATCGTCTCCTCCTGCTTCTATCTTTTAAAAACGGGTCTTTTGGCGCTTGCCGCATACGTTTCTGTGGGCGCTTGGGCGGTCTATGTGTCGAGCGCAACGCAGATGCTCTGCTACGCGATCTTTATTCCGGCATCCTCCTTTTTTGCAAACGACTCGGTCGGCCGGGCGGATCAGGTGAAGGGACAGATGCTTCTGACGGAAACAACGCTCTGTTCCGGCATGATCAGTATGCTTTTGGGCGGTCTTTCCATCCAAAAGCTCGGCGTGCCGCTGACGCTTCTGATTTCGGAGGGTTTCGTTCTGGTCGGGATCCTCATCATTGCCGCTGCCGTTCGAACCAAAAACACTTCGCGTTCCGTTTGATTTCCAATTCAATTTTGACACAATTATGGCGATTGTGTTTCCTTTGTGACGTTTAGCACTCTCCTATTGACAGTGCTAAAAGCTTGCGTATAATGGGTATTGAAAGAAGAAAAGAG
>JAEEGH010010097.1_pt1 | contig 21776 bp, 14 predicted proteins | sample 9134181 | NCBI WGS metagenome assembly JAEEGH01 (sample SAMN16246544, study PRJNA631951) | gut metagenome | biome: gut microbiome; feature: rumen; material: DP-attached | host: Bos | place: Iran: Karaj | collected 2018-10
CGGGCGTTGACCTGGCGGATGAAACCGCGGATCATCATCTCGGCCGCGTTGAAGTCCGCGATCACGCCGTCGCGCAGCGGACGGACGGTGCGGATGCCGGGGTTCGTCTTCTCGTGCATCAGCTTGGCCTTCTGGCCGAGGGCGATGCATTTGTTGGATGTATTGTCGATGGCGACGATGGAGGGCTCGTCCAGAACGATCTGGTCGTTCTGGAAAATGACCGTGTTGGCTGTGCCAAGGTCCATTGCAAGCTCCTGGTTCAGGAAACGGAATGCCATATGCTAATCTTTAAATTCGACTGTTTGGAATGGAGTTCAAAATTACGAAAAAAAACTTATATTCGCGTAAAGAATTTTGCGTTATGGAGCGAAAAAGATACCTTGTCGTCACCGCCGGCGGATCCGGTACCCGGATGGGATCGGACCTCCCGAAGCAGTTCCTTCAACTGGGAGGGCGGGCCGTGCTGCAAAGGACCATCGAACGGTTCGTGGAAGCCTGTCCCGACATCAAGGTGATCACGGTCCTTCCGGAGGCGCATGTGGGCTGGTGGCGGCGGTATTGCCGGGAACGGGGCTTCAACTGCCCCCAGCGGCTGGTGAACGGTGGTTTCACCCGTTTTCACTCCGTGAAAAACGCCCTCGCCTACGTCCCCGACGGCGCGGTCGTCGCCGTTCACGATGCCGTCCGTCCGCTCCTGAGCCCCGCGCTCATCCGTGCGATGTTCGGGCGGATGGACACGGTCCGGGCCCTCATCCCCGTGGTTCCCTCCGTGGACACGCTCGCCGTCCTGGACCGGGATCCGGACGGGACCCTGCGCGATTCCGGCGAACAGGTGGACCGCTCCCGCATCTTCGGTGCCCAGACCCCCCAGATCTTCCGGTCCGAGGACCTGAAAGCGGCCTACGGGCAGGGCTTCGACCCGGCTTTCACCGACGATGCCTCGGTCGCCCGCAGATACGGCATTCCGCTCTCCTACGTCGCAGGAGAGCGGAACAATATCAAACTCACGACGAAAGAGGACCTCTCCCTCGCCGAGGCTATTCTTCAACTTTCTTGTTGAGGCCTGTATAGGTCGTCGATTTGAAATCCTTCACCCACACCTGGCGCTCGATGGGCTCGTCCAGGGAGATCATCGTGTCCGTGGACTGGATGTACGGAATCTTCTGGATGGTGTTCAGGAGGACTTCCATCAGGTGGTCGTTGTCCAGGCAGTACACCTTCGCGAGGATGGCGTAACGGCCGGTTACGAAATGGCACTCCACGATTTCCGGAATCTTCTTCAACTGGGCGATTACCTCCGGGTAACGGGTGGATTCCGACAGGGAGATGCTGATGTAGGCGCACACGTTGAGGCCGAGGGCCTGCGGCTTGACGAGCAGGCGGGAACCGGTGATGACGCCGTTGGCTTCCAGGCGCTTCACGCGCTGGTGGATGGCTGCGCCGGAAACGCCGCATTCGCGGGCGATTTCCAGGAAGGGCATCCGCGCGTTCTTGACGAGGAAGGAAAGGATTTTCTGGTCGATCTGGTCGATGTGATAACTAGCCATGGGGAGTGTCAGGATTACTGTTTAAAACTAACCACTACAAAAATAAATATTTTTTTTAATAGTTGTTCATTTTCGGGCAGAAAAAATAACGAATCACAAAAAAACGGCACCCGAAGATGCCGTTTTTAAATGCCGATTTGCCCGCTCGGGGAGGTCTGCTTTATTTTTTAAAGCGCCTGTGCGTCTTGGATGTGGGATCGGAACCCGCGATAATGGCTTGACAATCAGCCTCTGTCAGCGTGGCGGCATCCGTTCCTTTTGGAATCCGGTAGTTGTTGCCTCCCGATTTCAGATACGGACCGTAACGGCCGTTGACGATCTGGATGTCTCCCCATTCGGCGATGATGGCGTTGGAAGCCGGTGTCTCAGGGGTTTCCGCGATCAGGCGGGCGCATTCGTCAAGGGTGATCTTGAGCGGGTCCGCGTTGCGCGGAAGTTTGATGTTGCGCTCCCCGTATTTCAGGTAGGGGCCGAAGCGGCCCTTGGTGGCGATGACATCGACGCCGTCCAGTTCACCCACGGTGCGGGGCAGTTGGAACAGTTTCAGCGCCTCTTCCAGGGTGAGGGTCTCGATGAGTTGTCCCTTGCCCAGGGATGCGAACTGGCGGTTCTCGCCTTCGCCCTTCTGCACGTAGGCGCCGAACTTGCCGAAGGCTGCGGTCACGGGCTCCCCGTCGGGCGCGGTTCCCAGGTTCCGGCTCACGCGGCTGTATTCCCGTGCGGCGAGAACGCTTTCCACCTGCTGGTGGAAGGGCTTGTAGAAGGTGGCGATGGTCTGGTTCCAGACCTTTTCCCCTTCCGCGATCTGGTCGAAGTCCTTCTCCACGTTGGCCGTGAAGTCGTAGTCCATGATGGGACCGAAGTTCTTGACGAGATAGTCCGAGACGATGATGCCGATTTCCTGCGGAAGGAGTTTGCCGCGCTCGGCGCCGACGGTCTCGGTCCGGGCCTTCTCCGTGATGACGCCGTCCTTCAGGTGCAGGTCCGTCACCGGCAGTTTAACCCCGTCCTTGTCACCCTTCGTCACGTAGCCGCGGGCGGTCGTGAGGGTGCTGATGATGGTGGCGTAGGTGGACGGGCGGCCGATTTCCAGTTCCTCCAGTTTCTTGACGAGGGTGGCTTCGGAGTAGCGCTGCGGGGGGACGGTGTACTTGCACTGGGCGGAGACACCTTTCTCCAGCATGCGGTCGCCCACGTGCAGTTCCGGGAGGACCAGTTCGCCTTCTTCGGACTCCTCGTCGTCACGGCCTTCCAGGTACACCTTCATGAAACCGTCGAACAGCATCTCGGCGGCCTGGACGGCATAATGCTCGCTCCGGCGGTCGGAGGCGATGCGGATGGAGGTGTTCATCACCCGGGACTCGCTCATCTGCGAGGCGACGGTGCGCTTCCAGATCAGTTCATAGAGTTTCTTCTCCTGCGCGGTACCCTCGATGGAGGTGTTCTCGATATAGGTGGGCCGGATGGCTTCGTGCGCTTCCTGGGCTCCCTTGGCCTTGGTCCGGTACTGGCGCATGTGGGAATACGCTTCCCCGAAATTGTCGATGATGAACTGCTTGGCCGTACCCAGGGCGAGGGTGGAGAGGTTCGTCGAATCGGTTCGCATGTACGTGATCAGACCCCGCTCGTAGAGGCCCTGCGCGATGCGCATCGTCGTCCCGACCGGGAAGTGGAGTTTCCGGGAGGCCTCCTGCTGCAGGGTGGACGTGGTGAACGGAGCGGCCGGGAACCGGGTTCCCTCTTTCTTTTCCAGGCTGTCGATCCGGTAGTTGGCACCGACCGAGTCCTCCAGGAACTTCCGGGCCTCGTCCATCGAGTCGAAGCGGGCGTCCAGCAGGGCCTTCACTTTCACGCTGGCAGGTGCGCCTTCCGGACGGAAGACGGCCTCCACGCGGTAGTAAGGAACGCTGTTGAAAGCCATGATTTCCTTCTCCCGGTCCACGACCAGGCGCAGGGCGACGCTCTGCACGCGGCCGGCGGAGAGTTTGGGCTGGATCATGCGCCAGAGGACAGGGGAGAGTTCGAAACCCACGAGCCGGTCCAGGACGCGGCGCGCCTGCTGGGCATCGACGAGGTTCCGGTCGATGTCGCGGGGATGCTGGATGGCCTCCAGGATGGCCGGCCTGGTGATTTCATGGAAAACGATGCGACGGGTCTTCGCCGGGTCCAGGGCGAGGGTTTCGGACAGGTGCCAGGAGATGGCCTCTCCCTCGCGGTCCTCATCGGACGCCAGCCAGACGGTCTCGGCGCCGGAAGCGAGTTTCTTCAGTTCGGACACGACCTTCTTCTTGTCGGCCGGAACCACATATTCGGGCTGGAACCCATGCTCCACATCCACGCTCAGTTTCTTCTCCTGCAGGTCCCGGATGTGGCCGATGCTGGCTTTTACGCGATAGTCTCCGCCCAGGAACTTCTGAATGGTCCTTACCTTTCCCGGAGACTCGACGATCACTAAGTTTTTTCCCTCCATAATCTTCTGCTTTTACCTATTATTTTGCAAAGTAAGCGAGATTTCGGGCAATTTTCCAAATTTTCTGATTACTTTTGTAATTCAATAGTCCCACCAAGACCTTATGGTCTTGTGCGCAATGAAAGAATTTTTGAGATGACAGAGAATACACGCAAGAAGATTGTCCGCTGGTTCTGGACCCTCCTCCTGGTCCCGATCGCCCTCGTGCTGGTCCTGCTCGGGATCGTCTGGGCCTTCGCCGAGATCCCGACCATCGAGGAACTGGAGAACCCGGACAGCAAACTGGCCACCCAGGTCATCGCCGAAGAAGGCGAGATCCTCACGACCTACCATATCGAGAACCGCACCTTCGTCGGTTATGACGAACTTCCCCTGCACCTCGTGCAGGCGACGGTCGCCACCGAGGACGCCCGTTTCTACAGCCACTCCGGCATCGACATCCCCAGCCTTTTCCGCGTCCTGTTCAAGACGCTCCTTTCCCGCGACTCCAGCCAGGGCGGCGGTTCCACCATCACCCAGCAGTTGGCGAAGACCCTGTATCCCCGCAAGGAGCACGCCTCCAAGTTGGACATGGTCTGGATCAAACTCCGCGAGTGGATCACCGCGGTCAAACTCGAGCGCAACTATACGAAGGAAGAGATCGTGGACATGTATCTGAACGCGGTGTTCTTCGGTTCCAACTCCTACGGCATCCAGTCCGCCTCCCTGCAGTTCTTCGGCAAGAACCCCATCGACCTGAAGGTGGAGGAGAGTGCCGTCCTGGTGGGCATGGTGAACAAGCCCACCCGCTACAACCCGGCCATCAACCCGGACAAGGCCCTGGAGCGCCGCAACCTGATCCTCGGGCGCATGCGGGACAAGGACTACCTGACCCGGGCGGAGTGCGACTCCCTCCGGAACCTGCCCATCGAACTGCATTCCCGCGGCATGGACCGGACCACCGGCGTGGGGCCGTATTTCCGCGACATGCTCCGCCGCACGATGAGCGCGGAACGCCCCAAGCGCAAGTCCTACGAAACCGTGGATGACTTCCGCGTGGATTCCCTCCAGTGGGCCGACGACCCGCTCTACGGCTGGCTGAACAAGAACCTCAAGAGCGACGGTACGCCGTATGACCTGGACCGGGACGGCCTCAGGATATACACCACCATCAACTACAAGATGCAGCGCTATGCCGAGGAGGCGATCGTCGAGCATCTGGGCCAGAACCTGCAGAAGGCTTTCTGGCGGGAGGTCCGCACCCGCAAGAACCCGCCGTTCTCGAACGGCACGGACCAGAAGGTGATGGACATCGCGATGGACCAGGCCCGCCGCTGGAGCGACCGCAACCGGATGATGAAGGCCTCGGGCTATTCCGACGCGGAGATTGCGAAGAGTTTCAACGAGAAAGTGCCCATGCGCCTGTTCACCTGGGAAAAACCCGGTTACGTGGACACGCTGATGACCCCGGACGACTCCATCCGTTACTACAAGTCCTTCTTCCGGGCGGCCTTCATGGCCATCGAACCGCGCACGGGCCATGTCCGTGCCTATGTGGGCGGACCCGACTACCGCTACTTCAAGTATGACAATGTCCGGCAGGGCAAGCGTCAGGTGGGTTCCACCGTCAAGCCCTTCCTCTATACCCTGGCGATGGAGTCCGGCATGACCCCTTGCGACAAGGTGCTCAACGTCCCGCAGGTGCTCGTGGTCAACGGCGACAAGACCTGGACGCCGCATGACCCGCACACGAGCGGAACGATGGTGGACCTCCGCTGGGGCCTCGCCCAGAGTTCCAACTCCATAGCCGCCTGGCTGATGAAGCAGTTGGGACCGGAGGCGATGGTGTCCATGATGCACAAGATGGGCATCGGCGGCTGGATCGACCCGGTCGTCTCCCTCTGCGTCGGATCGGCGGACCTCTCGGTTTACGAGATGGTCGCCGCCTACAACACCTTCCCTTCCGAGGGTGAATATACGTATCCGCTCTTCGTGACCCGTATCGAAGACAGCGACGGCAACGTGCTCGGCCAGTTCTCCGACCGCCGGCACGAGGCCATCTCCCAGCGCGCCGCCTATGCGATGATCCAGATGATGCGGGGCGTGGTGGACGGTGGCACGGGCTCCCGCCTGCGCTTCCGCTACGGCCTTTCCGGGCCCATCGCCGGTAAGACGGGTACGACCAACGACAATTCCGACGGCTGGTTCATCGGCTATACCCCCACCATCACGGCCGGTGTCTGGGTGGGTGCCGAGGACCGCTATGTCCACTTCGCTTCCACGGCACTGGGTCAGGGTGCGAACATGGCCCTCCCGATCTGGGGCATCTGGATGAAGAAGGTCCTTGCGGACGGTACCCTGGGGATTTCCTCGAACGATGCCTTCCCGGAGGGGGTGAACGCCTCTTTCTGCGACGGCTACGAAGGGGAGTCGTCCGCGAAGGATAAACTGGAGGATTATTACTTTGAATAAACGGTTTTAAACCTATGTCCCGATATCAATCCATCGCCGTCATCTACGGCAGTGATTCTTCCGAGTGGGAAGTGGCTTGCCGGAGCGGCGAGTTCACGGCATCCCGGATCGACGAGTTCAAGTACGATGTCTATGAGATCTTCGCCCGTTTCGGCGACTGGAAACTCGTGGCGATGCGGAAGGCCAATTCGATGCGGGTCCCGTTCCCGGAGGGCGCGCAGCCCCAGGTGGACAAGACCGACTTCTCCGTCCGCGTGCTGGGCGAGAAGGTCAAGTTCGATTTCGTGTATATCATGCAGCACGGCGCACCGGGCGAAACCGGCCTCCTGCAGGGCTATTTCGAGATGCTGGGCATCCCGCACTCCTCCTGCAGCGCTTTCGTCACGACCGTGGCTTTCGACAAATACTCCTGCAAGAACTATCTGCGGGGCCTCGATTACGTGAAACTGGCTCCGGATGCCTTCATCCGGGTCGGCCAGGACGTGGACGCCTTCTCGGAGAAGACGGTCGCGACGCTGGGTCTGCCCCTTTTCGTCAAGCCCACGAATGGCGGTTCCAGTTTCGGCATCACCAAGGTGACCCGGGCGGAAGACCTTCCCTCTGCCATCAAGTATGCATTCAAGGAAGGCGAGACGGTCCTGGTGGAGAAAGGGATCCCTTCCGAGCACGAACTCACCTGCGCCGTCTATAACGACGGAACGGGCATCCGGGCCCTCCCCATCATCGAGATCATCTCCGAGACGGGCTGGTTCGACTATGACGCCAAGTACAACGGTCTCAGCCGGGAAGTGTGCCCGGCGGAAGTCCCCGACGCCCTGGCGTTGCAGATCCAGGACATCTCCCGCCGCATCTACCGCCATCTCGGCTGCAAGGGCCTGGTCCGGATGGACTACCTGACCGCCCGGGACGGCATCTATTTCCTGGAGGTCAACATCATCCCGGGCATGACCAACGCCTCGCTGGTCCCCAAGATGGTCCGTGCCGCCGGTCTCAGTTTCACCGATTTCCTGACCCAGATCATCGAAAACGCGTAGTCTATGCTCCTTTCCGAATTCCTGAAAGACGGCGTCGCTTCCCTGGAAAGCCTCTACCCCACGGCGGAGGCGAAGGCGGTGGTGCTGCAACTCTGCAGCGAGATCCTGGGAACGAAGAACTACACCCACATCATCGAGCCGCAGTACCAGATCGACAAGAAGAAGGTCCAGCCCCTGGCGGAGGCGATGGTCCGGCTCCAGGCCGGCGAGCCCATCCAGTATGTCGTGGGCAAGACCGAATTCTGCGGCCATATCTTCAAGGTGGACAAGAACGTCCTGGTGCCGCGCCCGGAGACGGAACTCCTGGTGCGGGAGGCGATCAAACTCGCCGCCCGGATCAAGCAGCGCCGCATCCCGTACGGCCGCTCGGCGGAGCCGGTCCGCATCCTGGACCTCTGCACCGGGTCGGGCAACATCGCCTGGACGGTCGCCCTGGCCGTCCCCGGCGCCCGCGTGGTGGGCGTGGACAATTCAGAAGGGGCCCTGGACGTGGCCCGGAGCCAGAACTTTTCCTCGGAAATGAAGGCTTCCGGCGCCCAGGCACCCACCTTCGTCAATGCCGATGTGCTCGAAACCGAGCAGGAATTCAATTTCGGCGAGTTCGACCTCATCCTTTCCAATCCCCCCTACGTGATGGAATCCGAACGGAACCTGATCCGGAAGAACGTGCTGGACTACGAGCCGGCTTCCGCCCTGTTCGTTCCGGACGACGACGCGCTGAAGTTCTACCGGGCCATCGCCCGCTGGTCGGCCCGTTTCCTGGCCGCCGAGGGCAAGGGCCTGACGGAAATCAACGAAGTCCTGGGCAAGGAGACCGAGGCGGTCTTCCGGGAGGCCGGCTTCACGCAGACCGACATCGTCAAGGACTTCTACGACAAGAACCGCTTCATCTTCTACACGAAATAACGGGGCTATGCGTGCCCTGGAACTCCTGGCCCCCGCCCGGACGGCGGACATCGGCGTCGCAGCCATCGACTGCGGGGCCGATGCCGTCTATATCGCCGGGCCCGCCTTCGGGGCGCGGCAGGCGGCCGGCAATCCGGTGGAGGACATCCGCCGGCTTTGCGATCATGCGCACCGGTTCGGCGCACGCATCTACGTGACGTTCAATACGCTGGTCTATGAGGAGGAAATCCCCCAGGCACGGCGGCTGCTGCAGGAACTGCAGGAGGCCGGCGTGGACGCCCTGATCGTGCAGGATCCGGCCGTGACGCGGCTCGCTCCGGAAGGGATGGTCCTCCACGCTTCCACCCAGTGCGCCATCCGGACGCCGGAGAAAGCCCGGTTCACCGAGAGCCTCGGTTACGGCCGGCTCGTGCTGGAGCGGGCATTGTCCCTGGACCAGGTCCGCGCCATCCGGGAGGCCGTGAACGCCGAACTGGAGGTCTTCGTCCACGGCGCCTTGTGCGTGTGCTACAGCGGTCAGTGCTACTTGTCGGAGCAACTGGCCGGGCGAAGCGCGAACCGTGGGGCCTGCATCCAGGCCTGCCGGTCACTTTACGACCTGGAGGATGCCGGGGGACGGGTGCTCGTCCGGAACAAGGCCCTGTTGTCGCTGAAAGACCTGAATCTTATCCATCGGCTGGAGGAATTGGCGGACGCCGGAGCGTGCTCCTTCAAGATTGAGGGCCGCCTGAAAAGCATTTCCTATGTCCGGAACGTGGTGCGGGCGTATTCCGATGCGTTGGACGCCCTGGTCCGCAGCCATCCCGACAGATACCGCCGTTCTTCCTTCGGTACGCTCCGGGGCGGATTCGCACCCGACCTACGGAAAACGTTCAACCGCGACTATACGGAATTCTATCTGGACGGGAAACGCGGGGAATGGGCGTCGATGGAAGCCCCCAAGTCGATGGGAGAATGCATCGGCACGGTGGAACGCCTGCGGGCGGGTGTCGTGACGGTTCGGCCGGACGATCCCGGCCTGTCGCTCCACAATGGCGACGGCTTCGCCTTCGTCGGTCGGGACGGCGACATCGTGGGATTCCGCGGGGACGTATGCGAAGGCTTTTCCATCCGATGCAAGGAGGTTCCCGGCCTGAAGGAGGGGATGCGCCTGTATCGCAACATCGACGCGGCCTTCGAGCGGAGGATGGAATCCGATCGCCCCGTACGCGAAATCGCCGTGACGGTCAAGTGCCGGATCTCCGTCGATCCATCCTGCCAAGAGCGGCCGCAGCCCGTCCTTTTAGCCGTTGAAGCAGTCACCGAAGACGGTCGTACTGCCACAGTCTCCGTTCCGACACCTTCCGAAGCGGCGCGGGACGCGGAGAGAATGCTGGAAACGGTACGGGGCCAACTCTCCAAGCGTTCCGGAATCTATGCCTTCACCGTTGCTTCTGTCGAGGTGGACGCTCCGGTCCCTTTCATGAGCGCCTCCTTCCTGAACGGAATCCGGCGCGACCTGGCGGCCGCCCTGGATGAACAGCCCGTACGGATGCTGCCGCTCCGCCGGGGCACTGCGCAGCCCGTTCCGGCGCCGGAGACATCGACCTATAAAGACAACCTGGCGAATTCCATTGCCCGGGAGATTTACCGCGAGCGCGGCGCCATGCACATGGAGGATGCCTATGAACTCACCCACCGTGACGGCATCGAGTATATGCGAACCAAGTATTGCATCCGTCACGAACTGGGGCTTTGCCCCAGGCAGCGCCCCGGCACCCGCCCCGATCCGCTCTTCCTGGTGAACAACGGCCGCCGGTTCCGGCTGGACTTCGATTGCCGCGCCTGTGAAATGACTGTCAATCAATCCACATAAAACACTGAAACGATATGGAAAGAAGAGACTTTCTGAGAATGTCCGCCCTCGGCGCCGCCGCGGGTCTCGTGCTCCCCTCCGGGCTGGTGCACGCCGCCTCGGCTCCCGCGAAGAAGAATTCCGCCAACGGGAAGGTGGGAATGGGCTTCATCGGCCTGGGCCAGCAGGCGATGTACCTGCTGAACGGCTTCATGTCCATGGACGACGTCCGCGTCATCGCCGGCTGCGACGTGTACGACATCAAGCGGGACCGCTTTGTCAAGCGGGTCACGAAGTATTATCAGGGGAAGGGTGAGAAGAAGGTGAAAGTCGATGTCTATGAGGATTATCAGGACCTCCTGGCCCGTCCGGACATCGACGCCGTCGTCATCGCCACCCCGGACCACCAGCATGCGATCATCGCCATCGCGGCCTGCAAGGCGGGGAAGGATGTCTATCTGGAGAAGCCGCTCACGCTCACCGTTTATGAAGGCCAGCAGTTGGTGAAGGCGGTCCGCAAGTACAACCGCATCCTCCAGGTGGGCAGCCAGCAGCGCACCAGCGAGGAGTTCATCCACGCCGCCAACCTCGCCCGCGAGGGAGAACTGGGCCAGATCCGCAAACTCAAGGTCTATGTGGGCAGGAACGACATCAATCCCACCTCTCCGGCGCCCGCTCCGTGCAAACTGCCCCGGATGGCCGTGCCGGCCGGACTGAACTGGGACAAGTGGCTGGGTCCGCTTCCGACGTCCGTCTATTACCATTCCGACCTGGACCCCATCGTCTCGGACGAGCACGACGAGCAACTCTGGGGTGCCTGGCGCTGGTACAAGGTCTCCGGCGGCGGCCTGATGACCGACTGGGGCGCCCACATGTTCGACGTGGCGCAGTGGGCCCTGGGCAAGGACGGTTCCGGTCCCGTGGAGATCATCCCTCCCGGATACAGTTACTACGATCACTTGACCTATAAATATGACAACGGCATCATCGTGACCGAGGAGCCGTTCGACGGAACCACCCCCGGTGTGCAGATCTATGGCGACGACGGATGGGTGAAAGTCTCCCGCGGCAAGTTCGAGGCCTCCGACAAGCGGTTCGACATGGGCGCTTCGGTGGGGGACGACAACGTCCCGTACGAGACGAAGGTGGGCCACCACCGGATCTTCATCGAGTCCGTCAAGTCCCGCATCGACCCGAACGTCCCCGTGGAAACGGGACATACTTCCTGCACGGTGTGCAACCTCGGCAACATCGCGATGGAACTCGGCCGTCCTGTGGTCTGGAATCCCATTGTCCAGAAATGCATGCATGACGAAGAGGCCACCCGCCTCCTCCACTACGATTACCGTCCCGGTTACAGCCTGGAGGTATAGTCCGGGGCCTCAGATCAGTTCCAGCACCAGATCCACGTCGCCGAAATGCCCGGTGACGCCGTTGTTGCGTTCGATGTAGGTCCGGGTGAGGGCGCCGCGCCAGATGATGTCGTCGCGGGCCCTGAGCGGAATCTCGATTTCAAACCCATAACTCCGGGAGTTGTACTTGACCATCGCCGAGCATTTCCAGGTGGTCATGGTGCCGCCGTCGTCCTCCACCATCATGAAGGCGCAGTTGTCCAGCATCCCGGTCCATTCCGACACGAGGACGGCGTTGAAATCCAGGACTTCGCCGATCTGCCTGCGCCGCACGACGATGAGGAAGTCCGTGACGGAAGGGGAGTAGAGGCGCAGTTCGGCGTCCGTCGTCGCGGTGAAATCCTCGACGGCTCCGCATTTCACCCAGATTTCGGAACCGCCGCAGAACCAGGTGTCGAACTGGCGGTTCGACCGGAAGGAGCGGAGGACGAGGGTCTTGAAATCCTTGCCGTCGGCACGGGTGGCGGGCGTCCTGCCGGCAGCCTTGGGCTGGACAAGGATGCTGCCGCCCTGGCCCCATTCCGGGTCCGCCCGCCGCCTCATCTCCAGGGTCTCGTATTCGGAGTCCCGGTTCCGGTTGATGACCCAGACGGGCCGTTCCCGGGCCATTCCTTCATCCACGATGACTTCTTCCACGGTCCCGTCTTCCTGCCGGATCCAGCCGATGTTCTTCGTTTCTCCATCGCCAGGGTCGAAGGTGATGACCGGCGTTTCATCGCCCTCGAACTCCTCGGAGAAGGGCCAATAGATTTGCACGTCCGAGCCGGACAGGGCGTGGAGGAACGAATCGGCGTCCATGGCCCGGGTCCCGTAGTGCCGGCGGACTTCGGCCGTGAGAAGGTCCCGGAGCGGCCGGGCATACCCCTCCACCCGGGTTGCCGGCACATCTCCGATGCCCGCCCCGGGCGATTCGAACAGTTGCCGCATCGGGTATTCCTCGTCATACCCGTTTCCGGTCGATGCCGAAACGGCATTCCGGACCTCCGCCACCTGGGCCTCTCCGACCGGAATGGCGGCCATGAGGCGCGCCACTTCATCCAGGGTGAATGCAAGGGGTTCTTCCTCCTCGTCGAAGGGAGGGTTCAACCGGCGGTCCAGCCGCTCGCAGGCGGAGACCGCGAGGGCGCCGAAAAGGCACCCGAAAAGGATCAGTCGTTTCATCTTTCCACACCGGATTAACAGCCCGGCTCCACGGATACAAAGTACCGGAAAACGAGCCGCGTTCGCAAAAAGGGACGCGGATAAAGTTGAAAAACGGCCTTCAAGGGCGACAGGAGGCCGATTCCGGGAAATCATTTCACGCGAAAATGCCGAATAATCCGTAAAAAAGGTTATCTTTACGCAAATTGTATGGACCACATGCGTAACCTTTTCCTTTCCCTGGCCTTTCTGGCCACCTTCCTGCCCCTCGCGGCACAGACCAGGATGGAACCCTGGCAGGACCCGAACGTCTTTGAAGAGAACCGGATGCCCATGCGGGCGACCTTCGTCTCCGCCCAGCAGCAGACCCTGAACCTGAACGGACTGTGGAAATTCCACTTCAATCCCACCGTCGAAGGCCGGCTCCGCGGCTTCGAGGCCGTCGGCTATGACGACGCGTCCTGGGACGAGATTCCCGTACCCGGCCTGTGGGACCTCAACGGCTACTGCGATCCGCTCTATGTCAACAATGGTTATCCCTGGAGCGGTCACTACAAGAACAATCCGCCCTATCCGGCCCTGGAGCACAACTATGTGGGCCAGTACCGCCGTTCCTTCACCATCGACAAATCCTGGATCGGGAAGCAGATCTGCCTGAACATCGGCTCCGCCACCTCCAACGTCCGCGTGTGGGTGAACGGCAAGATGGTGGGCTACAGCGAGGACAGCAAACTGGAGGCCCGATTCGATCTGACGAAATATGTCCATGCAGGCGAGAACACCATCGCCCTCGAGATCTTCCGCTGGTGCGATGGCACTTACCTGGAAGACCAGGATTTCTGGCGCTTCTCCGGCATCGCCCGCGGCGTGGAAATCTACACCCGCGAGAAAGAGCGGATCGAGGATGTCCACGTGACCGGCTGGGCCGACGGCCGCCTGAAGGTCCATGTCGAAGTGACGAAGGGCATCTCCCGCGTCGACCTGGAAGTCCGGAATCCCGTCGGCCAGTATGTCTTTGCGGTGGACGGTCTCAAGCCCGTGAAAGGCGTGGTCGATTATGAAGTGACTGTGCCGGATCCGTTGCTTTGGAGCGCCGAGACCCCGTACCTTTATACCCTTGGCGTCCAGGCCGACACCCGCAAGGCGGTCGCCGAGAACACGGAGGTCTCCTTCGGTTTCCGCACGGTTGAGGTCGTCGGCAACCAATTGATGGTCAATGGAAAGCCCATCCTCATCAAGGGCGCCGACCGGCACGAACTGAGCCCCTCGGGCGGCTACATCGTCACCGAGGCCGAGATGATCCGCGACATCCGGATCATGAAGGAACTGAACATCAACGCCGTCCGCACCTGCCACTATCCCGACGATCCGCGCTGGCTCGCCCTGTGCGACCGGTACGGCCTGTATGTCGTGGACGAGGGCAACATCGAGTCCCACGGCATGGGCTACGGCCCGGCGACCCTGGGCAGGAACCCCCTCTTCGCAGCCGCCCATCTGGTCCGCGACAGCCGGATGGTCCAGCGCGACTTCAACCATCCGTCCGTCATCGTCTGGAGCATGGGCAACGAAGCAGGCGACGGCCCCAACTTCGAGGCCTGCTACGACTGGATCAAGGCCTATGACCCGTCCCGCCCCGTCCAGTACGAGCGCGCCCTGACCCGGAACGGCGAAAGCCATCGCTACACCGACATCTACTGCCCGATGTACGCCTCTCCGGATGACATCCTCCGGTATCTGAAGAAGGGAACGAAGCCGTTCATCCAGTGCGAGTACGCGCACGCGATGGGCAATTCGATGGGTAATTTCAAGGAGTACTGGGACATCGCCCGCAGCGAGCCCGGCTGCCAGGGCGGCTTCATCTGGGACTTCATGGACCAGGCCCTCCGCTGGCCGTCCGACAAGCCCGGAACGGACCACATCTACATCTTCGGCGGCGACCTGAACGACTACGACCCGTCCGACGGCTCCTTCAACTGCAACGGCGTCATCGCCGCGGACCGCAGCCTGCATCCGCACGCCTACGAGGTCCGCTACCAGTACCGCAACATCCTCACGACGGCGGGCGACAAGCCGGGGGTCGTGAAGGTCTATAACGAGAACTTCTTCACGGATCTTTCCCGCTATCGCCTCGTGTGGACGCTGGAGGCCGATGGAAAGCCTTTCCGGACCGGTACCGTGGAGAAACTGGATGTCGCCCCGCAGGCGACGGAGGAGATCGACCTGGGCATCGGAAAGCTTCCGGAAGGCGGGGTGATCACCCTGACTGTCCGGTATCAATTGAAAGAAGCCGAACCGCTGCTGCCCGCCGGCTTCGAGGTGGCCTATGACCAGCTGGTGCTGGCCGATGCACCCACCCTCCCCATTGGCACGTCCGAGCCGGTCCCGGGAACCGTGAAGGCCGGCGAGACCGCTTCGGCCTATACCTTCAGCGGCACCCTCTCCCGTCCCGGCACGCTGAGCGCCCGCTATGCGACCTGGGAGGTCACCATCGACAAGAATCTCGGCGCCCTGACCTCGTATAAGCTGGACGGCAAGGAGATGATTTCCGGGCCCATGCTGCCGTGCTTCGACCGCGCCCTCGTCGAGAACGACCTCGGCGCCCGCTTCCAGAACCGCTTCGCCCTCTGGCGGAACATCAAGTTCCAGGTGGCGTCCATCGCCGCGAAGCCGGTCGGGAATGCCTGCCAGGTGGATGTGGCGTTCGCGCCCATCGACGGAAAGGGAATCGTGAAGGTGGCCTATCTCGTGGATCCGAGAGGCACGGTGGCCGTATCCGAGTCCCTGGAGGATGCCGGCGGCCTGTCCGAGGCGCAGTATCTCTTCCGCTTCGGCATGCGCTTCGCGATGCCCGGCCAGTATTCCGACCTGGATTTCTTCGGCCTGGGCCCGTGGGAGAACTATGCCGACCGTCACAGCGCCGCCCTTCTCGGCCGCTACCGCCAGCGGGTGGAGGACCAGTATCACTACGGGTACGTCCGCGCGCAGGAGTCCGGCACGCACACCGGCATGCGCTGGATGAACATCCTGGACGAGTCCGGCACCGGCCTGAAGCTCTGCGCGCCGACGCCCTTCTCCGCCTCCGCCCTCCCGTTCAGCCTCGAGGACCTGGACACCCACGTCCACTCCCTGGAACTCAAGGCCAAGGCCCATGAGAACGAGCGCTCCCGCGGGACGACCTACGTCCATATGGACCTGGCCCAGATGGGCGTCGGCGGCATCACGTCCTGGGGCACCTGGCCGCTGAAGGAGTACCTCCTCCCGGCGAAGCCTTACGATTTCGTCTTCACCCTGTCGCCGGTTTTCGACGACGTCCGCTAGCCCTTGAACAAGCAAAGAGGGCGGTCCGGAATCCGGACCGCCCTCTTTTGCATTGGATAAAAAGGAAGCTTACTTCTGCAGGGCACCGAGCTGCTGGGTGGCCTGGGCGGCATACTTGGCGTTGCCGGAGAGCTTCTTGTAGTATTCGATGGCGGTCGCCTTGTCACCGGCCTTCTGGGCGGTGGCGGCGATGGTGAACATCACGTCGGCGGCATCCTTCGCGTTGGGATCGACCTCGAGGTACTTCTTGTAGGCCTCGATGGCGGCCTTGCTCTTGCCGAGCTTGGTGTTGGCGCTGGCGATGAGCTTGTAGGCGTTGGCGCTCTCCGCGTAGCTGTTGGCCTTCTCGAGGGCGGCGATGGCGTCGGCGCTCTTGTTCGCCTTCACGAGAGCCATGCCTTCCTTGAGGAAGAGGTTGGAGAGGAGCTTCTTGGCCTGGTCTTCCTTGCCGTTGGCGGCGGCGGCCTCGAGGGCGGCGACGGCGTTGTCGTTGTCACCGGCCTGCATCAGGGCCTGGCCGTAGAGGAGCTGGGTCTGGCCATCCTCGGGGGTGAGGGACACGGCGCCCTTGAAAGCGGCGGCGGCGCCCACGAAGTCCTTGGCCTTCATCAGGGCAGCGCCCTTGCGGGTATATGCGGTAGGAACGAGCTCCTTGGCCTCGACGGCAATCTCCTCCTGGCCATAGCCTTCGGCCACGCCGGCGGCCTCCTTCAGGGTCTCGAGGGCCTCGTCATACTTGGACTCGTTGATCTGCTCCTTGGCGATGGAAACCATGGTCTGGGGAATGATCTTCTTGCACTGGGCGATCATCTCGGCGGCTTCGTCGGCGGAGCAGGCCTCGAACTGGGTGAGGGCGCTCTTGAACTGGGCCAGGGCCTCGACCTTGTTGGACTCAAGGGTCTGGGCGCCCATGTTGAAGGTTTCCACAGCGGCGCTCATGTCCTGAGCGGAAGCGATTCCAGCGGCGAGTGCGAACGCCGCGAAAGCGACAAATAATCTTTTCATCTTTCGTTCGGGTTTATTTGTTAATACTTATAATTCTTGCCGTTTGCACGCATTTTGCAAAAGTAGCAAATTTTATTGTTAATTTTGCAAAGTCATTGCGTTTATTCCATGTCAAACCGACTTTTCCATATCCTTCTCGGCCTGGCTCTGCTGACAGTTTCAAGAACTGTGCCAGCGCAGACGCTGCCCTCCCTGCCGGTGGACGCCAAGATACAAAAAGGGTCCCTCCGCTGCGGGGTGGCCTACTATATGGTCAAGAATGACGAGCGCAAGGGCTATGCCGATTTCGCCGTGGTGCGCCGCGGCGAAGCGCCCACCCGCGCGGTCGAGGAATCGCTGGAAACGGCGTACCTGTCCCGCAACGGGATCGGCCCCCGGCCCGGCGGCTATTACCGGGATTTCGACGGGTCCACGGTCCTGCACCTGGACCGCGTCCCGGTGTATGACGCCAATGCGCTGGATTCCACCCTGCTGGTGACCTTCGCCCAGGTGGCGGCCTCGTCCGCCGCGGAGGCGGTCATCGTGGCCGGCGACATCGACCCGGCCGAATTCAAGAAGAAGATGGACATCTTCTCGATGATGGTCCCGCAGCATTTCGTGGAGAACAGCCAGGGTCCCGACTATGTGTGGGAACCGTCCGTGATGCCGTCCATCCTCCTCCGCAACGAGCCGATGGGGGACCGGGGCGTCGTCCGGGTCGCCTATTCGGCCCCGCGGACGCCGCACGAGCTGATGAACACGGCCCAGGCCCTGGTGATGGGCATCCTCAGCCGCGAGTTCCGGACCATCGCCGTCCGGCGGATCGAGCGGAACCTGCGCGATGCGGGCATCCCGTACGGCCGGCTGGACTTCCAGTATCTGAACAGCACCGAGACCGGCGGCGACGAAGAGTATTCCGTGGAGGTCCAGACGGACCGCGACCACCTCGAGGCGGCGATGAAGATCGTCTCCGGAACCCTCGCGGGCCTGGACGGCTTCGGGGTGCCGGTGCAGGAGTTCACCGATGCGAAGAAAGTGATGATGGCCGAGATGCTTCCCCGGGGGAACACGCCGCTGACGAACCGGCAGTATGTGGACCGCTGCGTTTCCCACTTCCTGTACGGCGCTAACCTGGCCCCTTACAGCGAGGAAACGCGTCTTTTCGCCCGGAAGAACGTGCCCGACAGCACGGAAACCCGCCTGTTCAACCAGTTCGCGAATTCCCTCCTGAGCCAGCTGTCCAACCTGACGCTGGAGTACCGCGCCCGCCTGGACACGCTGGACGAGGACAACGCCCTGTTCCAGTACAACCTGGCCTATCTGTACGGGTCCACGTTCAAGGAAGCGAAGGATTACTCCTGGCAGCGGGACACCTCCGGCCTGGAGGTGGACTGCCCGAGGATCAAACTCAAGGAAACCAAGCCCGAACCCGTCTCCGGCGGCGTCCTGTGGACGTTCTCCAACGGCATGCGGGTGGTCTACAAGCAGGTTCCGGGCGGCCGGACCTTCCAGTATTCGCTGCTGATGGGCAGCGGTCTGTCCGGCGCCAGCGGCCTGACGGAAGGGGAGGGCGGCTATTTCGGGGACATGCTGTCCCTGTATGACGCCGGCGGCCTTTCCGCCCCCGATTTCCGCGACCATCTGGCTGTGAACGGCATCCGCATGGACACGCAGGTGGCGATGACCTATACGTCCATCCATGGGGAAGCGCCGTCTTCCAAGCTGCCCACGCTCCTGAAGGCGCTGCTCGCCCTCGCGAACGGGCGGACGGTGAACCGGGGCGAGTTCGATATCCTCCTCCGCAATGCGAGATGGGCCCGGGAACCGGTGGACAACCGGCTCTACGCGATGATGTATCCGGGCTTCAGCTATTCGGCGAAGAAATATGCGACGGGACTGAATCCGGGCACGCAGGCCAAGGCCGCCCAGTTCTACGAGTCCCTGTTCTCCCGGATGAACGACGGGATGCTGATCCTTGTGGGCGACGTGGATGAAGCCACCGTGCGCCGCGTCCTGCTCCGGTATCTCGGCGGTTTCCGCACCCAGCGCGGGACCGCGGCCCGCAAGTCGGTCCGCTACCAGCCGCGCCCGGGAACCGTGACGAAGAGAGAGGAAGGCGGCCGCAAGGGCGTCTATGTGCGCCTGGATGCGGAGTATCCGCTGTCCGGGATCAATTATGCCGCGGCCGAGGTCGCGGTCGAGGCGCTCCGCCGCCAGCTGGTCCGCTCGCTCGACGGGACGGGGATGTCGGTGGAGGTTACCTCCGGCTTCCATACCTATCCCCAGGAGCGGCTGTGGATGTTCCTTTCCTGCGAAGGGGGAACGAACCTCGACGCCGTCCGGGAAGGGATCCAGAAGGCGGCGAAGACCACCCTGTCCGCCAAGGACCTGAACGCCTTCAAGGCGGCGGCCCTCGCCGGGATGAACCAGGAACTGGCGGAGCCGGAAACCATGGTGGAGGCGCTCGTCGCCCGCTATGGCATCGGCAAGGACCTGGTCACCCATTATAAGGAAAGCGTGAACGGCGTCACCGCCGCCCGCATCACCGAGATGTTGTCCGCCCTCGCGGCCGGTTCGACCGCGGAAATCGTCATCGAGTAAATGGGACACAAGCGACCGTTCGGAACCATCGTGGAAATCGGGGACATCCTCGTGTCGGAAGATGTCATCCTGGAGTATTTCGCCTGCGACTATCCCGTGTGCAAGGGGAAGTGCTGCATCGTCGGCGACAGCGGCGCGCCGCTGAAGGAAGAGGAATTGGACCCCATCGAGGTCAATTATGACGCGTTCGCGCCCTTGATGCGCCCGGAGGGGCGGCAGGCCGTGGACGAGAAGGGGTTCTTCGAGATCGACCGGGACGGCGACCTCGTGACGCCGCTCGTGCCCGGCAGCGAGGAATGCGCCTTCTGCCACTTCGAGGACGGCAACTGCTTCTGCTCCATCGAGCGGCAGTTCTTCGCCGGCAAATCGACCTTCCGGAAGCCCATCTCCTGCCAGCTGTATCCCATCCGCGTGGTGCAGTTGCGCAACGGCGGGCAAGGCCTGAACCTCCATCGCTGGGACATCTGCAAGTGCGCGTTCGAGAAGGGGCGGCGGGAAGGCATCCGGGCCTATCAGTTCCTGAAGGAACCGCTCGTCGCCGCTTATGGACAAGACTTTTATGACGCGCTCTGCGCCGCCGCGGAGCAGGTGATCGCCCAGGAATAAGGCCTATGGACAGTTTGGATATCCGTCGCGGGGAACAGGTCGCCCTGGTGGGCGACAACGCCTCCGGCAAGAGCCGGCTCGCCTCCGTCTTCGCCGGCCGCAATGCCGCGAAATACATCACCTTCCGGGATTCGTACGGCAGCTACGGCGACCGCAATTTCTTCATGCAGCAGCGCTGGAATCTCTTCACGCTGGAAGGTGACCCGCCTTCCGTGGGCGAGGCGCTGCACCAGGATGCGGCCGAGAGCAAGGATCCGGAAGCCGCGTTCCGGCGGGTGCGGGAACTGACCGCCCTGTTCTCGATGGAACCGCTGCTGGACAAGCCCCTGGTGACGCTTTCGTCGGGCGAGCTCCGCAAGTATCAGCTTACGCGCGCCCTGCTGGGCGGTCCGGAGATCCTGGTGGTGGACAATCCGTACATCGGCCTGGATCCACGGACGCGAGGCTTGCTGACGGAACTGCTTACGACCTTGTCGGGCACTATGACCCTGGTGCTGGTCCTGTCCCGCCCGGCGGAGATCCCTCCTTTCGTCACGCACGTCATTCCGGTCGAGGATGGGAAGGCGGGGGAGAAGGAGCTGCGGGAGGCGTACCTGGACCGAGTCCTGCCGCCCGCCGTCATCCGTCTCCGGAACGTGACCATCCGCTTCGGCGAGCGGATCATCCTGAATTCCCTGAACTGGACCGTGCGTGAAGGGGAGCACTGGGCCCTGACCGGCGCCAACGGCAGCGGCAAGAGCACCCTCCTCAGCCTCATCAACGCCGACAATCCCCAGGCGTATGCCCATGACATCGAGCTCTTCGGCCGCCCCCGCGGCACCGGCGAGACCATTTGGGACATCAAGCGCAAGATCGGCTTCGTGAGCCCGGAACTGCACCGCGCCTTCCAGCAGGACGCCACCGCGCTGAGCATCGTCACGAGCGGCCACTTCGACACGGAAGGCTTGTTCCGGAAACCCTCCGAGGAGCAGCGGGAGATTGCCCGCCGATGGATGGATGAGTTTGGAATCGGGCATCTGGCGGAAAGGCCTTTCCTCCGCATTTCCAGCGGCGAGCAGCGCCTGTGCCTGGTGGCCCGCGCCTTCGTCAAGGATCCGCCCCTCTACATCCTGGACGAGCCCCTGCAAGGCCTGGACGAACCGCAGCGCCGGCACGTGAAAACCCTGCTGGACCGCTACTGCGGCGCCCCTGGCAAAACCCTCGTGATGGTCACCCATTACCCCGAAGAATACCCCGGTTGCATCGACCACAGCCTGACTTTATAGCCCCGCGTGGAAAAATTGAGTCTCCGACACTTGCACTTCCGGAAAAAATGATTACCTTTGCAGTCCCGATTTCCCGGGATACGTATTGGAGAGATGCTCGAGTGGCTGAAGAGGCACGCCTGGAAAGCGTGTGTACCCCAAAAGGGTATCGCGAGTTCGAATCTCGCTCTCTCCGCTTTATTTTTGGCAAAAACCCCTTCTGAGTACA
>JAEEGH010010101.1_pt1 | contig 21769 bp, 17 predicted proteins | sample 9134181 | NCBI WGS metagenome assembly JAEEGH01 (sample SAMN16246544, study PRJNA631951) | gut metagenome | biome: gut microbiome; feature: rumen; material: DP-attached | host: Bos | place: Iran: Karaj | collected 2018-10
GCGGAATCCGGCACCGGGAAGTGACTGTGAGAACTGCCGTGAAAATGCTATTTTTCAATGCGGAAAATTTAACTTGAGGGCTCAAGATGATTATCGATTTGAAAGGCATGGAAACGACGGTGCTGCCGAACTTCAAGGGCGGCGAGAAGGAATACAAGGCCAAGATGTACTTTGACGGGACGACGCGCATTATGCACGGGACGCTCGAGCAGGGGGCATCTATCGGTTTCCACAAGCACGAGACCAACAGCGAAATCATGTTCTTCGTGAGCGGCAAGGGCAAGGTGCTCTTTGACGATGGCGTAGAATATGTGGAAGCGGGCCAGTGCCATTTTTGCCCGAAGGGCCACAGCCACAGTCTGATTAACGAGAGCGAGGAACCGCTCGTGTTCTATGCGTGCGTTCCGGAACTCGGATAGGTTTAAAAAAACGGAGTATACAAGATGTCTAAACTGATGCGTTCTATTTCGGGTATCCGCGGTATCGTGGGCGATACCCTTACACCGCAGGTACTCAAGAGCCACGTGCGCGCCTTCCTCGAGATTACGAAGGCAAAGCGCGTTGTTATCGGGCGCGACAGCCGCCCCACTGGCGATGCCATTGTGCAGTTTGTCGCAGGTATCTGCCGCCTCTCCGGCGTGGATGTTGTGGACGTGGGTCTTTCGACGACACCCTCGGTGGAACTCCTGACGGTGCATTTCAAGGCGGACGCGGGCATCATCATTACCGCGAGCCATAACCCGCTCGAATGGAACGCGCTCAAGTTCCTCAACAGCAAGGGACTCTTCCTCGGGCCCGACGACGTGAAGAAACTTTTCGAACTTGCCGATGCGGACAACTTCAGTTATCCCGATTACCGCACAATGGGCAAGTACGAGGTGGCCCCGGATGCCGACGGCATTCACATCGATGGCACGCTCAAGATTCCGTTCGTGGACGTGGAAGCAATCCGTGCGAAAAAGTTCAAGGTGGCCGTGGATGCCGTGAACGGTGCAGGTAGCTACATTGTGCCGCGCCTGTTGGAACAGCTCGGCTGCGAGGTGGTGCGTGTGCATTGCGAACCCGATGGCACGTTCCCGCGCGGTGCGGAACCGATTCCGGAGAACCTGGGCGATTTGCGTGAAGCCGTGAAGAAGAACGGCTGCGCTCTCGGTTTTGCGGTGGACCCGGATGCGGACCGCTGCGCCCTCGTGGACGGTTTAGGACAAAGTATTGGCGAGGAGTATACGCTCGCGATTGCGACCGAAGAAGTGCTTAGCCAGAAGAAGGGTAGCGTCTGCGTGAACCTTTCGACGAGCCGCATGAACGAGGATGTCGCCACGAAGTACGGTTGTGAATTCAGCCGCGCGAAGGTGGGCGAGATTAACGTGAGTTTGCAGATGATCGAGAACGGCTGCATTATCGGCGGTGAAGGTAATGGCGGCGTGATTCTGCCGGCACTCCACTACGGGCGCGATTCCCTGGTGGCTGCAGCCCTTGTGCTCAGTTGGATGGCTCACCATGATGGTGGCCCCGAGAAGTTCGTGGCCGAAAACCCTGCCTACGTGATGCCGAAGAAGAAGTTCGAACTCGGCGACAAGAAGGTGGCGGACATTTTGCCGAAGGTGAAGGCGGAATTTGCCGGCTGGAAGAGCGACGAACGCGATGGCCTGTGGCTCGGGAGCGAAAAGTCCTGGGTGCATGTGCGCGCGAGCAATACGGAGCCGGTGATTCGCGTGATTGCGGAGGCGCCGACTGCCGCAGAAGCGGAAGAACTCTGCGCGAAGGTCGAAAAACTCATTTAGCGATCGCTCGTTCATCGTTTAGGGTGCAGAACCTCCGGTTCCTCACTCGCTCTCGCAACTTTGTTCGGATTGGATTTGAGGACTAGTTTTCCTTGACGCAGCGGATAGATGCGGAAATGTTCCTGTTATAATGTTCGGCGGTGACGGTCGAATCGGTAACGCGGATGAGGTATGCCCTAGAATCGTCGAAACTGTCGGTGGTCCAGAAACTGGCGCTCAGGCCCTTGTCGGCAAATTTGCCGTCATAGTAGCGGAAGCCCGCCTTGATGATGTTGAGGCCGGTGCTTGCGTTGATGGCGTCGATTCCGTTACCCTTGAGAGTTGCGAGGAATTCGTCCTTGGAAGGGACCTTCCAACCGGCGGGGCAGATGGGCTTGGCAGTTTCGTCGAACTGGTAGAGCCTTCCAAACTTCGGGCAGTTATTGTGGTCGTTGTCGTAGCAGTAGTCGCCCTCGGGAGTGTAGAAGAGGTTCAGGTTTTCGGCCATCCACACCTTACCTTCGACAGTTACGGTCTTGTAGGTCTGTTCGGGGCACTGCAGCGTGTTTGCGCTTGCGTTATATTCGCAGGGATGGCTGCTGGTGTTGCATGCGGTGAGGGTAAGCGCGATGGCGATGGTTCCGAATGCGATGAGTTTGGACATGGTTGTCTCCTAGTTTGTATGTTAAACTTATACGGCCGACATCAGCAGTATGGCGAGTACCTGGCCGCTCAATATGCGTAGCAGCATGGTGAGCGGGTAGACGGATGCATACCCGATGTTCACGGCTTCGCTGTCGGCCTGGCTGTTGGCGAAGGCGAGTGCGGGCGGGTCGGTGGTGGCGCCCGCGAGTACACCGCAGAGCGAGAGGTAGTTCACCTTGAATGCGAGGTGGCCGATGGTCGCGACAATGGCGAGCGGCAGGAAGGTGATGAGTGCCGCGAGTGCCATGTAGTACATTCCGTCTCCGTTCAGGAGTACGTCGAAGAACTTGATGCCTGCATTGAGCCCCACGCAGCTCAGGAATAGCGTGAGCCCGAATTCGCGGAGCATGAGGTTTGCGCTGTTCGCCATGAAGAAGTTTAGCGGGCCGATTTTGCGCTTGCGGCTAAGGACTATCGCGACGATGAGCGGTCCGCCTGCAAGCCCGAGCTTGAGCGGGGTAGGCATTCCGGGAATAGCAAGGGGGATGCTTCCGGCGATGACGCCGAGAAGGATCCCGAGGAATGCGGGGAGTATCTCGGGGTGGTCGAGCGCGGTAAGCGAGTTCCCGAGTTCCTTGGCGGCGGCCTCGATGCCTTCCTTTGTTCCGACGAGCCTTAACTTGTCCGCAAACTTGATGCGCAGATCGAGGCGGCCAGTGAACTTGAATCCGCTGCGGACAACGCGGCTGACGTTGACGCCATAGCGTTCGGCGAGGGCGAGCGCGCCGATGGTCTTGCCCAGCACCTTCTTGTTCGTGACGAGCACCGTCTTTACCAGGATGGCGCGGTCGCCATCCGCAGCGGTGACCTGCGTTATGGGTGTCTCAAGGCGCCTCCCGATAATCTTCTCCATGCTGGCGACGGCATCGGGCATGCCCACGATATGCACCTTGTCGCCTTCTTGCAGAACAGTCTTGCCGTTCGGGGTGAAAATCTCTTCGCCCCGCAGCAGGCGCGTGATGACGACCCCGCTTGCAATCAGGTTCGGGATATCCTTTAGCATGATTCCGTAAAGGTTCCTGTTGTCTACCGTGAGGCTGCACGATTCAATCTCGCGGGTGTTTGCCGCGATGTCGGCTGCATACTTCTGCGCGGCCTCCGTTGGGTTCTGCCTGAAGATAATGCGCACGAGGAGCATCACGAGAATGATGCCTATGACGCCGAAGGGATATGCAACAGCGTATCCGATGCCCGTAAGGGACGAGTCCACTCCGGCCGCGGCAAAGGCGGAATTTGCGGCCCCGAGGGAGGGCGTGTTCGTGACGGCGCCACAGAGCATCCCGACGAGCACGGGTACGTTGTTATGCATATCGGTGAAAAAGTACAGGCAAAGCGTCACGATGACGCCGAGCAGCACGATGCCCGTGGAAAGGATGTTCAGCACTAGGCCGTGGCGGCGTATGGAATCCATGAAGCCGGGGCCCACCTGCATGCCGATGGTATATACGAAAAGGATGAGGCCGAATTCCTGAATGAAGTGGAGCACATCAGGGGCTACGCGGAGGCCCAGGTGCCCGAAGATGATGCCCACGAAGAGCGCTCCCGCTCCACCGAGACTGATCCCCTTGACCTTCACCTTGCCGAGCATGAGGCCGATTGCTGCCGTGAGCGCGATTGTGACCACCTGCTGCCCGACCGAGGGCTTGGTGAACAAGTCGATAAACCATTCCATATTTCACCTCTTTTTCGCAGCAAAATGTAGTTTATGCGATTGATAATGACTAATGCATTATTTATATTAAATTGATAACTAAAAGTGATGAATTGGCCGACAATCTAATTCAAGGCGAGTAATATGGAACTGACACATATCAAGTACTTTCTGGAAGTGGCCCGTACGCAGCATGTGACAAAGAGCGCGCACAACCTGTGCATCGTGCAGCCGGCGCTTACCAAGGCAATCCACAAGTTCGAAGAAGAAGTCGGTGTTCCGCTTTTCAAGTCGAAGGGCAGAAACATCGAGTTGACGGAATATGGTAAGTATTTTCTTGCGCGTGTGCAGCCGCTTTACGAAGAAATCGAAAGGCTCCCGCAGGAACTGCGTGCCATGGCAAGTGACGATGCGGTAAAGATTCGCCTGAACGTGCTTGCGGCATCTTCCCTGATAACTTCTGCAGTGATTGCCTACAAGCGCCTGCACCCGGAAATCAGTTTCGACCTTATCCAGAACGAAAGCTCGAGCCTCTATGATGTGGGCGTGTTCACGTATGCCGATGCGGGTAAGGTAAAGCCCGATGACGACGAGGTGACGCGCCTTGACGAGGAAATCTTCCTTGCGGTGCCGAACGGAGAGAAGTACCGGAAACTGGACCGCATATCGCTCCGGCAGATGGAGGGGGAGAAGTTTATCGGCCTTGCGGGTACCAAGCAACTGCGCAGTATCTGCAACGAGTTCTGCCGGGAACTCGGCGTGCATACCGACATCTCGTTCGAGAGCGACAATACCTCGGCCATCAAGGATGCCGTGGCTTCGGGAATTGGCGTGTGTTTCTGGCCCGAGTACACTTGGGGCCGCGTGGAAAAGCGCAAGATTCGCCTGCTCAAGATCGTGGATGCACCGTTCCGCCGCGACCTGCTGGTGACGCTACGCAGGAACAAGGCGGACAACCGCAATACGGAAAACTTCTACAAGTTCCTTGTAGCGTTCCTGAAAAGGCATTTCCGCCACCACCGATAAACGGCACTACAATTCAATGCCCGTGTCGCGCTTGGTAGGCGGTTCACAGGCCGATACATATGTCTTTTCAGTCGCGATGATCTCCACCGTGCTCTTTGCACGGGTAATTCCCGTATAGAGAATCTGGTTGTTCAGGAGCGGATGCCCTACCTGCTTGGGCAGGAACATTGTCACCTCGTCGTATTCGGAGCCTTGAGACTTATGAATTGTTATCGCAAAGGCGGTTTCAAGAGCGTCGGACGACAAAAGGGACAGCTGGTAGAAAACAAACCCGTCCTTTTTGAGCATAAGGTAAGGAGTATTGTCCTTGAAAACCACGATGCCCGTGTCTCCATTGTAGAGCTTGAACATCTCCTGGTTCTTGGTAATCATCAGGAGTTGCCCCGGAATGTATTTCGAATACTCCGGCAACGAATGCCCATTGCCCTTCCATTGCTTACGGATCAAGGTGCAAGCGGCCTTGTTGATCTGCTCTACACCCTGAATGCCGCGACGCTCTGCCGAAAGAATCCTGCGGGATAAGGAAAGATCCCAGATTGCGTTGCGCAACTCCGCCTGCCTTGAATCCCCATCGTCAACCACAATTTGGCTAGCAAGTTCGGGCAGGTCATAGAAGGACCATTCTTTGTCGCCTATTTTTGACTTACGGTCTAGCCATTCGTCCAAGACCTTTTCGATACGTTCGATTTGCTTGCCGTATTTACCATCATCTTCGGCATCGGTTGCAAGTTCATAAAAATTGACTTCGTTTCGCGGCGCAATTGATTCGACAAGTGCCGGATGTAGCGAAAATTCATGGGGAATAATTTTCGACTTGTCTCCGCTTTCTGCGACCGTCTTTATTTCTTCGGCCAGCTTACCGATTTGAGGATGCGCCTTGCTACGGTGCGACTCATTCAGATGCACGGTAAAATTGGCGGATTGCCAGATGTCGCCAAGCACGGCGCCGGAATCAACGGAAGGCAACTGGTACGGGTCACCCAAAATAAAGATATGCGCATCTGCAGGAATTGCCTGCAACAAAGCCGCAAACAATCCGATGTCAATCATGCTCGCTTCGTCAATCACGAAAATGGAGTTGCTCGGGAACTTGTTCTCTTTATCAAAGGTAAAGGCGCCCTTGCTCCTAGAGAACTTGAGCAGGCGATGGATCGTGAAACTTTCAAGATTTTCCAGCTTGCTGTATATCGGCTCATAATCTTTTTTCTCTTGAGCGTCAATCTTTTTAAGCTGGCTCATCAGGCTTTCGCGCATACGGTCTGCCGCTTTTCCGCTCGGGGCGGCCAGATAAATGGAATAGTCCAGTTTTTCCGGATGCTTGAGCAAGTTCCAAAGGATGTACAAGACAACCGTCGTCTTGCCGGTACCGGGGCCGCCCGTAACAATCAGGCTTTCCCCATTGGCGCCACGGGTCACGGCCTCCCGTTGCTTATCGTTCAAAGAGAATGTGCCCGAGCCCGTATAGAGTTTGACTTCGGAATCGTTGGCATTTTTATTCTCCTTGGTAAAAAGGCCTCCCATGGTCATTTCGATATCGCGTTTAGCAATAAAATGCTTTGTCAGGTACAGGAAATTCCCGTTATCCAATGTTAAGGTCAAGGGCTTGTCAATTTGAGCAAGGTCTTCATCGTTTGTATCGTGAGCGTTTTCAATGACTTTCGCAAGTTTTTTCAGGTTTCCATCCAAGAGAGACTGTATTCCGTCTTTAATGATTTGCGCAAAGCTAGGCTCATATTCTTTCAGGCTAGTGACATCATAGCCGGACTCGCCACTTTCGCACAAGCTTTCTTGCAGCAAGATAAGCCCGTCCCATTTCTTTTTCCATATTTGCAGGAACTTGTCGGCGTTAAGTTCAATGCGGGCATTGCCATCATCGAGCAGGGAAAAATACATGCACAGGAACTTCTGCACATTGGTATCCATTCCTCCGTTCATCTCGACGAGAAGATTCAGCAAATGTTCGTTCAGCGGGAGAATGCCGCGAATTTCTTTCAATGCGTCAAAAAACTTCTGGGAGTCTTCATTCATTTTCGTTTCTTTGCACATTTTACTTTTCCTCGCCGTTTTGAGTCTTCTTGCTCTTCGACATCAGCTTTTTCACGTTCTTATACGCCGCCTCTAGTGTCGCATAGTCTTTCCAGGTCTGCGCATAAATTCCTTTACCGGTGCCACTCTCGGTCCCGCGTAAGAAGGCATAGTAAATACCGCCGAAATGATTCTTGAAGATGTCGGATTCGCTTTCGTTATAGAACTGTTTAAGCCACTGAATCAGGCAATAGCTATAAAGGACTCGCTGTACGGAGTATTCTTCGTCCACTTTCTTTTTCAGCGCATCCGGCGAATAGATGTCGTCTTCCAGTTTATCGGATTTCCAGTCAAGAATGCAGTAGCGCGTATTCTTGTGGCTATCCTCACGCACGAACATCAAGTCAATAAAGCCCTTGCAGAACCTGCGGATATTTTTCTCAATATCGGCAGAGGCCTCATCCTTTTTGTCGGCATTCAGATCGAAGCGGACTTCTGGCTTATGCTCATTTAACGGGAGATCTGTCAACTTGAAGTCTTCCTTTTCGACGATAGCCTTGTTGCCTTCAATACCGGCAATAGTCGGGAGTTTTGCGTTCAAGGTGTTCCAAAGATACTGCATCGTGATGTTCATCCACGCGTCACGATTTTTCTCTATCGGGAGCGATTCCGCCCTAAACTTCTCTTCCACAATGTTGCGCAATTCAGGAGAATTAAGCGCCGCGTCCACATCCTGATATTTTTCCCCAAATTCTTGGAACGGCAGAACTTCTAGCGTATTGTGCAGGGCGTTACCCACCTTGCTTCCGCGCGGGTAATTTACGGCCACCTCGTCATGGTCCGCATGGTATTCTTCCGAATCAAGTTTCTTGTCTTCCGAAAACACAATCACGTCATCGTCTATCCCCTTCGGCTTCGCCTGTTCAGGGACTTCCTGGTCGTAACTGCCATCGGGGTCGGTATTGGACCCATCCACATTTTCAATAGGCGAATCGGCACGGCCCGCAAGGGACGAGTAGGAATACTGGAGAATCGCCTTGCCCGGCAAGGCTTTCTGCAATGCGGACATCGCATTCTGCTGGGTCGCTTTTACCTCGGCAATTTCGCCAACATCTTCCAGTTCCTTATTGTTCTGTTTTAGAATCTCTGTCGTTTTGTCGAGAAGTTTCTTGCGATCCCAAACATGCGTGCCGTTTTCATTCAAGGTCGCATGTTCACAGCCAGAGCTGCAGAACGCAGCTATTGCGGCATGAAGGAACTTGAATTCTTCCTTGACAAAGCCATCCTTGTCTTTCCATTTTCCAAATCTCGGCAAGACGAGTATGGACGAGGCGCGCGTGAAGTCTACATAATAAAGGCGCTTCCATTCTTCAAGTTCCTCGCGCTTGCGCGACTTCTTGGCAAGATCGCCAAAGCCCATGAAAATATCGTCGTCTTTATGGAACAGGAACGGCCCGCCAAAGCCGTCATAGTAACCCTTAAAACCGGCGGCAGAAATTACCACCGGGAATTCTAGGCCCTTGGACGCATGGATTGTCATAATCTGGACGCAGTCACTATCAAAGCCCTTTTCAATCAGGTCCCCGTTTTCGTCATCTGTCGATTCTGCAAAGCGAGCCAGCCCCTCCAAATGGCGAACCATGTCTTCCAGGCTGCAGCGATGGTTATAGAGATAGTCTACGATATAATTACCGATTTGGCGGATCTTTGCGAGCTCCTGCAGCTTGGCGATGTCCGTCAAGCGCACATCGATCTGGGTATCCTCATAGATGCGCTCCAACATTTCGGCATAGCGGAATTTCAGGGCGAGTAGGCGCCAGGCATTCAGCTTTTTGCGTTCTGGATTGTCCGGGTTATCGTAGTACTGGCTTTCAACCTGGTCTAATTTCGCGGCGAAGAAATCTGTAATCAGGGCTTCACTCAGGTAACGGCGGTTCCAGCCCGAAAAATCGGATACGCTTAACGCGCCCAGGAGTGCAATCCATTCATGACATTCGCGGCTCTTGAAGAGGTTTTTCTCCTTGTAGTGGCTGTACGGGACGCCCGCCTGACGCAGATACGACTTGAATACATCCATTTCTGTACGGGAATGTGCAAGAATGGCGAAGTCACTAAACTTTACATTCCTAAGCGTTTGGGGATTGTCCTTGTCAAAGACCTGTAATTTGGTCTTGCGATTTTCCCCTTTGCCGACATAAGTGCACCAGTCAATAATTTGAGCGACTGTCGTTTGGGCGTATTTATCTTCATCAATATCGTTTTCGCTCACCCACATTGAGCAGGTCGGCTTACCCTCTATTTCAGGGGCAGCCTTTTTACCTTTATCTTCTTCGGGGACATCGGAATCATTGAAATCAACAAGTTTGTTCATTCCTTCTGCAGGTTCAAAGAAACCGCCGGCAAACAAGGCGTTGCAACCTTTAATAATCCCTGTTGTGGATCGATAATTGTGCGTAAGTCGCCGCCCATTCCCGATTTCACCAACGGCCTTCTTGTACACATTGACGTCGGCGCCCTGGAAACTATAAATAGACTGCTTCGGGTCTCCCACCACAATAATCGAGTGGCCTTCTACAGCATTGTTTGTCTCATTGTCTGTCAGGAATACCGTCTTGAAAATATCCCATTGAATCTGGTTCGTATCCTGGAATTCGTCGATAATCGCACATCTATACTGTAAGCGCAAGTGCTTTTTCAAGGAACCGTCGCCACTCATGACTGCCTTGTGGACAAAGAGGATCATGTCGTCAAAGGACTGGACCTTTCTCTCGGCTTTTTTCGATTGCCAAACATCGAACAACTTGCGCGTCTGCTCGTTCTTGAATTTCTTTTCTACTAGGCCCTTTTCAAGGAAATTGGAAATGTCGTCATGAAGTTTATCCAATCTCTTCGACTTTTCGAAAACATATTTCAGCGTTTTGCCAAATTCGTCTTCCGGAAGATCTATCAATTTCTCGCCGACTTGTCCACCCGTGAACGGATTTTTTTGAGAACTGTCCCAATTCTCTATTTTTTCAACCAAAGCCGCAACAGAAAAGTCGTCTTCGACTTCCGTTTTTACTTTATTGATAGTCTTTCCATATGAAGCTTTATAAGTTCTTTCGCTATACTTTTTCTTCAACAGGCTGAACTTGTCCTTAAATTCCTTGAAAACATCCAGACCATTGAAGTCGCATTTATTCACGAGGCTCTTGGCGTCTTTCTCCGAAATAGCGAGACCAAGCCATTCTACAAAATCTTCCGGCTTTACAATTTCGGAATCACCGTCTTTCCCCTTGTACATCGTGACGGCTGAGATAAATTCCCTCTTTATGCGATCCGTATACTTTTCTACGCCATCCTTGCTCAAAAGCTTTTGGAATACTTCATCATCCTTCCAATTGTCGCGTATGTACTTGTCCACCACGTCTTCTACGGTGGCGTCGTCAATCATCCCCATGTCAAACGGACGGTTTGCGTCATACGCATATTCCTTCAAAGCTTTTTGGCAGAAGGAGTGAATGGTGAAAATGGAGGCGTTGTCTACATCCCGATAGGCCTGCTCAAAGCGCTCAATCTGTTCAGCGCTTAAAGGAGCGGACTTTTCATCTATCCGATTGTTTGTCAGGACTTCGACAATCTTCTTGCGGATACGGTCCTTCAATTCGCCTGCCGCTTTTTCGGTATAGGTCACAATCAGGATTTTCTTGAGCGGAGTCCCTTCCGCAATCATCTTTGCGACCATCAACTGAATGGTGTATGTTTTGCCCGTTCCTGCAGAAGCTTCAATATACAGGCTTTGATTCGTATCAAAGTCGTTCAGAGAAAAATTTTGTAAGGCCATATTCACAAAAGCTCCTTATTCATCACCATTAGTTGCATTTTCTTGTTCGGGCAGGAATCCCTCCGGGAAGAAGCCCCGCATCAATTCGACCGCAGATTTCCAGGATTCCTTATTTTCTGTTTTTTCTTGTGAATTCTGGAAATCCTTCGCTTCGAAACCGACATCTTTTGTTATATCGAACAAGGTTCTTTTCTTGAAATGACTCCACGGGCCGTAGCCTTCCAGCAATTTATCCCGGAAGGCATAGATATCGCATTTTTCATCTTCAGAGGGCCAGTTCAACAAATCGATGGGTACGGCCTTGCTAAAGGGAGATATGCCGTTTTCTTCATTTCCAAAAGCGTAGTCATAAATCTTGTTCAGCATATCCACGGCTTCGCCTTGGGTAAAACAGATTTCTTTTTGCGCAGGATCAACAAGTTTTGTTTTCAGGGACTTGCAGGAGTACAAGGAAACTTTCACTTTCTTCTTTGTCTCGTCGCATTCTGCGCCCCCGCCTGCGGCAATAATCAGCAACGATTCAATATACGGGGTCACGAACTTTTCTATACTCATGTTCTTGGGGTCCGCCTCCGAAGAACTGAATACAAGGAGTTCCCTCACATCCGGGATGTTTTCGGAGTTACACCAGTCAAGCGTTCCCGCAAGATTCCAGTTCTGTCCGTTAGAGCGTTTCAACTGCAACAGGCCTGCGACATTGCTCTTCCAGGATTGCTGAAGTTCAGAAGTCTTCGAGGCAAGATTCTTTTTAAAGGCTTCACCTTTATTTTCGATGGTATCCCAGGTCTTTTCACCGTAGAAACCTTCCGGGACATTTCCTTTCAGTTCAAAATCTTCCTTAAAGGAGTCCGTTTTAGATTCCTGACTAAAAATTTCGGTTTCCAGTTTTCTTTTCAGGACAATATGGCGCTCCAGATTGTCTAAATATATCGGCTCGAAGGATTCCTTTTCTACATCTTCATCGTCATCTTCGGAAAGCATCCGGTTGATCCTGAACTGGAAGGGATCCTTCAAGAAGCTTGCCAACTGGCTTATAGAAACGCGTTCGGGAGCTTTCGTCGTAATCTTTTGCGGACACTCTCCAGGCGCCTGTTCCGCATCAGCATGCTCGGCGCGATTCATCATATTGACATACGCGACCTTGTTGCGCAGGCTTCTCGGCGTAAACAGTTCGTCAAACGGGCGCTTTTCATCTAGCGTAAGTTGAATTTCTTCCCACTTAAGGCCGCCGTCGCTCAGGAACTTCCTAATATCGCTCACCACGGTCGACGGGTAGAGTTCCGCATCTTTCTTGATGTCCTTATTCACGTAACTGATGCGGAAACTTTCAGAAGTACTCATCAGCTGGCAAAGGAATCCATAACGGTTGCGGGCGACCGGAGATTCGTCACCAGGCCATGGAATGCACGACTTGCGCAAATCCAGCGTATTGCGCTGCCTTGCACCCGGGAAAGAAACGCTGTCCGCCCCGATAAAGAAGACGTGCTTCACGGGAATAATCCTGTTCGGGGCGTACTTCATGAACGTAATCCCGTTGACGAACAGGTTGCCACAGCTATATTCCGTGCCACGGGCTTCAGTCAACAAGGTCTGTTTCACGATATTCCAGGAAATTTCATCAAGTCCTGTCTTGAATTGGTAATCAAGTTCATCGATTGCCGCATTGACGCGACTATAGACAATGGATTCGCTCTTGAATCCATCGGGAACATTCTGCAACAAAAGCCATTCATTCAGCCTGTTTTTCAAAGACATTAGATTGTCTTTGGTAAGGTTCATTTTCCCGAAGGAAATCCAGTCCTGCAACGCATCGATACATTCCACAAAGCGGCAAAGCGAAGCTTTGTCGCTGCTTGCCATATCCGAGAATGGCTTGATTTTACCCGCAGTTGTTTCGGTGGGTTCTTCCACCTCTTCGAACTGGACGACATTCCTTGTCATTTGCGCCAACAGCAAGCGACGCATCGCATGGAGCCAGTCGTTTTTCGCCGTTTCTTCTTCGCCACGAGTTCTATAGGTGTTCGTTTCTACGACCCAATTCTGCCATGCCTCGACCTCATCATCGTTGATATGGCGGGCTTGCTGCACCACGGAATTTCGCACGAGACCGAAAAATGCCGGCCTCGAGATAGAGCCTTCGCTCATGACCGAGAACAGGCATTCAAGTGCGCTCTCGGTGAGTGAACTCTTGGCAGGGGAATCCACGATGGCATATGGGACGTGCAAGTAGCCATTAGCACCTTCGCCCGCTTCAGTTTTCTTTTTGGGCGTCTGGTCAAAGACGCTCTGAATGGCAGTGCGGTAATCGTCCAGGCAGGGAGACACCACCAAAATGTCATTCACGCTCGCATTACCCTGCAACAGCTTGCAGATTTGTGAATGAAGATTTTCTATTTCGCGAATTTTTGTCGGAGCGCCTGTTAGCGTAAGGGAGAGGTCGTCCTTGCCGACCTTAGCCGCATCAAAATCTTTCCACAGTTCATCGTTCTTGATTTTTTTTGCGTTTATCCTCTTGGTAACAGATTCCTGCACCAACTTCAAGAGCGTCTTGGAGCCGGATTCTCCGGAAGCAAGGCCCTTATCGCTAAAGTCAAAATCGTAGTTCGTCGCTTGGCACCAGAGCTTTATATTGTCGCGACCGCTGCGTCCCCAGTTGCACAGCAAGTCGTTCTCGTTATTGGCAATATCTTCCTTTATGTCGTCGATATCGGTATCCTCTATTTCATTGTAACCGACCTTCATTTTTTCCTGGACATCGGTTTCAACGGTCCACTCCTTATTCGTCGCAGTCCACTTTGTCCGCTTGCTAGAAGCATCTACGTCTTCCCAAAATTCCATACACGGGTTCTGGATGTAGGCAAAAACCGGATACTTTTCCGCATACTTTTCTAGAATGACGCGATAGAACTGTCCCATGCCCGAAAGCCCGAAGATAAAGATCGGGAGAGGGGTGTTGCTTTTGTCTTTCGGAAGCTTTTCAAGTTTAAAATTCGGAATATCGTCTTTAGTACATTCGCTATAAAGATAAGGAATCGTTAAATATTCCAAACCGATTTCTTCTTTTCTATCTGCAGAAATCGCATGGAAGACCTTGGTCAGCAAAGAAGCTTCACCTTTGCGAGGTTCATGGAATATAGCAGAATACAGCCTCCGTTGCCACTTTTCACGATTTGCAACAGTCTTTTTTCGTTCTGCATCATGGATGCTTTCTGCAAAGAACAACGAATCTTCGCCTGTTCCCTGAGCCCACTTGTTAAGCAACCCTACTGTTTTATCGGCAAAGTTTTTCGGGCGGCTCGTTTCGTACTCTAGGAACAACGATGCCATTTTACTGGCAAAGTCGAACAGGTGGTTTTCATCAAGCCTGTAGCCTACGGACCCGTCTTCTTCCTTATACTCAATGTTCAGATACCTCGTCACTTCGGCATCGAGCAATTCATAGTTATACTTGCCATCGCTACCTTTTTTCATCAGATATGCAAGAATCACATTGCGCAGCATATCTGCCGTCAGTTTATGACGACGCACTTTTTCACCAGATTTATTGGTCGAAATTCCGTCACCCACCAGGATATCAAAAAGGAACCTGTCAATGGTGCTCTTGTTCAGGTTGGCAAGTACGCCCTTCTTTTTCATCCAGCGCAGGCGGAACCACTGTTCCAGTTTCGGGTCCGGGAAAATGACGATAGGCGCATTGAACGGGTTCTTCCATTCTTTAGAGATGGCGTCAATCATCTCGTCGGCGAGATGTTCAAGATTCAGTGCGAATTTTAGATGTAGCATGTTCCTAATATAAACAAAAAAGGTGTCAAAAAAGGGGGTCTCTCTATATATTTATCGCACGCTCGGTCAATTTTGTAAAATGGGGTGCCACGGAATTACGACAATGCTATATTTTGCGCATGCTTAAGATCGTTAGGGCCTTTAGCCGTTTCCTTTCTACCTACACATCCCTGGTTGTCATCGGTTGCGCTGTTATCGCGTTCTTCGCTCCCGTCCTTTTCGGCTGGGTGCATGGCAACACGAGTTCCATTATCCTGGGCGTCATCATGCTCAGCATGGGCCTTACCATCACCGTCGATGACGTGAAGAACCTCATGAAGCAGCCGTTCCACATTTTGCTGGGCGCCTGCGCGCAGTACACCATCATGCCCCTGGTGGCTTTCTCGCTCACCAAGATTTTCGGGCTGGACCCGTACCTTGCCGTGGGCATCATTCTCGTGGGCTGCTGCCCGGGTGGCGTCTCGAGCAACGTGATGAGCTTCTTGGCCAAGGGTGACGTGACCTACTCGGTGAGCATGACGATGGTCTCGACCTTGCTTGCGCCCCTTATGACTCCGCTGTTGGTGCTGTGGCTTGCCGATACGAGCATCGACGTGAACGCGAAGGGAATGTTCCTGAACATTTTGTATGTGACGGTTGCGCCGATCCTGATTGGCTTTACCTGCAACCACTTCTTGAGCAAGAACCCGGTGTTCAAGGAAGTGCGTGCGAACATGCCCGCGGTAAGCGTGATTGGCCTTGCGCTGATTGTGGGTGGTGTCATCGTGACGGTGCGCCCGCACCTGCTTGCGAACGGGCTCTCGCTCCTCTTCCTGGTGCTTGCGGTAGTGTTCTTCCACAATGGGCTTGGCTACGTGCTGGGCTATACCGTCGGGCGCATTTTTAAGTTCAATACCGCAAAGAAGCGCACCATCGCTATCGAGGTGGGCGTGCAGAATGCGGGTATGGCGACCGTGCTTGCGGCGGCGTTCTTTGCGAATCCCGAGAACGTGGCGGCCCATCCGGAGGCTGCGATTTGTGTGGTTCCGTGTGCCATCAGTTGCGCGTACCATTCCATCAGCGGGACGATTGTCGCGGAGTTCTTTGCGCGGCACGACAAGAAGACTGCGGGTAACGGCGCCGCCGGGCAGGGGAGTGCGGCATGATTTTTGCGAAGTTGTCCATTTCCCGTCTTGCCGTGCTGGCATCATTGCTTGCCTGCGCTACGACTGCAAATGCACAGCTCGTGCAGAAGAAGGCTCCCGCGCAGAATGACGCTGTCGATTCAGTTGTCATTCCTGGGGTGACGAAGAACAGGCCGTTAGTTTATTCGGACAGTGTCACGCAGCGCAACGACAAGGCGACGGCCGACGCGAAGGCCGCGATGGATCTCAATTATTCGAACGATTCCCTCACGGGAACGCTGATTGGTATTGGCGCGGAATATGTCGGCCAGACCATGAAGAACATGCTCTCGCCTAATTCCGCCGAAGCGGACGCCGTTGAGCTGGAACGTACCAGGCGCTAGCTTATCCCAAATACTTTTCGCCGCTTTCCACGCTCTGGTAGATGAGCGTGTTGATGGTCATGGGGCCCACGCCGCCGGGGACCGGTGTGTAGGCGCTGGCCACGTCGTCGAGGCCCTTCTCGATGTCGCCGACTCCACCCGGATGGTAACCGGCGTCGACCACGACCGCGCCCTGCTTGATCCATTCCTTCTTGATGAACTCGGGCTTGCCCACGGCACCCACGAGGATGTCGGCCTGCTTCACGAATTCGGGGAGGTTCTGCGTCTTGCTGTGGCAGATGGTCACGGTGCAGTCCGCGTTCAGGAGCATCATCGCCATGGGCTTGCCCAAGATGGCGCTACGGCCCACCACGACGGCGTGCTTGCCCGCGAGCGGGATGTTGTATGCCTTCAGGAGGCGCATGATGCCTGCGGGAGTTGCGCAACCGTAGGCGGGTTCGCCCATCGCCATGCGGCCAAAACCGAGGCAGGTCACGCCGTCCACGTCTTTGCGGGCGTCGATGGCCTCGAACGCTGCGCGTTCGTCGATGTGGCGCGGAACCGGGTGCTGCAGCAAAATGCCGTGCACGTCGCGGTTGTCGTTCAGTTCCTGAATCTTGTTGAGGAGTTCCTCGGTGGTAGTGTTCTTGGGGAGCACCACGCGGATGCTTTCCATGCCCACGCGGGCGCAGGCGTTGCCCTTCATCTTCACGTAGGTGGCGCTCGCCGGGTCGTCGCCCACCAGGATGGTGGCGAGGATGGGGGTCTTGCCCGTCTTTTCCTTGAGTTTCGCCACGCGGGCGCTGAGTTCTTCTTCAGTGGTCTTGGCGAGTGCCTTGCCGTCGAGGATGAGTGCTGCCATAATGTCTCCGGTGCGCAGGATGCGCGAAAATTACGGAGTAAAGATAGAAATAAAAAGAAAACCCTGCGCTGGATGGCAGGGGTTGCCTTACACGACCACGTCGATTACGGCGGGGATGACCAGGCAGAATATTGCCCACGGGTACGATAATGCGCCACGGAGCCAGCCGGTAGATCCGGACTTGGGCGCCATGTGCGGAACGGCATGCATGGATACCTTGATGGAGTCATCAAGTGCGACCTTGATGTTTTCGACAGAGGAGTCGAATAGGCTCTTATTTTCGGCGGCTTTCGCCACTATATTCATAAAGTTGCTATTCATGTTATTCTCTCTTTCCATCCCTCGTGTATAAAAATAGAAACGTTTTACATGGAATGCAAGTATTCTTGTAACTTGGCGTTTACAAATTGTCTATAATGTGAATCGCCTCACAAATCGGGTAAAAAATGCCCGAAACGGTGTGAAAAAGCGGGTTTTGTCCAAATTTGCACCCGAAAATGCCCGTTTTCGCCTGAAAAAAGTTGGCCTACTGGAACGAAAATTCCTAATTTTTTGAGTGTTAAACGTCACACCACGGAAAGGAATGTCATGAATCTGACCCGCTTTACCCTCCTTGCTGCCTCCTGTGCCGCCCTGCTTGCCTGCGGCGGGAACAAGAATGCCGCCCCCGCGACGGACCCGAATCCGGCCCCCGCTCCCGCGGCTGCAACCGCCCCTGCCACTGAAACGAAGGTTTCCCTCGATAGCACGGTCGACCGCTACAGCTACGCGCTGGGCATGGATCTCGGCAAGGCGATTGCGAACATAAACGTTCCTCTCAAGCTCGACGTGATTATCGCTGCCATCAAGGACGAGGTGGACACGACCCGCAAGGTTCTCATGGATGATACTACGGCGGAAAAGGCGCTCCAGGGTCTGCTTTTGCAGATGCAGCAGCAGAAGGAAGCCGATGCGAAGGCTGCCGCTGAGAAGGCCCTCAAGGAACAGGCTGAATTCCTTGCCAAGAACGTGCTGGATTCCGCGGTGAAGGTTACTACGAAGGGCGTGCAGTACAAGGTTATCAAGGAAGGCACGGGCATTACCCCCAAGGTGAGCGACAAGGTGCAGGTCCACTACATTGGCGCCCTCCTGGACGGTACGGAATTTGACAACAGCGTTAAACGTGGCGAACCGCTCGAGTTCCCGGTGAATGCCGTGATCGAGGGCTGGCAGGACCTGCTCCAGGTGATGAAGGAAGGCATGAAGGTGAAGGCCTGGATCCCGAGCGCGCTTGCGTACGGCGAGGCGGGCGTGCCGCCGATGATCCCCGCGAATGCGCTCCTCGTGTTCGAGGTGGAACTCCTGAAGGTGTACGCGGAAACCCCGGCTGTCGATGGTTCGACGGGCTCGCCAACCGATGCCGCCGTTGCTCCGGCCGATACTGCCGCCGCTAAGGCTGCTGACCCCGCTGCTGCACCTGCTGAGGCAAAGGATTCCAAGAAGGCCGAACCCGCCAATGCTTCGACAAGCGCGCCGACCGATGCCAAGAAACCTGCCGCGAAGGGTGCAAAGAAGCCCGCCGCGAAGAAGTAACGCGAAATTGCGGGCCTGAAAAGGCTAAAATTTGTGGATGCGGCCCTTGACGGGGTCGCGTTTTTTTATGTTTATGTACATGAATAACACTGCGTCCGATTTCTATTCCCAGCACTTCGAAGTTGCCGGATTCATCCGGGAAGTGTTCGGCTATATGGACCGGTTCAAGGGCCAGCTGTTCGTGTTGAAGATTGACGACGGCCTGATGGACCATCCGCTGTTCCCCGTGCTCATGCGGGATATCGCCCTGTTGCACAAGGCGGGTATCCGCATCATTATCGTGCCGGGTACGCGAAATAGCATCGACGCGCAGTTGAAGGCCTGGGAACTCGAGACCAAGTTCGAGGGCGGTGTGCGCCTTACGAGCGAGGAGGCCCTGCCGCATATCGAGCAGGCTTCCCTGGGTGTTGCCCAGCGCATCATGAGCCACCTCACGGCGAGCGGCCTCAGCGGTATCCAGGGCAACTGGGTGCTGGCCCGGAGCCTTGGCGTGATTGGCGGTGTTGACTACATGCGCACCGGCAAGATCGAGCGTATCCAGAGGGATATTCTCGAGCAGCTTTTGAACGAGAAGTTTGTGCCTATTATTCCGCCGATTGGCTGGAACAAGTTGGGGCATGCGTACAATATCAGTTCTACGGAACTCGCGACCGAAATCTGCAAGTACATGCAGGTCGGCAAGCTGTTCTTTATTGGTAACGAGAACGGCATCAAGCTCGAAGGGCTCGTGACCGGCAAGAACACGAAGTACCTGGAGCCGACGGACTCGGGCGTGATTTCGGCATTGGACGTTGACCAGGCGAAGGAACTCCTGGAACTCAATTCCGATCAGCTTGACTTTGCGCAGATGGACTACCTGATGAACGCCATCCGGGCATGCGAGGCGGGTGCGAACCGTGTTCACTTGCTGAGCGGTGAATTCCAGGGTAGCGTACTGCAGGAAGTCTTCAGTGCTCGGGGTGACGGTACCATGGTGTACGCGAACCAGTACTCGAGTATCCGGCCCGCGAACATCGAAGATATTCCGGATATTCTCCGGATCATGCAGGACTACATTGCGAAGGGCTACCTGGTGCCGCGTACGCAGGAAAGCATTTCCGAAAAGCTCAAGGACTACGTGGTGTACAGCATCGACAACAGCATTCACGGTTGCGGTGCGTTGCATGAATTTGAGGACGGCATGGCTGAAGTCGCCGGCATTGCGGTGGGCGCGAACTACCGCAAGTCGGGCATTGGCGATGCCATCGTGCGTCATCTCATTTCTGTCGGCCGCATGAAGGGCTACAAGAAGCTCTTCCTGCTCACTACGCAGGCGCTTGACTGGTTCTACCACTTCGGATTCGAGGATGGTACGGTCGAGGATTTGCCGAAGAGCAAGCGCGACCACTACAACCAGAAGCGGAAATCCCGTATCCTGATTATGCCGCTGGATAAGTAGGAAGTGTCATCCTGAGCGAGATGCCGCGAGGCATCGAGTCGAAGGATCCAGTTGAAGGTTTATCATGAACACACTTGAAGCTATCAAGACGCGTCGCAGTACCCGCAAGTTCAAGGCACAGCCTGTCGAACTCGAGAAGTTGAAACAGATTGTCGCGGCGGGTCAGTTCGGCCCTACCGGTGGCAATGCGCAGACAAACCACTTCTTCGTGATTTCGGATGCTGCGGTGATTGCGAAGCTCAAGGAACTCGTGCAGTCCGCCTTTGCCGCGATGGAACTCCGCGAGGATCTGTACAAGAGCCTCAAGAATTCCATCACGCTTTCGCGCAAGGGCAACTATTCCTTCTGCTACACGGCGCCCGTGCTGATTGTGGTCGCGAACAGGAAGGAATACGGCAACAACATGGCCGACGTGGCATGCGCGGTGGAGAACATGATGCTTGCGGCGAACGAGCTTGACTTGGGCAGCTGCTACATCAACCAGCTCAAGTGGCTGAACGAGGACCCGGCGCTTCTCGAATACCTGCGCGGCCTCGGTCTCAAGGAAGACGAACGCGTGTACGCCTCCGTTGCCATCGGCTACGCCGACACGGAGAGTGGTCTCCCGAACCGCACGGAATCCCCGCGCGTCGGTAACGAAGTCGTGTTCGTGTAATTAGTGCCGGGCTACTTCCCCAGCATCTCTTTAACTTTCTTCTTGACTTCTGTCAAGTCGCTGCTCGTGAGTACCGGGATGAGCGAGTTTATTTCTTCAATGGGCTTGTCCCACCAGCGCCATTCGAGCATCAGGTTCGTAAGTTCTTCATCGAAACGCTTGCGGATAAACTGCGCCGGGTTCCCCGCGACAATCGTGTAGGGTTCCACGTTGCTGCCTACGACGCTACTTGCGCCGATGATCGCTCCGTCGCCGATATGTACTCCGGGGAGTATCGTCGCGTTCTGGCCAATCCATACGTCGTTCCCGATAATCGTGTCGCCCTTGAGCGGCATGTCCGCAGGGGCGGGCGCCTTCATGTCCCAGCCAGCGAGCGTGTAGAACGGGAATGTCGAGACTGCGTTCATCTGGTGGTTCGCCCCGTTCATTACGAACTCCACTCCCGCCGCAATCTGGCAGAATTTGCCGATAACTAGTCTGTCGTTGTTCCACGGGTAAAGGTGCGTTACGTGGCTCTCGAACTCGCTGTCGGCAATGTAGGTGAAGTCGCCCACGACTATGTTCGGGTTCTTGAGCGTCGGCTTCACGTAGATTTCCTTGTCGTAGCCCGCAATCGGGTGTACTGCCATCGGGTCGGGAATGTTCTTTGGCGTTGTCATAGTTCTAAAATACATTTATTTGCGCGCGAGGTTGACATCTTGTCAACGGGAAATGCATCCGGATGGAATCTGCGGGCGAAATCAGGCTGTTCAACCTGAACGGAGCGCTTGTCCGCACCGCGATAAACGGCATGTCGCTCGAAAACGTTCCGCACGGTATATATATTGCCAAGGGCGCTGGCGCCTTGGTGAGAGTTGATATCCGGTAATTTTTCTATCTTTGCCCGCATGAACTTGAAGATGATGGAAGACGGCTTCCGGATGATTCTCACCGGCATGGGCGAGAATCCGAACCGCGAAGGCTTGCTCGATACGCCGAAG
>JAEEGH010010107.1_pt1 | contig 21759 bp, 16 predicted proteins | sample 9134181 | NCBI WGS metagenome assembly JAEEGH01 (sample SAMN16246544, study PRJNA631951) | gut metagenome | biome: gut microbiome; feature: rumen; material: DP-attached | host: Bos | place: Iran: Karaj | collected 2018-10
CGTGGTGGCGTGACGCAGGAGCAAGTCGCCGCCGCCATGAAACGCACGATTCAGCCGGAAAAACCATCTGAAAGCATTGATTTCTCCAAACTTGCGTATCCGGCCGCACAACCGCAGGACGGCCTGCGCCTCCACTACCGCTTCGATTCCGACCTGCCTTATTTGTTCGATTATTCCGGCAACGGTTTCATCGGCATTCCCATCAACGCAAAACGAGTCGCCAACGGCAATGGTAAAGCATTGCAAATCATGAACAAAGGCTATGTGACGTTGCCGTCGGGCATTGACCTGCTTGGCCCACAACCGACCGCAGGAACCATCGAATTCATGGTTCGCCCCGACTTTGATCCGCTCTCGCTCGCCAACACGGGATCGGACAAATATGCCTGCCTGTTCTACTTGATGGAAACCGACGGCAACGGCCTGCCCGACGGCTTTGATGAAATCGCCGTTTACATTAAGAATGGAAGCCTTCAGTTTCACTGCGGCGGCTTTCCCGCCTTCGCCGGCGGCATTCCCACGCCCCTCCGTGAAGGACAATGGCATCGCATCGCCATCGTCTGGAAGCCCAATGACCGCCGCCTCTATATCGATGGCAAGTTATTGATACATAACACCTCAGCCTACCCGCCATCCCGCCTCGACGCCTTCCATGGCACGTTAGGTGCGCATTCACCGCATCACGCCTTCACTTTCAACGGTACCTTCGACAACCTTAAAATTTGGTCCCGTGCCCTGCAAGAATCAGAGCTGCAATAAGTTATATAATGAAAAGCCGCAGAAGTACAGAGTTTTCCTTCTCTGTACTTCTGCCGGCTCTACAAATCTGCGACTCTGCGTTAATTTTTTTCCATTACGGATTCAGCAACGCGCTGAACTCTTCCAATGAGACTTGACGGCCGTACGGCGTCAGTTCGAAGGCTTCCGCGTACTGCGCGCTGATGCCTGCCGTTTTGGCGATCTTGCCATTGCGCGGAATGATCCAGTTGTCCATGAGCCACTTGCGTTTGTCTATCTTGTTGACATCGAAATCTTTGTAGCCTTTGTCCCACGGCAGCCATTCATAGAACTGCGACACATGGCAGTCCATCATCTGCAACTTCTTTTCCAAGACGTCGTCGATGGGAATCACAGCATCCGCCCGGAAGGGACGCGGATCTGTAAAACCGTCGTAACAGCATGCGAATACGGGATTTTCGTCCGGAATTGGCGTATCCGGGCAGCATAACGGAACCTTCACAAGATAGGCGGCGTCCTGCACCAACTGGCCGGCTGCGCGATGGTCGGCATGATAGTCGCATGTACGGTGGGAAATGACGACGTCCGGCTTGAACGCACGAATGATGCGGATGATGCGATGACGGTTCTCCAGAGACGCGACCAATTCGCAATCGGGAATGTCAAGTATCTGGTATTCAGCGAGTCCCGCAATCTCCTTCGACTTCTGGGCTTCCGCATAGCGGCGTGCCGCCAGCCCTTCGGACGTCATGCTTTGATGTCCTTTGTCGCCGTTACAGCAGGACACGAATTTGACCAGATGCCCCGCCTGCGTCAACCGTAGTGCCGTCCCGCCGAAACGCAATTCGCAATCATCAGGATGTGCTCCGAAAAAAATGACTCGCTTCTGTTTTGCCATGGCTCCAACTCCTCTGATGCGTGTACCATACGAAAAAGCCTCTCAAATCGTCGGACTTGAGAGGCTTGAAATGGTAGCGGGTATCGGGCTCGAACCAATGACACGTGGATTATGATTCCACTGCTCTACCAACTGAGCTAACCCGCCAGTGAAAACATCAATAAATTAAACCATCTTTCGCTTTTGTCAAACGACAATCTCAAAAAAAATGCCAAAAAGCTCCTTCTGCGGCCTTCATTTCCATTCTGACGCCTTGACGCAAGCTTTTTCCATTGTATCTTTTCATGGTTATTCCTTATAATAATACACCAACCAAACCACAAGGTGACGATCATGCAAAAAGGTATTTACTACAGTTTCCTGCCTGGCGAAAAGCCGGAAGACAAATTCTCCTGGGCACGGGTTCTTGGATTCGAATGCGTTGAAATTCCGACACTTCGGACTCCGGAAGAACGCGCCTACTTCAAACAGGCCGCCGCGAATACAGGCGTCCGCATCCCGTCCATCATGAATTCCGATCATTGGGGCGCGCCGTTCTCGGCCCCCGATCCGGAGACTCGCGCGAAAGGCATGGCCTGCCTGCAGCAGTCGTTGGATACCGCGCTAGCCGTCGGTGCGGACACGGTTCTCATCGTTCCCGCCGTCGTCACGCCGCAAGTCCGTTTCGAAGATGCGTGGACACGTTCGCAGGCGGAATTGAAGACTATCGTGCCCGAATTCGAAAAGAACAAAATCTACATGGCGATTGAAGACGTCGGTAACAAAATCCTCCTCAGCCCGCCCGAAATGGCGCGCTACATCGACGATTTCAATTCGCCGTATGTCGCCGCTTATTTCGATGTCGGCAACGTCATCCCCTACGGCTTCCCCGAACATTGGATTCTCACGCTCGGCAGCCGCATCAAGAAGATGCACGTCAAAGGCTATAGCGCCAAAACGCGCACATCCACGCCGGACCTCCTCAGCGGCACGATCGACTGGCCAGCCGTCATGAAAGCCGTCCGTGAAGTCGGTTACGACGATGTTTTCACCGCCGAACTCCGCGGCGTCGGCAGCACGGCCTACGATTGTTGCAAAAACATCAGCGAAGACATGGATAAGATATTGGAGATGTGAGAGATGAAGAAATTTCTACTGATTGCGTTGCTTTTCGTTTCCGCCATTCTCGCCGCCAAAACCATCAATTGCGAAGGCACCTACACGGGCCATCTGCAAGGCATCGACTGCGACGGCCAATTCATCTACTGGTCCTTTACTAATACTATAGTAAAGACAGATATGGACGGCAAAATCATCAAACAGGTCAAAGCCACCAGCCACAGCGGCGATCCATGCCTGCTCAACAGCAAGCTCTACGTGCCTGTCAACAAAGGGGCATTCAACAAGCCGAAAGGCAAATCGAAAGATTTCGTCCATGTCTATAATGCTGAGACGCTGGAATTTATAAAGGAAGTTGCCACGCCGCAATACGACCACGGTGTGGGCGGCATGGCCGCCTGGAATGGACACATTTGGTTGACGGGCGGCCTGCCCGACGGCGCCCCCGGCAACATCATCCTCGAATTCACGGAAGATCTTGAATTCGTAAAACGGCATGACAGCCCGGGCTTCACGAGTGCCGGCATCCAGACGATCAAACGCATGTGCGGCTATTGGTGGTACGGCGTTTACGACAAGCCCGCCAATGTCCTTTGCGACGACAATTTCACCATCATCGCCCGCCCCAAAGGCCCCAGCGTCGCCGTCGGCATGGCCGAATTGAAGGATGGCACACTTCTTGTCGCGCGGACGAAAAGCACTCCCGTGGAGGACAATCCGAAGAAGAAAATCTGGACTGGTTCCGTCGTGACCGCCACGTTCGACGCGGAGAAGAAGGCCATTGTGGTGAAGAAGGATTAAAAGTAGCAAGGGCGTCCCGCCCTTGGCAAGGCCGGGACGGCCTCGTTACTCTTTCGTTGGCACTATGGCATGATGTTCCAGCAGAATTCGCCGCAGTTCATCCAAATTGACGGCTGATGGCTCGCAATTCTGCTGGACAGCCAAAACGGCGGCGGCGCCAGCCGCCTGCCCCGTCGCCATGCAGGTCGCCTGAATGCGCAAGGCGGAATTCGCCAAGCGGTCGGACGAAAGGATGCGCCCCGCCACCATGAAATTTGACAAGCCTTTGGGAATCAACGCTCCCAGAGGGACGGTCGGCACGTGTCCAGGCTGGATTTTCCGGTTGACCAACCCCTGCTTTGCGTCATGTAGATCGACCGGATAATAGGAATAGCAGACGGCATTGTCGAAAACGCGGCCAGAAACATAGTCATCGACGGTGATCGTCTGAAGCCCTTGAACCGTACGGGATTCTCTCACGCCGCACTCTGACGCGGCCAGTTTGAACTCCAGATTTTCGAAGCCTTTCTGCTTTTTCAGGAAACGGAACAGCCGCATCAGGGAGGCGCGGCCGGCCATTTCCATGCGCGTCCGGCCGGCGGAATCCGCCGCGTTGATGCCGGTGATATGGTTCGAATTATGCCCATGCTTCTTCAAAAACGCAGGCGTGAAGGCCCTGTTCCAGCCGAGATCGTCATATGTCACTTCACCCGCTTCAACAGCCTTTTCAAAATTCTTCTGGAGTTCCTCCATATCCAACGATGCGAAATCATATCCCATTGCATAGCAGGAGAATGTGCCTGGCTGGCATTCGTCCATGACATTCAGTTTCGCACCAGCCAGCTTCGAAAGATTCGCATCCCCCGTGCAGTCGATGAGCACCTTCGCCGCGACATCGTACAATCCGTCCTTCCCGCACAGCGTCACCAGATGGCCATCACCGCATTCGCGCACGGCACCGATCATCGTATGGAATTTCACGACCGTCTCCGCCGCTTTCAACCGTTCGTCCGCAAGACAGGCGAACACCACCGCGTCAATGGAAATCTGGTACTCTGGATGGCGATGAACCATCGGATATTCACAAAGATAATCCGGCAAAGGTTTTCCGCTTTCGCGGCGGGTCTGTTCGACTAGCTCCCAGCCGATTCCCGCGATGACCTGCCTGCCCCATACATGGAAAATGCCGGGGAAATTCACGCCGCCGACGGTTGTCGTGCCGCCGCACATTCCGTTTTTCTCAACCAAACAAACTCGCTGTCCGCCAAGCACATATGACGCCTGCAACGCCGCGCAAAGCCCTGCGCTTCCCGCGCCAACAACTAAAATGTCGTATTGTTCCATATCAAGCCATATCCTTTTGATTCATGAACAAAATCATCATGACTAATAACATATCCGTCATTCACCATTTCTGCAAGGCTGGCATGGAAGACTCACTTCTTCGGTGTTGCGGCAAGACGGAAGCCGACCGTGTTGTAGCAGCCATCAGGCCTGCGCCCTTCTCCGCGGAATGTGGCCTGGCAGGAGCGCATGTTGGCGTACCATGAACCGCCGCGGATGGCGTTGACATCTTTCCCGCTTTCAGCGCCATTCGTCGCCTTGATGACGGAAGATGTCCATTCCCAACAATTTCCACACATGTCATAATTGCCGTAGGCGTTCTTGCCTTTTTGATAATAATCAACAGGCGTTGTGAAACCACCGACGGCCGACAAATCCCTAAACAAATCCGTATAGATGAAACCAGTCCATTCCTTATGGTTGACCCATCCCCTGACGCCGCCGTTCGCCGTGACGCTGATGACATCCTTCAATGCCTGCTGTTCGCCTTTGCGCGTCGATTTTTCATGGTAATACGTAACCGTCCGATTGGGATCCTTCTTCAGATAGGCGGAAGCGACAACGCCGTTGAAATTGAACCGAGCGATGACAAGTCCTTCCTTTATCGACACATGCGACTCGTTGCCCCATGCATAGGTCTGATGATTCGGGCCGGATGCCGCGTTCTCCCATTCCGCTTCCGTCGGCAGGCGGAATGTCCAGCCTGGGCGTGTTTTGCCGTACCATTCGCAATAGGCCTTCGCATCATTGTAGGATACTTCGAGCACAGGATGCTTCTCTTTTCCTTTTGGGAAAGTTCCTCCGTCCCAATAACTTGGAACTCTATGTCCCGTCTCCTTGCAGAATGCCGCATAATCGCCGTTGGTCACAGGATAGACCGCTAGCCAGTAATCTTCCGCGATTGGCGACTTCTCGCCCTGTTCTTTTTCCATGCGCAACGCTCCGCCTTGTGAGCGAAGCGGATTGGCAAACGTAAATTCTTGATTCTTCGGGATTTTCACAAAATCCTTCAATTCGTTTTCTTCCGCAAACAAACCAACACACAAGCATAAAACAACAAATGAAAAAGTCTTGATAGTCATCATGACTCCGATCTTTCTGATGATTTTCTCAATGGAAGAATTATTGCGCAACACTCAATAAACGCAAATTAACGACATTATTTTATGACTTTGGCAATTTCATGCAAAAGCCATTGGGAATGCTATATTATTTATAGTAATGAATCCATTCACTTTTTAAGCAAACGAGACGAACATGCCAGCATCTATTCCACGCCATGTGGCGATCATTATGGACGGCAACGGCCGTTGGGCGAAGCAACGCGGAAAAATCCGCACGGAAGGCCATCTGGAAGGCGCTAAAAGTATCACAAGAATGTTAGAAGCCGCTGGAAACGCGGGAGTTGAATACATCACCGTCTATGCTTTCAGTACGGAAAACTGGAAGCGTCCCGCTACGGAAGTCTCATTTCTCATGAATCTGATTCCCAAATTCTGCAAAGACAAGCTGCCAGAACTTATGAAAAACGGCATCCGCCTCCGCGTCATCGGCCGCATCGATGGCCTGCCCAAAGCCGCGCAGGAAGCTCTGAAAAACGCCTGCGAAAAATCTGCCAACAACAACAAGCTGACGTTCACTATCGCCCTCAACTACGGTGGCCGCGCTGAAATCATCGACGCTGTCAATGCCATCCTAGCAGACAAAAATCGTCCAACCGACCAAAAAGTCACGGAGGAAGAATTCCGCAACTATCTGTACGCTCCTGACTTACCGGATCCGGATCTGCTCATCCGCACGGGCGGTGAAATGCGCATCAGCAACTTCCTCCTTTGGGAGCTTTCCTACGCGGAATTATATGTGACGGATGTCCTCTGGCCGGATTTCGATGAAGCGGAATTCCAAAAGGCTTTAACCGCCTTCGGTTCCCGTCAACGCCGTTTCGGAGAGGTCAAACCATGAAAAATGTCGCCGTTCTCGGCTCTACAGGTTCCATTGGAACCAATACGCTGAAAGTGTTGCGCAACAACGGCGAACGTTTCCACGCCATCGGCCTCGCCGCTGGACGGAACGTCCAACGGCTTGCCGAACAAGCCGATGAATTCCGTCCGTCATGGGTCTATGCGGAAGGCGATTTGTCTCAACAGCAACTTCCAGATGGCACAACAATTCTCCATTCGCAAGATGAACTATGCGATGCTGTCGCTGCAAAAGACGTTGACATCGTACTTTGCGCCATTTCCGGAACGGCTGGATTGAAGCCTGTTTTGTCCGCTATTCACGCAGGAAAGGACATCGCACTCGCGTCGAAGGAAGTACTCGTCATGGCGGGTGCCATCGTCACAGAAGCCTGCAAGAAAAGCGGTTCCAAATTGCTGCCAGTCGATAGCGAACATTGCGCCATTTTCCAATGCATTGACCAACATCCTGCGGATTCCGTCAACCGCGTCATTCTCACGTGTTCTGGGGGGCCGTTCCACAAACGTCCAGACATCAATTTGGCCACCGTCACGCCTGAACAGGCGTTGAAACATCCGACATGGAACATGGGCCGCAAAATCACCATCGATTCTGCAACGCTCATGAATAAAGGGCTTGAAATCATCGAGGCCGGCTGGCTTTTCGGCATGACCGAACCGCAGGTGGAAGTCGTCATCCATCCGCAATCCATCATCCATTCAATGGTGGAGTTCAAAGACGCAAGTGTCATCGCGCAAATGGGTTATCCCGATATGTGCCTTCCCATACACTACTGTTTGAACTACCCAATCCGCGTTCCATCCGTCGCACGTCCCATGGATTTTTCTCAATCATTGAGTTTGACATTCGAAAAGCCTGATACGCAGCGTTTTCCCGCATTGGATATCGCCCGCGAGGCCATGCGTCATGGCGGCGCGGCAGGAGCCGTCTTCAACGCCGCCAATGAAGTTGCCGTCCAGCGGTTCTGCGACGGCGACATCACGTTCGACCGTATTCCCGTCATTGTCCATAAGACATTAGAAAAGGACGCGGGATTACCCGCGTCCTCTCTTGACGACATTCTCGCTGCGGACACCATCGCCCGCCAACATGCCTATTCAATTAATAATTAATAATTAACAATTAATAATTTGTAATTCATAATTCATAACTATCTTTAATGTAGGAATAGTATTAAATTGTTAATTGTTAATTGTTAATTGTTAATTACCTCCGGTGGAGGAAGAAATCGCTATCCGATTTCAGCACGCGTTCTTCGAACGATTCGTAGTTGCCTTCGAACCATGTGACTTTTCCATGTCCTTCGAAGATAAGAAGATGCGTGCAAATACGGTTCAAAAAGAAACGGTCGTGGCTGATGACCATCGCACAACCGGGGAACGCGCAAAGCGCATCTTCCAACACACGCATCGTGTTGACGTCCAAATCGTTCGTCGGTTCGTCCAACAGCAATAAATTGCCGCCTGTCCGCAACAATTTCGCCAGATGGACACGGTTCCGTTCACCGCCGGACAATTTGCCGACCAGTTTCTGTTGCTGCGGTCCACGGAAATTGAAGCGGGACAGATATGCCCGCGAATTCATGCGGCGATCGCCCAACTGAATCTCTTCATTGCCGCCGCTAACCTCTTCATAGACGGTCTTTGAATCGTCCAATGCGTCGCGATGCTGATCAACATACGACAGCTGAACTGTCTCGCCAAGCTTCAATTCGCCGCTGTCTGGTTGCTCCTGACCGACGATCATTTTGAACAGTGTCGTCTTGCCGATGCCGTTCGGGCCGATCACGCCGACAACACCGCCGCGCGGCAACGTGAAACTGCAGTGGTCAATCAGTTTTCGATTACCGAAACTCTTGCATAAGTCCTTGACTTCCAACACACGATCGCCAAGACGCGGGCCTGGCGGAATCTGAATGGTGATGTCGTCCTGTTTGAGTTCGAACTTCTGTCCCGCCAATTCTTCATAGCGATTGACGCGGGCCTGATTCTTCTTCAAACGGCCAGCAGGCGTGCTGTTGATCCATTCCAATTCCTGTGCAAGAATCCGCTGCCGCGCTGTCTCCTTCTTTTCAATGACGCGTAGAATCTCCTGTTTCTGTTTCAGCCAACTGCTGTAATTGCCTTCGAACGGGATGCCGCGGCCGTTTTCGATTTCCAGAATCCATTTCGTGATGTTGTCAAGGAAGTAGCGGTCGTGTGTGACGATGATGACCGTACCTTCGTATTCGCGCAGCGTCTTTTCGAGCCACGTGATCGTTTCGGCGTCCAGATGGTTGGTCGGCTCGTCCAACAACAGCAGATCCGGCTTGGCCAGCAACGCTTTACAGAGTGCAACACGGCGGCGTTCACCGCCGGAAAGCTTCGTCACATCCGCGTCATCTGGCGGCAGGACAAGAGCGGAACTCGCAACATCCAGCAGATGGTCGATGTTCCATCCGTCCAAACGGTCGATTTCGTTTTGCAGATAGTCGAATTCGTCGTTGAGTTTCTCCGCCTCCTTCTCCGACATCTCATCGCCCATCTTCGCCATGACTTCGTCATAGCGTTCAATCATCTTCTGGATAGGTTCCATAGCCTCTTCCAGATTGCCACGCACGGTCTTATCTGGATTCAGTTTCGGCTCCTGCGGAACCAATAGAGCGCGATAGCCCTTCAGGATTTTCGCTTCGCCTTGAATATCTTTGTCTATTCCAGCCATGATGCGGAGCAACGTGGATTTACCCGCGCCGTTTTCGCCGACGATGCCGATTTTTGCACCATAATAGAAAGACAAATTGAAATTCTGTAGGATGACTTTGTCGCCATAAGCTTTGGACATCCCTAACATTTCGAAGACAAATTCTGGGGCCATAAATTACTCCTAATATTATAAATTAATCAAAAGACATAAGGGACTAAAGGGACAGATGTTTTTGCTTTAAGCTTTAAGCTTTGGGCTTTAAGCTAATAACTGCAATGCTCCAATAATACCTCCCAACAGATATCCAAGTACCTGAATAGCAACAAGATGCTGCGCGGCCAATGTGTTGATCATTTCGTAGAACTGACGCGTATCCTGCCGGTCAACCGCTTCGGACACGCGTTCCGCCAACCGCAACTTGCCCATGACGACTTCATGGCCTTTTTCACGAATCATGCGTTCTACAATCGGCAGCATCGTAGGCAGAAGCTTTTCATCCAGCCATGTCCAAAATGGTTCATATCCAAGCAGTTGATCCGCTAGTAATGGTACTTTTTCACGCAACAATATCATTCCTTTCTCTCGTAAACCGCCGCGAATTTCAGCCACCAATACATCAAGCCCTTCATCGCTTTCGCCGCTTTCCAGCCATGAATCGAGACGCCTGAACATCTGCAGTAGAAGCACATCCGCATATTGCTTCGTCTTTTCAGAACGGAGCTTGTCCTTCAGACGATTCTCCACATTGTTCCAATCCAACGAATCCAACACTTTATCAACCATGCTTGACGGATTGATGCCCATCAACGCCATGAGTCCCATGCCGCCCGCCATCTTTTCACAGTAGTTTTTCGCCATCGTCTGAATCTCCTGCCGGAGGAGCACGACAATTTCCGCCGAATGCCGTTCTATCTCCGCCAGAGCCACTTCCGTCGCCTTTTCACGAAAATGCGGTGTATTCAAACGCGGCAAAACGGTCTTTTGCAGAAAATCACGAACCGTCTCCCGCGTAATGTATTTTTCCAATATGGAATCCAGCAGATGTTCGCCTTTTTCCAGAAGAAATGCGTCGATTTCACCGCGATGTTCGCCAACCAATCGCGTGACCAGCTGCCGCGCGTCATCCGTTATCTTCCGTTCCGACAAGATGTTCGACACGGCGGAGCAAATTTCATCCGCCAGTTTTTCCGGTGGCAACAGTTTCGTTTCGATCTGCCGTCCGATTTCCACGCCGATGGATTTTTTGTTCTTCGGCACGAGGCCTTGTTTCCAATAGCCCAACGTGCAGATGGAAAGCCAATGCCTCCCGTCCCGTTCAAATGGCTTGAACAGCATCTGAAGGGCGATGTAGTTCGTGATGTATCCAATCGCCGCAGACAGAAGTATATGGAACGCAAACAGATAAGCGCTTGGAATTTCCACCGCCATATGCTTTGCGACAATCTGCAATGGTAGCAGCACGAACACCGTCAGCAGACTCAGCGGAAAGAACAGCAATTCCAGAGCCGCGAACACACGCCGTTCCGCTCCATAACTGCGATTCCACATGGACGCCCACAGCGTCCCTAGATGAGACTTCTCTTTCATTCTTCCTTATACAAACAAAAATTAACTACTAGCCACTTTTGCTAAAATTTATTAGCATAACAATAATATCACTAGTAATAAATTAATACCTAATTCCTATTCATCAACTTATTACAGCGTTAATTGTCAATTGTATTTGGTTGCAGAACTATCAAATACAGATTTTCTCAAAATGTAGTTCTATATATTTAAAACATGTAACTTGCTAATATTATTTATCACATGTATGCCCATGGAGTTTGAACACACAGCAATTAAGCACTGGGAAAATTTTCAGAATAGTATATTCCAAAACTGGCTGATTTATTTGTCAAAAATACATACATCGGTATATCATATATGCCCCTCAAAAAAAATGTATCACAGATTTCTTTTCTTTTTTTAGTCACTACCAGCAATCCAAACAGCGACTCCATTTCCAGCACTTCCCTGATTACTTCTACTATCTCTGCAGGTAAATCTGGTGAGACTAAAGTTATTCCATGACATGTCAATTCATCTTTTAGTTACTCAACTATTCACTTCCAAAGTCCTCATCTCAAGAATCGTAAAAACTTTCTACATATTATTTAAAGCTTGTATTAGCACTGCCTATTCATTTTGAAATAAAATTTAATATCAGGGCTGAACATGATTCATGCCAATTATTGACAAAACGTCCGTTCTCAACATTTTTTATAACGTTTATTCTTAATCTATTTGCAATAAAATTTATATAGTCCAATATCGAATACCCATTTTGAGAGTTATTCTCCTCTAACGAAAGAAAAGAACTATTCTCTACTGGAATAAATAACCATTCCCCGTCTTTAGTATTTTCTTTACATCGACTTATATCAGACCAAACATCGACTCTTGGACGATCACCTAGTAAACTCATGATAAAAACAATCTTCCCATTTGTATTATTCAGATTATGAATTAACTCTTCTAATCTCACATCTCCTATAATATTTTTGTCCTTTACATAACATCTTATTAGCGTTATATTCGATATATCAATGCAATAAGCACTTATCGCATAAGGCAAAAACATATAATCAATATTATTTAATTTTTGTTCAAGTATTTTTGTTAGTTGTTCTTTAGCCCACTCATGCATCTCAAAATGATTACTTATGGCATTTCTTCGAGCAGTTTCTGGCTTTGCAATAAAACATCCAATATATCCTCCAATATCAGTTGGTCTGTTAAATGTTGTTAACCCTCCAACCGTTTCTACCCCAAGAAAATTTGCCTTCATTTGCCAAAATGTATTCAATGCAATAATACCTTTAAAAGTCCCATTTACATACACTTTCTCTAATCTCATATAATTTTCATCTATGTATTTACTATAGATATCACTACAACGAAAAGCAGAATAAGAAATATCCTTGAGCCAAGAGGCTAACTCAAGTGTTTTTTCTTTCAATGAGCATATATCTTTATGTATTATTTTGTACTCTTCACCTAACTCAGAATAGTAAACATCTACATCTAATCCCGCTACCATGTTTGCAAGTACAGCCTTATAGGGTACTTTAAATGATTCCATTCCAATAATATTTGGCCTAATCAGTTTTTGTGGTTCCCATTTTTCAAATTCTTCGTCCAATGAAAATTTGACTATTGTTGAATAATCTGTATTTTTACTTTTTACATTAGTTATAATTGGCCGTAAACAGAACCCATTTTTAAACTTCAGCAGTATAGCAGTTTCTAATCCTTTATCATATTTTCTTGTTTCAACAAAGACTTCTTTTGCAACCATAAAGACAGAATAGAAGCCTATTCCAAACTCACCTATTGATTTAAACCCTGAGGAATTAAGTCCAGGAAACTCAGATTTCATTAAATCAGATTTCCAAAAGCTAGCTCCAAAATTTAGCAAACATTCTTTTATGACATCTATAGACATTCCTATTCCGTTATCAATCACTTCTACCCACACAGTTTCATCTGTATCTTTATAAATTCGTACAGATATTTTTCCACTATAACTATTTTCCCTTTTTCTCCTTGCAACGATGGCATCCCGAGCATTTTGAATTAATTCCCTAAGTACTATTTCAAATTTATTCTCTTTTCCATATAACTTTTCACCACCAATTGTCTTTATTAAATGTTCTACATCACTAATATGTATCTCTGCATCACAAGGTTTCCATCCCTTTGTTTGAATATATGAAGATAGTTCTTCTTGAGATTCAGCACCTCTAACAGATTTAGCTTTGAATTGACTTGTACCGCATTTTCGCAACAAATCATTTGACTTTTTCAATTCACTATTAAAAAGCTTAACCAAATCATAAGCAACATTCCATGCTGCAAAGTCATTTTCTTCGTATGCTTGATTTGACATTACCACTAATCTTTCTGAGTCATCTCTATCTCTCATCACTTGTGATAATTTGTTTTGAGCATCCCAGTGTTTTTTTGAACCACCTTCAAATGTCATCGACTTCATCAATAAATCTGGAGCTCTATTTCCATCGATATGACCTGCATCAGCACACCTAAGTATACATGCTAATTTTATTGGATCCACATTCCATTCACTAGGAAAACCAACAGGTACTCCGAATTGCTTACCAAGTTCTTCAACCTTATCAATGTTCCAATGATGACTTGCAGCAATCTTTCCAATAAGTTCTCCCAAATGATCTCTTAGAGATGAATCATTAATTATATAAAAACTCGTTCTATCTTCCTTTTGAAACATTTTAGAAAAAATATCTTCAGCTCTATTTGCATGCAAAAGTCTTATAGTCTTAAAATCACATTCTTTTCTTTTTTGCTCCTCATCAATATTGATCTTATGATCATAGTCAGCATAATAGTCTTTCCATTCCCGAGTATCTCTTAACTTCTCAACTCCACCAATCGCATCATATGACAAAACTGCATCATGCACTAAAAAGGCACAGCCTAAAATGAAACCTTCTAATGGATTAACCTCATAATCGTCTCCTATTATCGTACTAGCAACATGCCACATATTATCGATATGTGAAATATCATGAACTGTCAGATTCGGAAAATCCTTTCGAATTTTATCTAACAAAAAGGAAGCGTTTTTGCGTGAAGATTCATATTCATCACATAATTTTTCTCGTTTTTCATCTTTATAATTGTCATTTCCCAATGAATTACACCATAAACTAGAGTCTTTATAATTCATACATCCTCCAACCATATCCTATTTATACATGTATAAAGCATAAATATATCCATTAATTATCTTTTATGAAATATTCTCACTATATGAACAAGGGGGCGATCAAGCTTTACACGCGGCTAGGTCTGTTGGGGAACCTGCCCTTCTTCGCCATCTTGAGCAACACGAAGATGATAGACATCCAGACTGCGAATAAGTGGTCACGAATGTTGCCAGACAACATCTGTAGATGACATAATTTGTAATGTATCCAATCGCCACCGACAGAAGAATATGGAACGCAATCATATAACCGATCGGGATTTCCACCACCATATGATTCGCGACTATCTGCAACGGCAGCGACAAAAAAAACGTCAGCAAACTCAGCGGAAAAAACACCAGTTCCAACGCGGCGAACACCCACCGCTTCGTTCCCAAGCTGCGATTCCACATGGACGCCCACTGCGTCCAAAGATGAGACTTTTCTTTCATTTATAGTGGATATTAATAAATTCCAAAATTAATCTTTCTAATTCACTGGAAGAAATGATATTAGGTTGAAGTTTTTCCGCCCATTGACGGCCTGGATGGAGCGTATCCCATTGTGACCTCTGCTGGTTGGCACGCCCACTTCCAGGATCATGATTACCAAAACCATCAAGTACACGATTCCATAGGGGTGAAAATTTCTCTATCAACAACGATTCCGCAAGAGGAATCCAAATATCATCAACAGCCAAAAATCGACATGAAAAATCACGTTTTTCAAGATTCAAAGCTTCATCAATGGATTTTGCATGTTCACAAAGTCTCTTTTGCAAAACACATCCAGGATCACCCCCTAAACCAAATCCCCCTTTTCTTGCCCCTTCTGGAACTGCTTTGCCAACATAGATTGGCTGTCTGAATGCCCCCACCACATTCAACTCCGTTATGCGTTGATATAGGGGGAAATTACCTGTATAGTAAATAGCATAGATCCCAGCCGCTATGAATGGTTCAGGCGGCAATGGATGCACATGCTGACGCAACATGGCATTTGTGATACTTTCCGCAAGATGCCGTTTATCAAGCGGATTGAAAGGAGTAAGTACAGGTATATTATTGCCAGTCATTGTCTAGTCCTTGCAAGCTGATTCAATATACTTTTCCCTACAGTTTCCGCCAAAAGCATGGGAACAGCATTACCTATTTGACGCATGGCTTCTGTCCATGGACTGTTAAAAATATAATCGTCTGGAAACGTCTGGATGCGTGCCGCTTCACGGACAGTATAATAGCGACAACTTCCATCGGGAAATGACATCATGTTTTCTCCTCCGGGTACACCATGGGCTCCGGCCTTCAATGCTTTGGAAGGCTCGTCAAGCGGACTGCCCGTATGTCCCGGATAACGACGCGCTCCTTCACGTAACGCGTGGTTTGGGATATCGTTTTTTTGATATGGATCAGGCAATCCTTTCAGAGCATCCCGAACAGTCAGGTAACGCTTACCCACAGGGGCGAACAAACTATAATTTGCCTTCAAGTAATCGACTCTCTGCATGGTAGCGACCTGAATTTGCGGACGTTTTTTGCGCGGTATTTCATGTTCATCCCAATAATCGCCAGTCACCCATTGGGACCACAACAAACTGTCCAGATTATGTGTTGCTTTTGGAAAATTCCATTCCAAGCCTAAATCAGAACGGAAACCGACGATGAAAACACGATGCCGATATTGTGGAATTCCATAATCTGCTGCGTTCAGCAAACGGTACACGACACGATATGACAAATCAGGGAAACGCCCGCTTGTCTGTATTTTCTCCAAGCGCGAGAGATGTTCCGTCCATTCCTCTTCTTCTTTCCGTATGACAGATGGAAACGAGAGCTGCAAGATGATGTAATTGAAATAACTGGCAAAACTCTCACGCAGAAGCCCTTTGACGTTTTCAAAAACGAAGCACCTTGGCATTAATTCTCTAACTGCGCGTACGGCTTCAGGAAACATATCTCTTGCGTCGTTTTTTCCACGCGCTTTTCCACCCATGGAAAACGGTTGGCACGGCGGTCCACCGGCCACAAGTTCCATGGAATTGAAAAATTCCGCATAACGGACATCACGGACATCCATTTGATGGATTTTCCAATCTTTTGCCAATTCTTGTCCATGAGCAATATTGAAGCGAATCGTATCACAAGCCTGAGGATTGAACTCGTACATCGCTTCATGATGGCAACCCGCTTTTTCAAGTCCAAGTGCCAAACCACCGGCTCCTGTGAAAAGTTCGATTGATTGTACTGACATCATGCACCTCCAATTAATTGTTAGATAATATACCATAGCCTTTATAAACAGCTTTTCAATTCCACATGTCATTTTTTCGTCATCTGTGCAATTACGAACACACTTTGCATGACAATCAACATGATATTGTTTTTTATGAATGCAAAACCTCCACCTTTTTCTCATTATTTTATTGAGTTTTCCGAAATCTGCGCTATTTTCCTTTAAAGTTTATCGTTATTACCATATATAAAAGGAGTCAATCATGAACAAAAAATCAAACGCCTTTTCCACCATCATCCGTTTGACGGCCTGCGTCGTCGTTCTTCTTGCCTTCTGCGGCAACGTCACTTATGCACAGCCCAAACCGAAAGCCCTGATCATCATGCTAGATGGTTTCCGTGCAGATGCCATGGACAACATGCCCATTCCGAACATCAACAAGCTCCGCAACGGCACATGGCAGCCTGGTTACAAGGGTATTTCCTCCGTTACGGGTTGGGCCATTCCGGACGCCAACCCCAATAGCGCCCCCAACCATACCGCCATTGCCACGGGCGTGACCGCCAACAAGCACAAGGTCTTCAACAACGGTGAGACAAAGGACGGCAACTACACCGAATGGCCCAGCTGGCTCGCACGCCTCGCCACCCTGCCCGGTAAAAACTACAAGACACTTTACGTCTTTTCATGGGGCGAAAACAAAGACACCGCCAAACATCCGGCCGTCGAATTTCATCATGGCAGCGACGCCGCTAACGGCGAATATCTTGCCCAATTGCTCGCCACGCCCGAAGCGCCCGACGCGATTCTGTATTTCATCGATCTTCCTGACCATGGCGGCCATACCGCAGGCTTCTACCCATACTCACAAGAATATCGCGACACCATCGCCCAGAGCGATGCCATGATTGGCAAAATACTGGATGTCATCGCAGCCCGCCCCACGTTCGCCGATGAAGACTGGTTCTTCGGCATCACAGGCGACCATGGCGGCTATGGCAAGAGCCACGGCATGCTCGGCGGCCAAGCCCACACCATCCCAGTCCTTGTCGCCAGTAAACATGTCAAACAAGGCACCCTGCCCGGTATCCCCCACAACTACGACCTGCCAGTCACGGCATTAGCCCACTTCGGCGTCGATGTCAAGCCGTTGAATTTGGATGGCCATGTCATTGGTCAGGAAATCGCCACGTTGCCCAAACGTGCGTTGTCCGAAGGACTTGTGGCCTATCTGCCGTTTGATGCGGAAATTCCTGCCAATGTCGCCCCGAACGGTCTCGCCATCGAAACAATCGGCGACAAGATTCAGGCTGGCATTGACGGCGGCAAGCTCGGCAAATGCCTCCGCATCGCCGGCGGCGAAAACGTCCGCGAATATCTCGTCTTGAAAGGCACGGAAAATCTCAAGCTTGAAAACGGCAACAACTTCACCGCCGCCATGTGGGTTCGTCTCCCGCAGGGCCAAACCGGCGATCCCGCCTTCCTCTGCAACAAGGATTGGCGGGACGGCAAACAGCCGGGCTTCGTCCTCAGTACCGCAGGCAGGACGGGCGATGGCAAGGCTTCAACCGTAAAATTCAATGTCGGCCGCAAGGCAGACACGAAACGCACGGACTTGGGCGTGTACGACGTTGATACGGACAAGTGGACCTTCTATGCCGTCACTGTTACTCCCGAAGGCATCATCTGCTTCTGCCAAGGCAAGGCCGACGGCACTTTCTACTGGATTATCGAAGACGTGAAAGACGCCGTCATCAACAGCGGCATGAACTGGAATCTTGGCCAGGACGGCACCACGAACTACCGTTACAACATGCAGGCCGACATCGATGACGTCGCCATCTGGAACCGCGGCCTTTCGATTAACGAACTCCGCGCCATCTTCAACGCAGGCAACCAAGGTCGCCCGCTCTCGGCGCTGCTAAAGTAAATCTGCCCCTATTGTCGCAGCGTTTTTTACGGCGGTTCCGTAAAAAACGCTGCGGATTTTACGGAACCGCCATAAAAAATGCTGTCGCCAAGCATACCCAATTTATTTGGTGTATCTCTCATTAAATCCAGACGCCATTGTCTGGCAGGCTTATAGTCTCTTATTTATGGAATTATCATAAATGAAAACCGCTGTCATCATAGGAGCCGGTCCTGCGGGACTGACCGCCGCATACGAACTGCACCAAAAGTCAAAGGACTGGCAAATCATTGTCCTCGAGGCATCTGACGTCATTGGCGGTATTTCCCGCACCGTCGTTTGCGGAGATTGCCGGATTGATATCGGCGGTCATCGTTTCTTTTCCAAATCAAAGGAAATCAATGATCTCTGGTCGGAATTAATGCCGCTTCAAGGCAAGCCATCGAAAGACGACTTGATTTTGGGGCGTCCTGCCCATCTTGAGCCAGGCGGTCCGGATCCAGAAACGGAAGAACGCGTCATGCTGTATCGCCACAGGGTAAGCCGCATCTACTATCTTCGTCATTTCTTCGACTATCCCATATCCATCAAGCCGGCCACCTTCGCTGCCATGGGGCTTGTACGAACCATAAAGGCAGGATGCAGCTATCTGCACAGCGCGTTCTTCAAGCGAGAGGAGAAATCGCTTGAGGACTTCTACATCAACCGTTTTGGCAAGGTCCTCTATTCCATGTTCTTCGAGGACTATACAGAAAAACTATGGGGAGTCCATCCTTCCAAAATATCACCTGAATGGGGAGCGCAACGCGTCAAAGGCCTGTCGCTTTGGAAAGCTCTCCTCAACGTCTTCATCCCACGGAATGCCCCCAAGGAAACATCGCTCATTGAAGAATTCACCTACCCCAAGCGCGGGCCTGGGCAATTATGGGAAATGCTTGCCGAACGCCTTCGCAATGAAGGAGTTGAGATTCGGATGAACACAAGCGCTGTCGGCATTAAGACCGAACCGGAAAAGATCACAAGCGTCGTCCTGTCCGACGGTTCGTCAATCCCCTGCGACGCCGTCTTCTCGACCATGCCCATCAAGGATCTGGTCGCGGCAGCTGATACTGCGCCGACCGATGTAAAGCGCATCGCCGCCGCCCTTCCCTATCGTGACTTCATCACAGTCGGGCTTCTTGTGGACAAGCTTGCCATCAAGAACGCAACGAAAATCAAAACGGTCAACAACATCGTGCCCGACACATGGATCTACATCCAGGAAAGGGAGGTTCGCATCGGGAGAATCCAGATTTTCAACAACTGGTCGCCCTACATGGTCGACGATGTGACAAAGCATGTGTGGATAGGACTGGAATACTTCTGTACCGAAGGCGATGACTTCTGGACAATGGATGATGATGCATTCATCGACATGGCGATCAAAGAGCTCCGCAAGATCGGCATTATCGACGAAAATGCCCCCATACACAAGAGTGTCCGCATCAAGATGAAAAAGGCATATCCGGCCTATTTCGGCAGTTACGGAGAATTCGGCAAGGTGCGCGAATGGCTGGATAGTTTCTCCAATCTTTATTGCATAGGCCGAAACGGGCAGCACCGCTACAACAACATGGACCATTCCATGCTCTGCGCCATTGAAGCCGTCCGCGCATTATTCGGAGAAACCGACAAGGCCGCAATCTGGGATGTTAATACCGAAAAGGATTACCATGAATCCAAATAGACGTACAACGCTTTGGATTGTCTTACTTGCCATTGCATGTGGACTACAAGTACTCTTCTCTGTATCTTATCTGTTGAGACATAAAAATAATTGGGCATGTGATTTCATTTATCGTTATAATGAGATTAACTGCATGCATGACGGAATTGATCCGTTCGACATATTCGAGAGAAAAATAACCTCGGAAAAGTTTCGTGGTCATGATCGTCCTGACAAGCCTGATGAACCAGAAGACAGACGGAGAATAGTCCATGCGTATCCAGCTTGGCATACGCCTATTTTCTGGTGGTATGGCTATACGGCTAAATGGATTTGTTTAGCCTTCCTAACATTTTTATATATTTGCTCTCTGTCATGGGCATACAAATGGTCTTCCCTAAAACTGGTCCGATCCAAAGCAAAAAATAATGTTATCAATCTATTATTTATAATAACCATGATTTTATATCCTTTTATAGGCATCTGCCGTACTATGAATTACGGATTACTATTATTGGGATGTATGTTATTGCTTTATTCCGCACTTGATTCTAATCATGATATCCTTGCTGGCATCATCTACTCTTTTATTATGATCAAGCCACAAATCGGCATTCTGCTGTTCTTTCCATTGTTTTTCAGCAGAAAATACAAGACTATTGCTATTTCAGTCACCATTTGCCTAATTGAAACATGCTTCACCGCCTACATGCTTCGCAAATCACCACTTGAACTAATACTTCAAATCCCCAAAATCGGCGCTCCTTTCGAAAAAGGTTATTTGGCTGAAAGCACAATGAAAATAGTCGGTCCAATTGGGCAATACATAGTCATGGGAATATTCATTTGCCTGGACGCTGGTGGTAGTTATCTCGTACGGAATGCAAAAGAAGCCTGGATACGTTTTCTTCCTGCCATTGCCTTCATTCCCTTCTGGACATATTCCCAGCCTCATGATTGGCTTGTCATATTTCCATGCTACGTCTTCATTCTGAATAGCAAACGTAAGTATCAACGGATGGTTGAATTATGCTTTTTCGCTGAATTTCTTCGTACTCTCCTCCTTTTTGCACATTCTCAAAAATGGTATGCTATAGGTAAAGAGGGAATAATCACTTTTCTATTCATGGCTATTGTCTTCTCTTGTTACTTGATAGTAATTATAGATTATAGTGAAAATATGTGGATTCAAAAACTTTCCAGTAAGCTAACAATCTTCGGAAAAACAAAATGTAAAACAATAGCCTAATGCCTCATTTCATCAATACATGTCAATATGCCCCTTGTCCATATTTGCAATTACCAATGATATTATCACTTTCACATTGCATTATGTTTTCGGATATTGACAGTTACCTTAACTATTTATTTATAATCATTCATGATTAACATACAATAAAAAATAACTATGAGTGTTTTTATAAAATGTCTTCTTGCCATAAATTCAGCTGTCCGTATGATGCAAGATGCATGGATATGTGCATCTATGACATAAACCTGATCAAATTTCGCTCTACGACATCCTCATCACAAATGAAGTTGTCATCTGCTAGGACAAAGCAGACGACAACTTCAACTGAATAGTGCAGGACGTACAGAATGTCATCATCAACAATGACATGAA
>JAEEGH010010110.1_pt1 | contig 21756 bp, 16 predicted proteins | sample 9134181 | NCBI WGS metagenome assembly JAEEGH01 (sample SAMN16246544, study PRJNA631951) | gut metagenome | biome: gut microbiome; feature: rumen; material: DP-attached | host: Bos | place: Iran: Karaj | collected 2018-10
CCTCAAGGAACACTTCACTATCGACGCCGTCGGTATCACGGCGCGTTCAATTGCAAACCTCGAAAAGGAGGTCAGCAAGACGGAACAGTTCTTTGAACACTACCCGGCGGCGGTCATTTCGCTGGACTATATCAAGAGCGACACTCACCGCGACTGGTTCAAGACCCATATCGACGATGCAATGTTGGTGGTCGATGAAGCTCATACCTGTTGCGTGGGCGGTGGCCGTCAGTTGCGATTCTCCCTGTTGCAGGACTTGGCTGCGAACGAGGAACGCCATATCATCCTTTTGACGGCAACGCCGCATTCCGGCGACGAACACGCCTTCAACAACCTTCTTTCGCTATTGAAAAAGGAATATGCCGGGCTTGATGATCTGTCCGTGGACCACTCTTCCAGTGAAAAGATGAAGCTCCGCGAAGACTTGGGCCGTCATCTGGTACAGCGCCGCCGAATCGATGTGACGAACTATCCCGGCAAGGCTGCTTTTCCTGACCGCAAAACCAAGGAAATCACCTACAAGCTGACGGGTGAATGGGGCGACTTCTTTAACGAGGTTCGCGAATACTGCGTGGATATTGCGAACAGGGCCGAAATTACCGACGGATTCAAGGGGCGCATGATGTGGTACGCGACGCTCGCTTTGTTGCGTTGCATATCCTCCAGTCCGCTTGCAGCCAAGAGTGCCCTTACGACTCGACTGAACAGCATCGAAGAGAATGCCAAACATGCCGAGGAAACCGCCGAAAATGCCGCTCTCTTGGAAGGCTATATCATAGAAACCTACGACGATCAAAATGACCCGGAAACCAATGACCAGTTTGTTAGCCCAGTTCTGGAAGATTCCGAAGCCGTCAAGCGTTTGATTGCGAAGGCCGAATCCCTGAGTGGCAAGATTGAGGATCCGAAGTTCAAGTGCCTTGCCAAGCATCTTGACGACATGCTCAAGATGCTGAAGAAATCGGGCGACAGTTACCGTCCGGTCGTTTTCTGCAAGTATATCGCGACGGCGCACTATGTAGCCGACCAGCTCAAGGCCGAGTTCCCCAAGTGCAGTGTCGCTTGCGTTACCGGTGAGCTCACCAATGAGGAACGCGAAGAACAGGTTCGTGAATTGGCAGAATCCGATTCGCCGATTCTCGTGGCGACGGACTGCCTATCCGAAGGTATCAACCTTCAGGACTACTTCAACGCCGTCGTTCACTACGATTTGGCGTGGAATCCGACGCGTCACGAACAGCGCGAAGGCCGTGTGGACCGTTTCGGTCAGCAATGCAAGAATGTCTGGTGTACTATGCTTTATGGCGCCGACAATCCGGTAGACGGCTTGATTTTCAATGTAATCCTCCGCAAGGCCGAAAAGATCAAGGAAGACCTAGGTATTTCTGTTCCGGTTCCCGAAGACAACGGCAATATCCGCGTGGCGCTTGTGAAGGCGGCTCTGCTCAAGAAGTACGTGGTGACTGATAAAAACGGTCAGCTTGAGCTTGATTTTGGCGAAGAACTCGCCACCGACGTGAACAATGTGGGACGGAACTGGCAACGAGCCATCGACAAGGAACGCCGTAACCGTACCATTTTCAGCCAACAGTCCCTCAAACCCGAAGAAATCATGCCGGAATGGGACAAGACGAAGGATGCTCTTGGCGACTCCGAAGACGTGCAGAAGTTCTTCGAGGTGGCAACGACGCGCCTGAACGCCGCAAAGGAACGTGTTTCGGAACATGCCTTTACCCTAGATGTCAAGACATTGCCTCTCGAAATCCGTAGCCAGTTGCAGGCGTCTTTCCCCAAGAAGGACCTGAAAAAGCCTCTGAAGATATCGTTTGCGTATCCGCCGCCGCAAGGCTATGCCTTTATTCACCGCACGAATCCCATCGTGGAGAGCCTATCTAACTATCTGTTGGAAGGCGCTCTTTCTGGCAAGAACGACATCGCAGCCCGTTCGGGCGCGTACGAGACCGATGCCGTGAATGAGCTGACCGCCATTTACTTGCTCCGAGTTCGTTATCAGTTGCGCAATACAGGCAAGAATGTGCCGAAGCTGATGATGGCCGAAGAAGCCGTGGCGGTGGCCGTCAACTTGGTAGGGGAGCCTCGAATCATCGAAAACGGCGACGTAAACGCGCTGCTCGAAGGCAATCCGACCGGAAATCTTGACGAACCCGTTATCCGTGACAATGTGGCACGTGCTCTTGACTTTTATCGGGGTAATTCCCAGCTTTTTGCGGACCTTGCCCAAAGACGCGGGGCCGTACTTTCCGAAGACCATCTGCGTGTCCGCTCTGCCAGTGCCCAGCGTTACGGAACCGTGACCGTGGAACCGTGCCTACCGGCGGACTTGATTGGATGTTATGTGTTGTTGCCTCAGGATGAACTTTAAGGGAATCGAACTATGAAAAAGAACCAGATTGAATTTTCGACGATTGACTTGGTCGGTTCCCTCTTTGTAAGCGACAGTATCGCCCAGATTGCCCAGCGCAAGTGCTCGGCCCAGTCCGAAAAGGACTACAACTTGCCTCCGGGAATCAAGTTCAGCGACCAGACCAGCCGCGCCTTCAGTATTGCGAAGGCGCTCTACGCCGAATATGCGTCAAAGAACGCCTCGTTTGACAGTCTCAAGAATTTCGTCTTCCAGCTTTTTGGTACCGCTCTCGACTATACCGGTATCAGCGAGGAACAGCCAGCCGTGATCGGCGGCGTGAAGTATCCGGTGACGACTTACGTGACGCCCAATGTTCCGCTCGTCATTGTGCCAGCAGACCTCTCGCTCGACGTGGCCGATGCCCGTTTCACCATCGAAGGCGTGACTAGCCGCAAAAAGAGCGGCTATGCGCTAGCCCAGATGTTCCTGAACGCAAGTGAACCTTGTACATGGGCGATTGTCACCAACGGGCGTGAACTCCGCCTGCTCCGCGACAGCGAAAGCCTTGTCCGTCCCAGCTACCTCTCGTTCAATATCGAATCTATCCTCAAGGAGGACCGTTACCCCGATTTCGTGGCGTTCTGGTGCTTTATGCAGGCAAGCCGCGTGAACGTATGGGAACAGTGGCGTACCGAAGGCATCTTGCAAGGTACGCGCGTGCGCGAAGGTCTGCGTACCGGCGTCACCAATGCGCTCCTATACCTTGGTGCTGGATTCCTCAAGACCGAAGGCCCCGGCAACAATGTGCTTCTGAACTCCCTTGCCGAAGGCAAGCGCCCGGACGGTGCTCCCTATACCGTTCAGGTGTTCTACAAGGCGCTACTCCGCGAAGTTTACCGATTCCTATTCCTCAGCATCATCGAGGAACGCGGCCTAATTTTTGCCCATCCCAGCGAATCCGGCACCGACGCGGAACTTGAACCCAGATTCCGCAACGCCCATCGGCTCTACTGGACAGGCTACAGCGTCCACCGCTTGGCCGAACGCGCCAAGAAGGCTATCCGTACCGACCGCTATACCGACCTATGGCATGGCGTGAAGGTGGTCTATAAGGCTTTCCAGGAAGGTAACGACAATCTGGACTTGATGCCGCTTGGCGGTCTGTTCAAGGCTGACCAGTGTCCGCTACTGGATGCGTGCGAACTCGACAACGAACACTTGATGAAGGCTATCCGTCAGCTCCGCTGGAACGATATCGACGGCGTGAAGACTTTTACCGATTACCGCAACATGGGCACCGAAGAGTTCGGCTCCGTTTACGAGAGTCTGTTGGAACTTGTGCCCCATGTGGATTTACAGGCCAAGACCTTCAGTTTCGTGGGTGTGGGCGACGAAGACGGCATTATCGAAGACGGTTCGACTAAGGGTAACGCCCGTAAGCTCAGTGGTAGCTACTATACCGATGCAAGCCTTGTGCAGAGCCTCATCAAGACGGCTCTTGAACCCGCCATCGAAGCAAAACTCAAGGCCGAAGAAGACCTTGCCCGTAAGGAAAACCGCGAACCGGATTACGAACGCGCCATTCTTGATTTCCGTATGATTGACGCTGGCAGCGGTTCCGGGCATTTTTTGCTTGCCGGTAGCCGTCGTTTGGCCGAAGTACTTAGCGAAAAGCGCCTCGAAAAGACGGGGGAGAGTGCGACAGCCGAAACCTACCGCAAGGCGCTCCGCGACGTGATTACCAACTGTATTTATGGCGTGGATCTGAATGAAATGGCCGTGGAACTGGCTCGCACCGCGCTCTGGCTCGAAGGTTATGAACCGGGCAAGCCGTTGGAGTTCCTGAATCACCATATTAAGCAAGGCAACTCGCTAGTAGGTGTATTTGATCTCAAGGTACTTGAAGAAGGGGTTCCATCCGCTGCGTACACGGCGTTAATTGGCGATGATAAGGCTGTATGCACGGCGACTAAGAAGACGAATGATTCACAGTCGGGTAAAAAGTCGCAGCAGAGTTTCCTTAAGAAGGCGAAACCTCTATCTAATGAAAGACTGGCTAAGCTTACTCGCGATATAGAGGCTTTACCTAATGATAACTTGGCAAGTGAAGAACGCAAGCGCTCGCTTTATGAAAAGCTCTTAAATGATGCGGACTACATTAGGAACCGAACAGCTTGCGATCTCTATACGGCGGCATTTTTCGCTCGAAAGACGGATCCGTTGTCAATTCCGACTAGCGAAGATGTTTACGACGTGATGAACGACCTTGATGAAAGTAAGCAAGGTATCCGTGAACTTGCAGCCAAGCTGAGCGAGGAATACTCGTTTTTCCATTGGCCGGTGGAGTTCCCAGAAGTGTTTGCTAAGGGTGGTTTCGACTGCGTAGTGGGTAATCCGCCGTGGGATGTGTCAGAATTGAAAGAAATCGAGTTCTTTGCGAACTTGTTGCCGGAAATTGCCATATTGAATGGCAATGATCGCAAGATTGCCATAGATGAGTTAAAGAAGGAACGTCCACAAATCTATGCGCTGTATGAAATTAGGAAACACGCCATGGAAGCGGAAAACTCTTACTATGGGAATAGTGGACGTTTTCCCTTGACATCATATGGCAAGGTAAACCTTTATTCAAAGTTTGCTGAACTTAACTTGCATCTTCGCAGTGAAAGGGGTACCGCTGGATTTGTGTGTCCATCGGGAATTGCGACAGATGATTCGACCAAGGAGTTCTTTAGTGAAATAGCCTCCAAAGGAATGTTGCGTAGTCTCTATGGCTTCCAAAACGAGCGTTTTATATTCCCCAACGTCCATCACTCATTTAAATTTTGCTTATTAACCATTGCAAATGTTGAAACTAGTGATTTTGCATTCTTATTAATGGATGCGTCTGAACTAGAAGACAAACGACGCCATTTCTCGATGTCGGCGGAAGACTTCGATTTGATCAATCCGAATACGCATACTTGTCCAGTATTCCGTAGTCAGGAGGATGCCGAACTTGCAAAGAAGATATACCGTAAAGCAGGTGTATTTGTTCGCGAAGCTGATAAAAAGAACGGTAATCCGTGGAATATCGCCTTCCAACAAATGTATAACATGACATCTGCAAGTAATTTCTTTGCGAAGGCTCCCGGAAATGGCCCAGATAGTAAGCCTATGCTTCCGCTGTACGAAGCGAAGATGATGCATCAGATGGATCACCGCTGGGCGACCTTCCTTGCCGAAAAAGACAGTACTGATGTGACTGTTGACCAGAAGGCCGATGTGAGTTTTGCTGCTCAGCCTGAATACTGGGTGCCGTATACCGAAACGGTTTTGCGAACAACCTATATAGATTCATCTGTGGTTGGTGCATTGCGTAAAGAGGATGCTCTGAAATTGCGCGAACTTTGTCAGCATCTTGCCATGACAGAACCGGACAACAAATTGCAGAAGGTCTACCTTGATGCAGTCAAGAGTGATGACATTGTGCAGAATCTGTTGCATGTTGCTGAAGAATTTTGTCCTAAGTATTTGATGGGGTATAGGAAAATAACGAATGCGATAACCATAAGGACTGTTGTTGCAACAGTATTACCTTTGTGTGGAACAGGTGATTCACTGCTTTTATTTAGATCGACAAAATGTCAAGCTTCTTTGGAAGCCTGTCTTGTGGCAAACTTGTCAACTATAGTTTTTGATTTTGTCTCTAGAATGAAACTTGGAGGAACAAACTTCAGCTATTTCTATATGAAACAAACTCCAGTTCTTCCGCCGGAGTCGTACAATTCAGAGGCAATCAATTATATTGTTCCGCGTGTATTTGCACTGACCTATACTGCCACCGATATCGTCGAATGGGCACGAGCACTGTGGAACGATGCTAGCGTAGACCTCCGTAAGCTCATACTTGCCCAGCACAAGGACCTGCCAACCGGCACCGACATCGATGCCCTAGCCGTCTCCGACTTCGATCCTGCCACTATTCCGCCCATCGTCTTCGAAGACGCTCACCGCGCCAAGCTCCGCGCCGAACTCGACGCCTACTTCGCTCGACTCTACGGCCTTAGCCGTCGCGACCTCGAATACATCCTCGACCCCAAAGCCGTTATGGGCGACGATTACCCCAGCGAAACCTTCCGCGTCCTCCGCGACTCCGAAATCTCCACCTACGGCGAATACCGCACCCAACGCCTCGTATTAGAGGCCTGGGATAAGATGAATTAGGAAAGAAATTTTTATGATAAAGAATGCTCCTAAAGCGCCTATATTGTTGGCATCAGGAAAAGAACTTTTAAATCTGTCATGGCGATTAGTTATAGATATCTTACGTATGCAGGAAGAGGTTTTTTTTGAGCAGTTGTGGCAAAGACAAAAAAATATGTTCTGGAAAAATGCAAGACGTGAAATTTTAACAGCACACACGCTGCTAGTTCAGGGAATAGAACTGATTATTAAAAGTCGGATAGCCAATGTTTCCCCATTATTGTTAATAGAACGTCTGACTGAGAACTCAATACGGGAAAATGAAGATTTTTGCAATTGTAAAACCATACAAGAATCTGTCCTTGTATCTTATCATAACAAGATTGTTGACAAGAAAATTTCTCCAAAATTTGCTAAAGATTTCAAGAAAATGCTTACTCTACGCAATGAAATTATACATTTGGAAACAACCAAACATACAAAAGTTCTGGAAATTAAGATGCTGGCCAATAAAGTCTTATCAGATATTATGTATGTAAGTGAAAAACTTCTTCAAGAAAAATGGTTTAAAATCCGAGAACATTTTTTGGAAGAATCTGTTGAAGTGTTTGATGATGGAATAACATGTGCGAGAATGTTGCTATGTGAAGAGTTCGAAGCTTTAAAGAACTCTTTAACTGCATCGGAATATGTAAAATTTTTTCATCACAATAAAAAAGCGAAGACTTATTACTGCATCAATTGTTATAATGCTTGTAATGAAAGGGAATTTGATAACTATAAATTTGCGACAATTGACCCAAAAGATCCAAAGAAAATCTATTGTCCTGTTTGTGGAACTCATTATACATATCAAAAGTATAAGTGTAGTGATAATTTTTGCAGGGGTGCATTGCACGCTGATGGAAGATGCTTGTGCTGCTTAGGAGAAAATTAGTTGTGTTATGCAAAAGGATATACTTATATGACTATTAAGAGAAAAGCCATACTGATTTCGTCTCCTGATGCTCCCTCGCCATCAAACAATCTTTTGCCTGGTACGCAAAAAGATGTGCTTAAATGGAAGCGCTTTCTTAAATCACCTGAAGGCGGGTCATGGGTAGATGATGAAATTATCCTTTACGAATACTCTAAGCATAAATCCTTACTAAAGTTTATTAAACAACAAGGAACTTTGGATTACTTGTTCTTGGTATATTCTGGACACGGAATTTTACGAGTGACAGATAGTCTTATATATGAAAGCCCTAATAATGAAGTATCTATAACTGATGTTGAAGATGCTGCTAGAAAAATAACGGCAAAAGCAACGTTGATTTTTGATGCCTGTAGATGCGAAGCGAGAAATCCTTTTGGGGGAAACTATGCTCCATTTAAACAAGGCTTAAATGAGTCATATAATCCCAAATCTGTTCAAAAATGGGAGTATGCTTTAAATCATAGTTCTATTACGGGAATCATCACTATTCAATCTTGTCAAATGTTTGAAACTTCTTCAATGCAAAAAGATAATGAATCAAGTCTTTTTTCCGACAAAATGCTAGAATCAGTCACAGACTCATCGGTAAAGACTATTGGGGATGCTTTTATATATGCAGAGAAAGAAACAAAAAAGATCGCTGATACATGGCAACAGTTGCAACACCCGCAAATACAACTAGACGGGAGTGTATATTATCCAAGTGAAGCTGGTAAATTGGATTATCCTTTTGTAATAAGGTGACTTTTGACGATGTTCTATAATCCTAGTATAAGTCTTGCAGACTGGTTTGAAATGAAAAGGCTCAGAACCAAGAGCCTTGATTTGGATGTTTGGATTCCATTATGGTCTATAGAAGAGGAACAAAAGGGCATTCATTTTCAACCAGGTTCAGAACAGAACGACTATTGTTCTAGGAGTATTCTTGTACCTAAAGATTATTTTAATATAGTTGGTAAGTTGCAATGGAATGATGTGTGTCTCCATTATGAAGCATGTTCCTGGGTGGACAACGATGGCATTTATGTTTCTTGTGACGAGGCTAGGGAATCTGCTCGCAAGGATGAATGCGATAGAAAAGATGGCGAAGATTGGTGGATTCCAATTAAAGGAATCTATCCGGTTCTAGTACAGACTTTCGAATGTGGTGAGAAATCTGTTTGGAATCTTCATCAAGACATTACTGTTGCCTTAAAGTTGCTTCGTAAAGATGATGTTTGGATTCGTCCAGATGAAGATGATGTGGAAGTGGTTAGGCTTATACGAAATGCAGAAGGCAAGCCTCAAAAAATTGAAATCAAGAACGAATTTCTGAAAGACTATCTGTGTGCTCGGCAGATGGGATTGTATGTGTTGACTTATCGTGCTCGAAAGATGTTCTTCCCAGACAAACCCAATATTGGATGGAATAGAGGCTTTACCGAGGTAAAACTTGATAACGGCAAGTGGTGGGGCACATATAATGAGACAACCGAAAACGGATTTCCGCTAGGGGAAAAAGCAACTGTTATAGAGGCGAGCAGAACCGATATAGATCCCGAAGACGATGTCCCTGTTATGAATTTTCCGAAGGATGATTGCATTCAGACTTCAACCAAAGAGGTGGATATTAGCGGAAAGAATGTCGTGCATATGCTGTGGGGTGAACTATGGAAGAATGAATTGATTCTTCCTGGTACAGAAAGTGTGCGAGTTCGTGGCGATGAACCGTTAAAAGTACCTTCGTTCATAATAGAAGCTTCTGGTAAAAGTGTTTCTTCTAATGAACTTAAGGATGGAATGCGGTGGCTTTGGTTTGATGCTGATGTCGCCAATGCTCTGTTAGCGAAAAGAAGTGGATTCCTTGTATGGTACACCCTTGAAACGGGTGCAATCGGTTGTGGACAGGATAATTCCGTACACTTCGGTATAAATGATTTAGGTCATATTACGGTTTATGCAAAAGACATAGCTTTTTTGCCTATATGGATTCAACAGATTTGGGCTGGTTATAACATATCCCCAGATGGTGGCGGTGTCGCAAAAGAACTTATGATGTCTCAGGTGAATGCAAAACCGGCTTCAACCCAAGCTCCAGAGCATTTTCTGCCTATTGAATATAAGCGACTAAATGCATCATTCCAGAACAAGTACGGCATACCGTTGTTTAATATAACGACGGAAGTTGAGGACCTTCTGGTGAATGTGAACCGCTTTATAAGTGTTTCATCGGATGGTTTCTTCGAATTAGCCAAGAACTTGGCAAAGCTAACATGTGATAGCATAAACAAAAAGGCGCTTTTAAAACTACTTACCGGTGTAGAAGAAAAGTTAGGGTCATTAAAGGTTCTAGAAGGCATTTTAATCCAAAAAGAATCTATTGCTGATGAAGAAGCAAAGTCTATCATGGCTCCGTTTTTTGGAATTAATGAATTACGTCAGACGGACGCCCATATTAAAGGCCCCGATGCTGAAAAGGCGATGCAAACGGTTGGTATCAATAAGGACTTGATTCCGCTGTTCCGTGGAACAGCCATGCTGATTCAATTTGTGAATACGATTGTTACGATAAATGGTATAATTACCAAATGAAAAAGAGACCGGTAAATTACCGGTCTCGTAAACTTGGCGGCGATTAATGCGGGGATGGATTACTCCACGGGCGCGTTCCTGCTTCCTTTGGGGAAGTACTCTTCCTGTTTTAAGTGTAGCCCCGCATTTACGCCACGAAGCCCGCTACACACACTGATGCCTTAACGCTGTAGTTTAGTATTGCCATAATTGCCTCCTTTGTTATAGATATTTTTGTGTCTATTTTTTTGGAAAGGGGTGCTATTAGGTTCCACAGAAGCTCAACGATTAGGGTTAGTATTGTTATTATTTCTCCAGGAAGATCCAGACTTTTGATAAACTCTATCCTAAATATAGCAATTTTTTTCTAATATAGTTATATAAAACTTATGACCTTCACTGAACGAGAACTGATAAAAAAGGCCGGTGCCGATTCGAACTGGAATATCGTGGAATCTGTGTGTACATATTCGTAGGTTTCAAATATGCGTCTTTATATTGTTGGTAATGGCTTCGATTTACACCATGGACTGAAAACATCGTTCAAGGATTATCTGAAGTATCTCAAACGACATAATCCTGATACACTAGCAAGTATTCGACATTCTAAATACTTCATTGGCAATTGTGTAGATGTCTTCAATGCTAAGGATCCCTTTTGGACTGATGTAGAAGGGAATCTTGAGTTCGCCTATGAAGACATGCTGGACGATTCTGTTGAATATTTAGATTGGAATGAAGAAAGTGACGCACGCTGGCATCGTGCCGAATTTGATTCTGAAATGAAAGTTAAAGAAATCGACACATCTTTTGCAACAGATTCTCTTGCTAATTGGATTCGCGACGTTGATGTTTTGAAAGCGAAAAGGATTGTGGCTTTTGAACAAAGCGACGTGTTCGTCAGTTTCAACTATACCGAGACCTTAGAGAAAGTCTATGGTATATCTCCTGAACGAATTCTGCATATTCATGGCTGCATAATAGCCCCCGAATCATTACAGTTCGGAAATCCCAATCAAACCCCAACACAAATTCGAAAAGAGGCTGAAAAAGCCTATGGTGACCATGAGTATTATGGAATGTCAATAGAACCCGCTGCTGACAATTATACTGCTTTGGCGTATTCCTTTTCAAAGGACATAGATTCAAATATTCCCAAGCTAGAAGAGTTCCTTGTTGGAAAGGTTATTGAAGAGGTTGTGATTATGGGTCATTCGTATTTCGGTGTTGATAAGCCTTATTATGAAAAATTGCTAATACCACGATTTATGAAGGCTACATGGACTATATATTGCTATACCGACAAAGACTTTGATGACGCTCAAAAGTATATTTCTGATAAGAATTTGAACGGTAAAGCTGTTTATTGGAATTAGTATGGCCTTCACAGAACGAGAACTGATAAAAAAGGCCGGAGCCGATAGCGGCTGGAGCATCGTGGAATCCGATGGTTCAAACTTTATTTAGATTGTTATAGGATTGAAATAAGGATGGAATATGATTACAGAGGTTTTTAATAGACATGCGTTTGATTCATATCGTGTAACGACTCTCATGGAGGCGTATTCTTCTACTTTAGCGCAGGAAGGCGCTTCTCAAGAAGAACCTGTCAGTATATTCCTATCTCATAGGCATGCCGACTTGGATGACACAAAAGGAATTATAGGCTATTTGACTAAAAATTATAATGTCTTAGTATATATCGATAGCCAAGATCCAACGTTGCCGTCATCAACATGTGTCGAAACTGCAAAACGCATCAAACGACGAATATCATCGTGCAAAAAATTTATCTTCCTGGCTACCAATGGTGCTATTGAATCTAAATGGTGTAATTGGGAACTTGGATATGGAGATGCCTATAAATTCGATAAGGATATTGCAATTCTTGCAATGAAAGATTCTTCTATTTATGGGGGTGATTTCAATGGCAAGGAATATATGGAAATGTATCCGTCTGTTGTTTTTAGCGATGAAAACACACCAAAGAAAAGTGGAGGTTGTTTTTCCAAAGGGCTATATGTAAAAACAACAAATGGTACAGATGTATTTTTGACGGCTTTTGATAAATGGCTGGAAGGATAGCTATTCAAGTAATGGGTAAGAAAATATTCATATCGTACAAATATGCGGATGAAGATGTTTGTCCGCTTAAAGATCCGTTGCCCGAAATGTTTGAGCATACCACAGTTCGTGACTATGTTGACTTGTTACAGCGGTATTTCAATCAAACCGATGATCTCAATAAAGCAGAGCGTGATGGTGAAGATTTATCAAATTATGATGAAGATACTATCTGGGAACTTTTAAAAGATCGAATTTTCGATAGTTCTACCACAATTCTGTTGATATCTCCGAATATGAAGGAAGACCATAGAAGGGATTCATCGCAATGGATTCCCTGGGAAATCTCGTATTCGCTCCGTCGAGTCACAAGGGATGAACGAACTAGCCAATCCAATGCAATACTGGCTGTGGTTCTGCCTGACAGGCGTGGTTCATATTCATACTATTTGAATGAGCGTTCGTGCAACTATAATTGCAGCTGTACGAGATACAATAACTATGTGACATTCGATATCGTTGCGAAGAATATGTTCAATCGTAGGCGTGTAAACGCCTCTCGGTGCTCAAATGGCGTTGTTATTCATAGCGGCGAGTCTTCGTATATCAAGGTTGTGAAGTGGGTGGATTTTGCAAAAGATCCGCAGAGCTATATAGATGCCGCAGCGTATATCATGGAAAATATTGAAGATTATAACATTTCAGTGGAGGTGTAACAATGCTTCAAGGCGACCAGTTGACGGCATTTCATAAGGAACTAGACCTTATTCAAGATTGTATAAAGAGAATGGCGAATAATTCCTTTTTAATAAAGGGATGGACCATTACATATATTGGTGGAATTTTGGCGTTGTTCAACGGAAAATTACCCGTATTGCTCCTAGCCCTCATCATTCTGCTGGGTGTGGCTGCATTTTGGTCTCTTGATGCATTCTTTTTGCAAACAGAAAAGGCGTATAGGGAATTATACAAAGAAGTCATTCTTCTTAGACCTATGGGAAAATTTGATAATCAATACAGCTTAGATCCTGCTCCGTACATAGAACGTGCAGGTTCTCGATTTGATGCTGTAATGTCTAAAACATTATGGCCATTATATGGGATTCCGTTCGTTATAGCATTTGTTACTTGTATCTTCCAAATCGGAACGAAAATTAATCTTGTAGTTTCTTGCTGGCCTTGTGATTGCTAAGAGATATTTTAGTTTATAGAGGTAAAAATGGTTTCTTCAATCAAAAGGCAGGTGTTCTTTAGCTTTGAATATGATGCCGACGCTTGGCGGGCTAACCAAGTCCGTAAAATGGGTTTTATAGATCAATCCTCTACATTCACAGATAATGACTGGGAAAAAGTGAAGGGGAGTGAACTAGCTATTAAACGGTGGATTAATTCTCAGCTAAAAATGCGCTCGTGCTTAATCGTTCTTATTGGCGAGACTACATTTACGCGTCCTTGGGTGGATTACGAAATTCAAAAGGCTTACGAATTAGGCAAGGGTATTGTTGGTGTATATATTCATAAGTTAAAAGATAGCGATGGTTATCAATCAGAAAAAGGCTTAAATCCACTGGATTATAACTATACCGATGATGGAGAGCCTTTGTCAAAATATGTAGTAACATTTAACTCGTTGTACTCGAAGAGCGTTAATGTTTACAAAGATATATATGAAAATTTACCCGATTTAATTGAAAATGCTATTGAGGATGCCGGAACCTATTAGTTATGCCTATGACCTTTACTGAACGAGAACTGATAAAAAAGGCCGGAGCCGATAGCGGCTGGAGCATCGTAGAATCCGATGGTCCGGATTCCGTAACGCTAGGTAGTGCGTCTCATAACGAACGCGCCACGGTTAAGTGTTGCGACCACGAAATGGATGTGACCTTTACTGCCTCATTCAATGAAGCCGAACTCCGCATCAATGGAGCATTCGATGTCAATGGGCAAGAAATTATCGTTCAAGAACGCGAATACGAATCGCTTCGCCGTGTACTGCGCCGTATGCAAGAGCTGTTCATAGCCTTGCCACCGACACCGCTAGAAATCTACAATACCCGCTGGCAACAAATCGTCGCCGCTGGTCTCGATGCCACCGAAACCGAAGAAACAGTTAAGCAACGTGTCGGTCAAGACGTTTATCGCGAAGCACTGATGAACTACTGGAAAGGAGCCTGTGCCGTCACTAACAGCACCATTCCAGAGATTCTTCGTGCTAGCCACGCAAAGCCGTGGAAGGATTGTGCCTCCGCCGAAGAACGCCTTGATGTGTATAACGGATTCTTGCTGAGTGCCAATCTGGATGCGCTCTTCGATAAAGGACTAATCACCTTCGACGATGACGGCAACATTATGCTATCGTCTCAGCTGAATGAATCGAACTTGAAAAGAATCGGCGTCTATCCCGACATGCGCCTTCGTTGGATAGACGCCCATCACTTGCCGTATCTGCAATACCACCGCGAACACGTATGGAAGGGGTGACATAAGCTACTATATCTATTGTATGTCCCCCCAAAAAGTGATTAAGTAAAATAGGATTAAACAGTTGAGGATTCAATTATGGATGCAGGGAAAAGAACATTAAATGACATTTTCAATGGGAATCGAATTCTTGATATTCCGTTCTTTCAGCGCTCGTATGTATGGGATGAGCCACAATGGAGTCGATTCCTGGATGATATGGAATTGATTACGGAGCGTAATACTATTCATTTTTTAGGCTCTGTTATTCTAAAACAAACCTTGACTCCATCAGACAGTAAAGCTGGTGATGTTAGAATATTGATTGATGGCCAGCAACGGTTGACCACGTTTAATATCTTTTTTAAGGTATTGGGCTTAATTAAGGATGATAAGTTTTTGAAAAATATTTTTAGACTTCAACGACATGACGAATGTTTGGCTTTACAGCACAATCATAATGACATTGAAGCATTTGAAAGAATTATGAATTTAGACAAACTGGAGGATTTGTCTGAAAAAAAGGACTCTATATCCAAGGCTTATACCTATTTCAAAGATCATATTGACGTATCAAAACTTGATGATCAGAAGATTCTCAATAATGTTCTTTTTGTTGGTATTGATGTTGGTGAGAATGAGAATGAACAACAAATATTTGATACAATTAACTCTTTGGGAGTTTCCCTTACCACAGCAGAACTGTTAAAGAATTATTTCTTTAATAGGGATGTGGCTTCTTATAAAGAATATTGGGAAGAAGTATTTGAAAAAGATGAGGATAAAAAAAATTATTGGGACAAATTTATTACTACAGGTCGTATAAAGCGTTCCATAATTGATATATTCTTCTATGCTTTCTTGCAGATTAAAATTCAGGAAAATGAAGCTGTTTTATCTGATGACAAGATTGCATTTTCTAGAGTTGACGATCTTTTTGAGTCCTATAAAAGCTATATAAAAAAATATAATGTTGATAAGACGCAACTATTGGAGAATGTAAAAGAATATGCCTTAATCTTTAGAAAGAATATAGATGATTCTGTTCTTAATCGGGATCTTACTAATAAGTCCGGCCTTGATCGAATAAATGGATTGATTTTCGGGATGGATTGCACAACTCTTATTCCGTATGTCCTTTATTTATTGAAAAATCAGAATAATACAGATGAGTGTAATGCGATATTTGATTATTTAGAAGCGTATTTGATGCGTCGTATAATTGTCCATGCGACAAATAAAAATTACAATCAATTATTCCTTCGGTTTATACCCAGGAAATTACTTACTAGAGAAGATGTTGTTGATTTTATTGATGAGCAATTGGAAACGGGAAATTACATGCCTAATGATCAAGAAATTAGGTATGAAATAGATAATCATGTCTTTATAAATAAAATTGCTACAGGTATTCTGTATTATCTGGAATCAAAAATTAGGGATAGAAAAAAGTCATCTACGCTATTACTTGGTCTGAATGGCTATAGCCTTGAGCATATGATGCCGAAGAAGTGGAGAAATCATTGGTCCTCCCCAGAGCATCCAGAAGAAAGAGATAGAAAACTTAAATTATTAGGTAATTTAACTATAATAACTCAAAGTTTAAATACGTCAATTCGTGATGCGGAATGGAAAGTAAAGCTTGCTGGTAAGGGGGATAATAATGGCCTTATGCAAAATGCAAGTGGTATTACCATCACAACTGATTATTTGAAACTTGAAGACTGGAATGAAATTGAAATTCAAAAAAGGGCGGATTTCTTATATAGCAAAATTGTCGATGTGTGGAAAGTTGAAAATCCCAAGCCCTTTTATGATGAAAAACATCCAAAAAAATCAGATGAAGAGATTGTTCGTTTTGTCTGGGGTGAGTTGAAAAAAATGGCTGCGGAAAAAAGATGCTGTTGCTATTCTGAATTACGTGATAAAATATGTGACGAATTTGAGCATCATTATTCTTGTCAAAATATGAGACTTTTCCTGTTGCCAATCAATGATTATTGTGAGAAAAATGGTCTCCCGAAATTAAATATGCTCGTTGTTAGTAAAACGTCAAAGAAGCCTGGGGCTGGATTGCATTTGGATGAAAATGCTGATCTGGAGTCCTTGCTGCAGCAGGTTTTTGATTATGACTGGAATTCGGTAGGCGAAATGGTCTAGATTGCTGTGGGGAATATATTTTTTATTACTTTGTGCAACAATTTTTTAATTATCTCAATGGTAATAATTAATTTATATATTGTTAGGCGTGTACATCAAATCAATTGAATATTAAAACGTAAAAACGGAGTCTTTTCAGAATGTTTAGGGCATATGCTTTGGATTTAGATAGCATTACTTCTCTGATTGAGAATGAATCTTGCGAATCAATATATGAAGAGGTTGATCGAGAGAAGATAAATTCCTCTTTAAAAGATATTTTAAAACAAAAATCAAAATCTTTAGATGGAAAAAAGTTGATGGAGCTTTTTTTTCCTTCAAAAAATTGTCCAGTTTTTTTATCTCATTCAGGGCTTGATGATAAAAGGGTTACGCAGTTTTCGCAATGGTTGAAGAGGAACTTTGAAATAAATTCATTTATTGATTCTGATTTATGGGGTTGTATAACCGATTTGCAAAAGGAAATAGATCTGCAAGGTAAAACAAATGCTGGAACTGAGGAGCGAATAGCTCGGTATGTACAATTGAGGTGCTCGCGAGTCATTTTTGATTATAAAGAAAGAAATTATAATACTGCTAATGTTCATATTATGCTTTGTCATGCATTAACTCAGATGATTGATACGGCCGAATGTTTTATCTTTTTGGGATCATCTAATTCGTATTCTGAACGGGCGGGAGAAAAGGGAACGTTTTCTCCTTGGATTTTCCATGAATTATCTACAGTGAATGTAATAAGAGAAAATAAGATCAGAGATACGGTACCGGAAGGGCTTCCGGAATTAAGATGCTTTTCAAGTTTAAATGAAAGTGCTGGTGAGAAGAGAGAAGTTAAAATTTTCTACCCGACGCCATTGGAAAGGCATGCTCTTTTGAAAAAGACTGATTTGGAGAATTGGGCTAAAGGAATGTCTGATTCTGGTCGTTGCAATGACTGGTATATGGATGCGGCAGCTCGTTTATGTAGCGATACTGCTGATGGAACGATCAATGCTAAAGAAAAATGGGAAAAGGCATTGAATTGGTTGTATAAGAATTGTTGTGAAAAAGTGATAAATGATGAGATAAGGGGAAATCGCAAATGAAAAAGTTTACAGATGATCAAAGAAAGCATATTGAGATTATTGAAGCGACCATCACACGAATGAGTGAAAACTCAAAGCAAATGAAGGAATGGTGTATTGCTCTAGTTTCCGGACTTGCTGGAATTTCTTTTACGGTAAAGACGTTTTGGCTATGTATTATAGCTGCATTGGTCGTTTTGATTTTTAAATATTTGGATGTGTTTTATTTAAAGCTTGAAAGGAGCTTTAGATGTCTATATGATGATGTTGTAGGTGATGAAAAGCAAATAGAATTGTATAGTATGTCCATAGAAGATTACAAAGATTCTGAAAGTGTTAAATCGGCACGCAAATCTCCTAGTATTAGACCTTTTTATTGCGGATTGTTTTGGGGATTGATTTTGTTATCTGGATTAGTTTATTATATAGAAAACAAAGATGATGGCGAAAAAATAAAGCTCACAAATGATTCCTTTAGTTTGAAAATTGAGAAACCATTGGATGTAAAATTAAAAGAGTTTGACTCATTAAAAGTCGACATAAATAAAATTGATTCGTTGGTCGTTAAAATTGATGAATTAAAAAGAATCAATTTGCAAATTATTGATACGGTAAAGGTTAAGAACTATGTAAAAGGAGTAAAATAGGTATATGGCAGATGATTTTAATTATAGTAGTGGCTCAGATGAAATGCTAGAAAATGTTGATTCCCTTATTGAAAGGATTGATGACATTGATGCTTCCGATCTACAAGAGGTCTATAATTTTTATAGCGTATATCGTCAATCCTTTAATAGCAATAGTGTAAAAGAAGCGAATGAAAGAAATCCTGCCCTTAAAAATGCGTATGAGAAACTAAATAAAAAAATAAAACAGATAAATAGTGGAAAAGATAATGAACGCAAAACAAAGATTTTTTTATCACATGCCCATAAAGATTTTGAATATACCTATCGCATAGCGGTCTACTTGAAAAGCAATTATAATGTTGATGTTTATATTGATGAACTTGATTCTTTTATGCCGTTATCGACAAATTCTATTACAGCTAAAAAGATAAGTAAGAAAATAAAGGAATATGATAGGTTTATTTTCGTAGGGACGGAAAATTCATTTAAATCCAAATGGTGCAATTGGGAATTAGGCATTGCTGATTTGAAAAATATACAAGGTCATCTTGCTTTCTTTGTGATGAATGATCTTCCAGAAAAAAACGGCGAATATAAAGACAATGAGTATGTGGAACTATACCCTTTTATTTGGGATAGAAGAATTTTGAAATTTGAGTCTGCAGAAGATGAATTGTTTGTTGGATATTATAAAAATATTAATGATAAAAATTCATTCATACCTTTGAAAGAATGGTTGAAGAAGGATAAAAATTTTTTTCTAAAAAAAGATAGTGCGTTGATTAACAGAAAAAAAACGTTTGCTGCTTTTTACTTTTCAAAGTTCAAAGATGCAGCAAAGGCTGCTTTGGGGTATAGAACATTCTCGGAAGCCTTTTCAGATATTGCTCTTCGCTTAGGGGGAAATGATAATATTTACCTACCTTGGCGTCGCTATGAATTTAATGTTTTTTTTGAGAATCAGCGGAGAGGTGTTGTTGATCCCCGAACGCCAAGAAGAGTGTTGGAAGACTATAATCAATGGAATGGGAAAACCCTGGAAGAGTTTACACAAGAAATGCTTGAAATGATTGGAAGACGGTAGAAAATAGATTCCGCATCGCTAGAGATTGATACGGAATCTATAGATTTATGGGTATTTTTTCACCTCTTCTTCAGCTTCCCGCCGGCGAATACCACCAGAAGTGCGCCTGCGGCTACGCCGCCGACCTTCTTGAGTTTGCTTCAAAATTTTTTACCGCGATTTATTTTTTTCTTTTTAGGGTGATACTCTCCCTCATAGGCAAAAGGGGTCAGAGTATTTTTTACTTCCGATGCTTTTAAGATTGTGCAGGGAGGATGAGTTTTCCTGCCAACATCCTTTACTAAGAATAGGACCCATTTCTTGCGATATTCTTTTCTTTTGTTGTACTCATTGCGAGACAAAAAGAAATGATAGTAAGGTCGGCTTGTTCCTTTCACCTCAACGTATAATTCCTCGCCAGTTTTTTTGTGTGTTACTGTTAAATCCCAACCTAGGTTCTCACGTTCAACGGATTCTATATTATATTCTTTTCCATAATACGCTATAGCTCGTTTAACTGCTTTGTCTTCGATTTCTTTTTTTACTTCTGTTGGAGGAGGACAAAACTTGCGAATGGATTTTGGGGATAAGTTGATTTTGTCGAAGGCTTTTGATTCATTGTGCTTTACGACGTTCTTAACAAAAGACATCAGTTTTTTTCGAATTGCATCACTTATGGAAGATTTATGTCCGCTCAGGTAAACGCATGTACGTCCAAGATGTTTTTTTGCTTCGCTGTCATTTGCCGTATAAAGGAGGCGCAAATTAGGGCTGATGAAGTGAACATTTTTTTTGTTTGCCCACACGCAGTAGGTATAAGGTTTTCGTTCGGAATCTTTGGGAAACTCTTTTTTATGAGGTCTTTGCATGTAAGTACGCTTACCTTTTTTATTTGTCTCCCATTCAAATGTTGCATTCTCGTACCATCCTACAGCAACGCTTTCTCCATACCCCATATAAGGAGCAACAAATATGACTAACCATCCTTTTTTATTATTATCTCCTGGGTTAGGTGGCACGTCGTCTGTGGGAGGGATATATCCATAGCACCTGTTTTCATAGGGCAAAAAATTATATGCCTCATGGCCTGCAGCCTCAGAATATTGTTTTCCATTTTTTGTATGGGTACGCCCATTTGATTTTTGTTTAAGGTATTTATGCCCTCCAAGGACCTTTCCGCCAGAATACATTTCTGACCATGCAATTCTCGCAATCATAACCTTGCTAAAATCCGCCATATATCCGCCTATTTCGATTCAATGATAAACATGTATATTTTTTATTTCTTCCTCATCTTCCCGCCAGCAATAACGACCAGCAACACGCCGGCGGCTACGCCGCCGACTTTCTTGAGGTCGCTCCAAAATTGCCGCCGGTTAGCCTTGCACTGCTCGCAAAGCTTCTCGGTGTCTTCGGGCTTGTCGCAGCCGCATTTTTTGCAGGTGTTCCAGAGTTTTTTGGGTCATTGGCCTTTCCTCTTCTGCCGGATTTTCTGCTTGTGCATCGCCTTGAGTCTTGCTCTGTCCTTGTTGAGGGTGGCGATGGTTTGGGCGGTGCTTTCAACTTCCTGGGCGTTCATTCGTGTCGGCAGGTTTTTGTAGAACCTTCTGAAATCCCTGTCGCATATTGTGCCTTCGGGGATTCTGTCGCCGAGTTTTGCGTTATTCCCGAATATCACCAGGTCGATGAACTTGTCTTTGAGTGTTGGGAACTTCTCGCACAGGGCCTGTATATGCCCGTAATTCTGGTGATGAGGATTGGTCATTGTGAATCTCTTCTTGCCGCGATTCAGGATGACTTGCCACTGTTTGTCGTAGGCGCTTCCCACGATAAGCCCGATGCGTGTCTTTTTCTCTATGACGAGAACGCCCTTCTCTGTCACGGCGATGATGTCGATTTGCTGTACGCCGTAGCTTCCCTCCACATAGACATCCCTGAAGACGATGCCGTTGGTGATTGCCTGGATTCTTTTTGTGGAGTGTTTCTCGCCGATGTGTCCCACGATTTGGTTCTGGAACAGCCATATGCAAAAGACAATCGCGCCGAGGATGACTATAAGCGTTATCATGTAAATGAATATACACTTTTTTGCGTTAGGGATAGTGACCCCTTGGGGCGGAGACGCGCTTGCGCGGCTCCGTGAGCGAAGCGAGTATAGCCCGACCCCACGCAGTGGGGGAACGCCCGTTAGAACGGGAGGGCTTTGACAATCCAGCGACCGTCTCTTTTTGAAC
>JAEEGH010010112.1_pt1 | contig 21753 bp, 15 predicted proteins | sample 9134181 | NCBI WGS metagenome assembly JAEEGH01 (sample SAMN16246544, study PRJNA631951) | gut metagenome | biome: gut microbiome; feature: rumen; material: DP-attached | host: Bos | place: Iran: Karaj | collected 2018-10
CCTCCGCCGTCTCACGCACTACGACTACTGGAAGGACTGTCTGATGCCCTCCATCCTCCTCACCTCCGGCGCCGACTACCTCTGCTACGGCATGGGCGAACGCCCGATGCTGGCGCTGACGAAGGGAATCGAGAACCGGTGGAACCGCCACAGGATGGAGTCCATTCCCCAGATCGCTTTCTATCATACGGGGAAATATAAGTGTCCGGAGGGGGACTCCCTTTCCGGAGCATTTGCCCGGATAGGGTCGCGAAGCGACGCGGAGGAAAGGGAGTCCCCCTCCGGCGTGCTGGTGCTCCATAGTTTTGAGGAATGTCAGAAGGACAAGTTCAAGTTCGCGGAGAATTTCCACTGGATCGAGCAGCATGCGAACATGATGCATCCGGATACGATCATCGAGCCGGCGGGGGAGGGGTATGTGCAGATCAACCCGCCCTATCCGACGGCGACGGAAGCGGAGATGGATTCGTTCTGGGACCTGCCGTTCACGAAGCTTCCGCATCCTCGGTACAAGGGGAAGCGGATTCCGGCGTACGACATGATCAAATTCTCGGTCAACACGCACCGGGGGTGCTTCGGCGGGTGCAATTTCTGCACGATTGCGGCGCATCAGGGCAAGTTCATATCCTCCCGCAGCGAAGCGTCCATCCTGAAGGAGGTCCGCGCGCTCAACAACCTGCCGGATTTCGCCGGCAACATCTCCGACGTGGGCGCCCCGACGGCCAACATGTACGGGATGCACGGGAAAAACCAGGAGATCTGCGCGAAATGCAAGCGCCGTTCGTGCCTTTTCCCGGCCCGCTGCCCAAATCTGAACTGCGACCATACGCGCCTGCTGGACCTGTATCACAAGATTGACGGGACCAGGGGAATCCGCCATTCCTATATCGGCAGCGGCATCCGCTACGACCTGTTCCTGACCGAGGACGGCTTTGTCGACGACAGTTCGAAGCCGTACTTGAAGGAACTCATCCTGGACCACACGTCCGGCCGCCTGAAGGTGGCGCCGGAGCATACGGAGGACCACGTGCTCCAGAAGATGGGGAAGCCCTCCTTCCGTCTGTTCGAGCGGCTCCGGAAGGAGTTCGACCGGGTCAACCGGGAGGCGGGGACCCATGTCGGGCTGGTGCCGTACTTCATTTCGTCGCATCCCGGATGCACGCTGAAGGACATGGAGAGGCTGGCGAACCATCCGGCCCTGAAGGGAATCTGGATGGACCAGGTGCAGGATTTCACGCCCACGCCGATGACCACTTCCTCCGTGATGTTCTGGTCGGGATACGACCCGCGCGACCTCAAGCCCGTGTTCACCGAACGGGACATGGAGCGGAAACGGGCGCAGAAATCTTTCTTTTTCAGGAATTCGTCAAAAAAAAGTCGGGAGGGTATTGTCAAATCAAAAAAAGGGAATTAATATTGCACCCGTAAACTTAAACCCGACTACAGATGGCAGACAACAAGAAAAGACACGTCGTAAGTTATGAGAAGATGCCTTTGAATCCCGAACTCGCGGCCGCTTTCGCCGAGAAGTACCCCCGTGGATTCACCGACTACCTGACCGACCTCGTGAAATATCCGAAGCCGGACGGGACCTCATTCTACGCCGTGACCGTGGAGATTCCCGACGCCATCTACCTGGTGAAGATCAACGTCAAGACCGATGACCTCGAGGATGTCGAGCGCTGGCTGGAAGGCGAGGAAGACGCCGAGAACGAGGCCGTGGCCGGCGGCAGCGCCGACGCCTCCGACGCGGCCGGCGAAACCCTGCCCGATGACAACATCTCCCAATACAGCAGCGGTTCCGACGACGAATAAGCCATGGACAACAATGGCGTGAGATATTTCTGGGGCCCGTTACGGGCCCTTTTGCATAAAATGCCGGAGAGGAGCCGCATCCCCATCCTCTCCGTCGTCACCGGCATCCTGTGCGGCCTGGCGGCCGTCCTGCTGAAGGTGACCATCCGCGCCATCCATCATGGACTCGACTCCCTGGTCGGGGACGCCCACTGGCTCTTTCTCATCCTTCCGGGCGTCGGAATGCTCCTGAGTCTCCTCATCGTCCGGTACATCGTCCGCGACAACATCGGCCACGGCGTGACGAAAGTCCTCCAGGCCGTCTCCAAGAACGAGTCCAAGATCAAGCGGCACAATCTCTTCTCCTCCCTGGTGACGAGCGCCCTCACAATCGGTTTCGGCGGTTCGGTCGGAGCCGAGGCCCCGATTGTCTACACCGGGGCCGCCATCGGATCCAACCTGGGCCGGTACATGGGCCTTTCCTACCGGGGAATGACGCTTCTGCTGGGCTGCGGGGCGGCCGGCGCCGTGGCGGGCATCTTCAACGCCCCGCTCGCCGGCGTCCTTTTCACGCTGGAGATCCTCCTGTTCAATCTGTCGATGAGCTCCCTCCTGCCGCTGCTCCTTTCCTCGGCGTCGGCGACGGTGGTGTCCTATCTCATCCTGGGCCGGGAGACGCAGTTCGCCTGCACCCTGGTGGAGTTCTCGATGCGGAACATCCCGTTCTACCTCCTGCTGGGCGCGTTCTGCGGCTTCTGCTCCCTGTATTTCATCAAGATGACGCTCCGGCTGGAGGACGGTTTCGGCAGGATGAAGAACCCCTGGCTCCGCTGGGCGCTGTGTGCGGCCGGGCTGGGCCTGCTGATCTTCCTCTTCCCCCCGCTCTATGGCGAAGGTTACGAGGATGTGGGCCGCCTGCTGAACGGGCATGCGGACGGCGCCGTGTGGTTCTTCGCGCTCATCCTGCTGCTGAAAGTCTTTGCGATGACCTTCACCAACGCCGGCGGCGGCGTGGGCGGTACTTTCGGTCCTACGCTGTTCGTGGGCGCCATTGCGGGATATGTGCTGGCCTCCTCCCTGAACCTCATCCGTCCCGGTCTGGTGCCGGTGCCGAACTTCGTGCTGGTGGGCATGGCGGGGCTGATGGCGGGCGTGATGCAGGCGCCGATGACGGCCATCTTCCTGATCGCGGAAGTGTCGGGCGGCTACGAACTCCTGACGCCCCTGATCCTGACGGCCGCCTTCTCCTACGGAACCACCCGCATTTTCGAGAAATACTCCATTTATACGAAGCGCATCGCCCAGACGGGCGAACTCCTCACACACGATTCCGACCAGGCCGTCCTGACACTCCTGAAGACGGAATCCCTGGTTGAGAAGGATTTCGTCCCCGTCCGCATCGACGACAGCCTCCAGGCCCTAGTCGACGCCGTGGCCGTCTCCAGCCGCAACATCTTCCCGGTCGTGGACGCCCGGAAGCGTTTCCAGGGCTATGTGGACCTGGCCTCCATCCGCCGGGACATGTTCCGGACCGACCTGTATGAGACGGCGAAAGTCTACAACTACATGCGGTCCGCGCCGGAATATGTCCATCCGGACGAACCCATGGACAGCGTCATGCGGAAGTTCGAGAAGACGGGCGCCTGGAACCTTCCGGTGGTGGATGACGAGCGGCGGTACATCGGCTTCGTGTCCAAGTCCAAGATTTTCAACGCCTACCGCGAGGAATTGCGGGATTTTTCCCAGGATTGACGCACCAGACTCCCTGGAATTCATTATCTTTGTAACATGTGTCATTCTTACAAAGATATCTTATGAAGAAATATGCCGCCATCGTCCCGCTGCTCGCCCTTCTGCTGGGCGGCGTCCGGGCGCAGGCCCAGGTCGCGGAGTCGGCCGAATGGGCGTCCAGAATCAAGGCCGAGGGCCTGGGTCTCTCCCAGGTCGATGAACTCGCCCAGTTCATGACCGACTATGTCGGTTCCCGGCTGACGGCTTCCCGGCAGAAGCGCCGCGCCGATTCGCTCATGCTCGTGAAACTCGCGGAAATCGGCCTGTCCGACCCCCGTTCGGAATATGCCACCGAGTTCACCCGCGGCGGCTGGGATGTCGTCAAGACCTATGCGGCGATGACCGCTCCTTACTATTGCGCCTTCACGGTCAACCCCCGCGCATGGTCGGGCAGCACCGACGGTCTGGTCAAGGGTGAATGCGTCGTATTCGACGTCCAGACCAAGGAAGACCTGGAGAAATACCGGGGGAAGGTCGCCGGCAAGATTCTGCTCATCCCTTCCACGCGGACGGTGGAGATCAATTTCGAGCCGCTGGCCTCCCGGTATACTGAAAAAGAGCTGGAGGAGATGACGGAGGACAGCCGGGCCGATGTGCGCCCGCGCGGCGCCCGTGGCGGCCGGATGACCTATGACTACCGCGCCATGATGGAGCTCCGGCAGCTCATGGCCGATTTCTACCGGACGGAGAAACCGCTCTGCATCGTGAACGGCAGCGGCACTTTCAACGTGCCCAGCGGTTCCGGCGTCAGCTATAACGCGGGCGATCCCGAGCCGCTTCCCGAAATCGCGATGCCCCTGGAGGACCACGGCCGTATGATCCGTCTGATTCAGCACGGCCACAAAGTCGAGATGGAGCTGGAGCTCATCAACCGCTTCACCGACGACCGCGAAGTCCATAACCTCTATGCCGAAATCCCCGGCACCGACCCTAAGCTGAAGGATGAAATCGTCCTCGTCGGCGCCCACTACGATTCCTGGCACGGCGGAACCGGCGCCGCTGACAACGCCTCCGGCTGCATCGTGATGGTCGAGGCCATGCGCATCCTGAAGGAATTGGGATTCAAGCCCAAACGGACCATCCGCCTGGCTTTGTGGGGTGGGGAGGAGCAGGGCCTCTATGGCTCGAGAGGCTACTTGGACCAGTATCTGTACAAGGACGGCAAGAAGCTGCCCGGCTTTGACAAGTTCGCCCTCTATCTGAACATGGACAACGGCTCCGGCCGTTTCCGCGGAATCTATCTGGAACGCAATGACGCGGCGTTCCCGTTCTTCGAGGCCTGGATGAAGAGCATCGAGTCCCTGGGATTCAATTACCTGTCCCCCCGGACGACCGGCAGCACCGACCATGTCACCTTCAACCGGCTGGGTCTCCCTTCCTATCAGTTCATCCAGGACGAGCTGGAATACGGCCGTACCTACCACACCATCATGGACACCTATGAGCGTCTCTCCCTGGGTGACCTGAGAGTCAACGCCACCATCGTCGCCTGGCTGGCCGCCTGCGCCGCCAACGATCCGGGCCGGATTCCGGTCTATCCCGCGGCCAACGCGCAGTCCAGACCTTACTAACGATATTAAACTATGACCTTCCGATCTTTCGTTCTCGCGGCCTTGCTGCCGCTCCTGTTTTTCTCCGGCCAGTCCTGCCGGAAAGCGGAACCCTTGACCGTCATGTCCTTCAATGTCCGCTACGGGACGGCCAAGGACGGTGACTTTGTCTGGGAGAATCGCAAGGACGCCGCCTGCGCCATGATCATGGACCGGCATCCCGCCGTCTTCGGCGTGCAGGAGGCGCTGGATTTCCAGCTCGCCTATTTCGAAGAACATTGTCCGGGCTACAAGTATGTGGGCGTGGGACGCGAGGACGGAATCCACGAAGGGGAGCACATGGCCGTTTTCTATGACTCCGAGCGCATCGAACTGCAGGAGTGGGGGACATACTGGCTCTCCGAGACGCCTTTCCAGCCTTCCTTGGGTTGGGATGCCGCCTGCCGCCGTACGGCCACCTGGACGCTGCTGAGGGACAAGGCGGCGGACCGTCCGTTCTATTTCGTGAACACGCATCTGGACCATGTGGGCAAGGAAGCCCGCCGGAAGGGCCTGCTGCTCCTGGTGGAGCGCATCGGCGCGATGAATCCGGAGGGGTATCCGATGGTTCTCACGGGCGACATGAACGTCTATCCGGACGATCCTTGCCTGAATGAACTCCGCACCCTGATGCAGGATTCCCGCCAGACGGCCAAGGTCACGGACAACGACCAGACCTGGCACGACTGGGGCAAGGTGACCGGCAACCCGCCCATCGACTATGTCTTTTATGCCGGTTTCAAGAAATGCGACCGGTTTGATGTGGTCCGGCAGCCTTATGAAGGCGTGGACTACGTCTCGGACCATTTCCCGGTCACGGCTGTCCTGCGGTACGGCCGTGCGCCGAAGGCCGTGAAGGCGGAGCCGGTACCCGTGGAGCCCGAGTATGTCGTCGGGGTTGAGGCGCACCGGGGCGGTATGGGCCTGTATCCGGAGGAGACTCTTGCCGCGATGCTCAATGCCGTGAAACTGGGCGTGAACACCCTGGAGATGGACCTTTGTGTCACGCAGGACAAGAAAGTGGTCCTTTCCCACGACAAGTATTTCCATCCGCGGTATTCCTCCCATCCTGACGGGACGGCCGTCACGCCGGACGAGCCCCGGACATATCTGTACGAAATGCCTTACAGCGAGGTGGTCCGATGGGACGTGGGCAACCGCTTCAATCCCGCGTGGCCCGAAAAACGCTGCATGCCGGCGGTGAAACCCCTGGCCGCGGATGTCATTTCGGCCGTGGAGGCCTGGACGAAAGCCAACGGACACTATCCGATGCACTATGACATTGAAATCAAGAGCGATCCGGATTCAGAAGAGGGTGTGGAAGGCGTGAACTGGCCCGAATATCACGAGTTCACGGACTTGTGCATGGAAGTCCTGGAATCCCTGGATCTCGGCGACCGCCTGATGATCCAGTGCTTTGACGAACGCGCGCTCAACTACATCCACGAGAAGTACCCCGGCCATACGCTGGCCTATCTGGTGGAAGATTATGAGACGGATTTCGACCAGTACATGAGCCTGCTGGATTTCACGCCGGAATGGCTGAGCGCCCCGCATGAGAACGTGGACGCCGACCTGGTCGCCAAGGCCCGCGCCCGCGGCATGAAGCTCAACACCTGGACCGTCGACGATCCGGACGAGATGCGCCGTCTCATCGGCCTGGGCGTGGACGCCATCATCTCGAACTATCCCGACCGGCTGCTGAAAGTTGTGGCGGAATAACGGTTCCTCCTATCGGTTCCGGGAGGCGATGCACTCGATTTCTACGAGTGCGCCTTTCGGAAGGGTCTTGACGGCCACGGCGCTCCGGGCGGGGAACGGCTCGGAGAAGAACGTGGCATAGACTGCGTTCATCGCCGCGAAATCGCCCATGTCGGCCAGGAACACCGTCGTTTTGACGACGTCGGCCAAGTCCAGTCCGGCCGCCCGCAGGATGGCCTGCGCGTTCTGCAGGGACTGGCGCGTCTGTTCAGACACGCCGCCTTCCGGAAAAGCGCCGGTGGACGGGTCGATGGGCAGCTGCCCCGATACGAAGACAAGACTTGCGCCGCTGTCGACCGCCTGGCTGTACGGTCCGATGGCGGCGGGGGCTTTTTGAGTGCTGATGGGTTTCATACAGAATCGTTTTGTCCGGCGAAATTACGCAAAAACCTCCGATTGGCAAAACAAGGGCGCCGAATCCTTTCTCACTTCCCGAAAAATGTTATCTTTGTAGGAAGTATATGGACAGAAGAGACTTTATCAAAGGTGCGGCGGCCGCCGCGGTGACCGTCGGAACCAGTGACCTGGCATCGGCGGCGGAGCATATTTCTTCCCTGGATGATGATGAGACGAAACCCCTGCTGGCGTCGGCCCCGATGCTGCAGAATTTTGCGGAGACTTCGGTGGGAGTCGCTTTCGCCGTGAACGGTCTCGCCAACGGCTATGTGCTGGTCTCGGAGCGGCCCGACCTGGATGATGCCCGCAAGTTCGTCTGCGGCGGCTGCCGGATGGCCGACATCGATGACCGGGTGATCCAGGTGCGAATTACCGGCCTGAAACCCGCCACGAAGTACTGGTACCGCATCGGCGCCGACCGCATCCATTACGGGGGAGGCTACGACATGAAGGTCATCGGGAACGAGGAAGACCCCCGGACCTACACCTTCACGACGGCGGGAAAGGATCTGAAGGGCTCTTTCTGTGTCATCAATGACACGCATGTTCGCTGGAACACCATCCGGGCGGAGCTGGACAAGATCGAGGCCCTGGCTCCCTCCTGCGTCATCTGGAACGGCGACGCTTCCAATACGGAGGAGGAGCTGGAGAACCTGGTGAGCATCTATCTCGACCATCCGCTGGACCGCAAGGACTATGCGGCCTGCACGCCCTATCTCTTCTGCCCGGGCAACCACGATTTCCGCGGCCGGGCGAACCGGCATCTGGAGCGCGTGTGGATGTACCGGCAGCCGGAGGAGCGGTCTCCGCGGGACTGGGACCTGGGCCGGAACTTCGCCGTCCGGCTGGGCGACATCGCCCTGGTCGGCCTGGACACGGCCGAGGACAAACTGGACACCAATCCGCGTTTTTCGGGCCTGTTCAAGAGCGGCCCTTACCGCGAAGCGCAGACGGCATGGCTTCGGGACGCCCTTGCGCGGCCTGAAATCGCCTCCGCCCCCTTCCTGGTCTCCTGCTGCCACATCCCGTTGTTCGATGACGACCCCTCCCATAACCCCGGCGACGTCTTCCCGGCCGACTCTGACCCGCGGTACAGCGCGGATTTTGCCTATTGGCAGCGGACCTGCGCCAAGATGTGGGGGCCTCTCCTCCATGAGGCGGGCTGCCAGCTGCTGATCACGGCCCACATGCACAAGTACCGCTTTGACCCGCCCGCTCCGGACCGCTGCTGGGCGCAGCTCGTCGGCGGCGGGCATACGATGCAGGAAGGGGACAGTTTCCCGACCGTCATCGAAGGAAAGGTCCTCGGCGGCAGGCTCCGGATGACGGTGCACAACATTTTTTCCGGAGCGGTGAAGGATGTGTTTGAATTCAATCCCAGACAGATATGAAAAAGACCTTGACCGTACTGGCCGCTTGGCTGGTCTGCCTGCTCCCGCTGGCGGCGCAGGGCTTAGTTACCGTGAACGAAGGACGTTTTCAGAAGGGGGACAATCCCGCCTGGAGCCAGGCCGCTTTCGATGACAGCGGCTGGCAGGTCCTGGCGCTGGACCAGGACTGGAACCGGCAGGGTGTCCGGAATGCGAACGGATACGGCTGGTACCGCATCCATGTCGTCATCCCTTCGTCCCTGAAGAAGGGGATGACGGACAAGGTCCTGCTGGACCTGGGCCCCATCGACGACGCCGACGAAACCTGGCTGAACGGGAAGCGGGTCGGCAAGACCGGATTGAATCCGGGGGATCCGGCCGGCTATGTCAGCGAGTACAGCAAGCCCCGCCACTATGTCGTGGATCCGAAGCTGGTCAGGTGGGACCGCGACAACGTAATCGCCGTGCGCGTGTACAACGGCGGCGATCCGGGCGGCTTTTTCGAGCGGCCGGCTTTTATCACCAAGCCTTCCCTGGAGGATTTCGTCTCGCTCCGGCTGGACCGGAAGGACGGTCAGTTCCAGGCGGTGATCCATTCGACGATGCAGGGCCGCGGCAAGGTCAGGGTCGTCACCCGGGACATCCTCTCGGACCAGGTTGTCGCCGAAAGGGAATGGAGGACGCCCGTCTCGCCCCGGAACGACATCTCGTTCCTGGTCGAACCCGTCGGCCAGCAGCGGGTGACGGTCTCCTATACGGACGACAAGTCGGGGGAGACGGTCGATGCTTCCGTCAGCGCTCCCTACATTCTGACGCCGCCGGCGCCCGCCACACCGCGGTACAACGGACCGCTGGTGTTCGGTGTCCGGCCCGGTTCACCGGTCATCTTCCGGCTGGCCTTCTCGGGTGACAAGCCCATGAAGTATGCCGTGGAAGGCCTTCCGGAGGGCGTCACGCTGGATCCGGACAAGGGAGTCCTGAGCGGCAGCGTCCAGAAAGCGGGGGACTATCCGCTGGTCTTCATCGCCCGCAACGCGAAGGGCGAGACCCGGGCGGAATTCACCCTGAAGGTGGGCGCGAAGATCGCCCTCACCCCGCCGATGGGCTGGAATTCCTGGAACTGCTGGGGCCTGAGCGTCTCGCAGGAGAAGGTGATGTCCTCGGCGGCCGCCCTCATCAACCGGGGACTGGCGGACTATGGCTACAGCTACATCAATGTGGACGACGCCTGGGAGGCGGAGGAGCGCGCTCCCGACGGACGCATCGTCACCAACGAGAAGTTCCCGGACATGAAAGGCCTCGGCGACTGGCTGCACGGGAACGGCCTGAAGCTGGGCATCTACTCCAGCCCGGGCGACCGGACCTGCGGCAACTACCTCGGCACCCTGGACCATGAACTGCAGGACGCGCAGACCTGGAACGAATGGGGCGTCGACTACCTGAAATACGACTGGTGCGGCTACAGCAAGGTGTTCAATCCCGACCCGGACCATTCCGTCGCGGCCTATGCCCGCCCGTACATGAAGATGCAGCAGTACCTGCGCCAGCAGCCCCGCGACATCTTCTACTCCCTGTGCCAGTACGGCATGGCCGACGTCTGGACCTGGGGTCACGCCGTCGATGCGAACTCCTGGCGGACGACCGGCGACATCACGGACACCTGGGCTTCGTTGCACAACATCGGCTTCGTCCGGCAGGCCGGCCTGCACCCCTACGCCGGTCCCGGCCATTGGAACGATCCGGACATGCTGGTCGTCGGCAAGGTGGGCTGGAGCGACAATCTCCGCGACAGCCGCCTGACCCCGGACGAGCAGTACACGCATATCTCCCTGTGGTCCCTCCTGGCGGCGAACATGCTCATCGGCTGCGACATCGCCCAGATTGATGACTTCACCTTCAACCTCCTGTGCAACAACGAGGTGAACGCCGTGAACCAGGACATCCTGGGGCATCAGGCGCATCAGGACGTCGACGAGGACGGGGTGCAGATGTGGAGCCGCGACCTGTATGACGGTGCTCTGGCCGTGGGCATCTTCAACCTGAACGAATCGTCCGTCCCCGTCGACCTGGCCGGGGCCCTGGGCAAGATCGGCATTCAGGACGTGGAGAGAGTCCGCGACCTCTGGCGCCAGAAGGACATTCCGATGGGACTGTACAGCATCGCGCCCCACGGTGTTCTCTATGTCAAGGTTTTCTGTAAATAAAGTAGACGTTATTTTTCGTATATTTGCAAGAATAGGAACAAACGACGCTGATGATGGCTGAAGAATATAAGCTCGACGCCCATTCGCAGGCGATTCTGAAGGAATATCGGGAACAGCGGCCGGTCTTCGAAAAGATGCAGAAGACCGTCCCTGCGCAGGTCTGCGCCCTCCTCGAGGAGGCGGGCATCATCGTCGCCTCCATCGAGAGCCGGATCAAGGAGGAGAAATCCCTGGCCGGAAAACTGGCCCTGAAGGGTGCGAAGTACGAGTCCCTGGCCGACGTCACCGACATCTTCGGCATGCGGATCATCACCTTCTACACCGACGATGTGGACAAGGTGGCCTCGGCGGTGGACCGTCTGTTCGAGATCGACTGGGAGAATTCCGTGGACAAGCGGAAGCTCCTGGAAGTGGACAGTTTCGGATACCTGTCGCTCCATTATGTCTGCCGGATTCCCGACTGCCCGTACCGTTTCGAGGTGCAGATGCGGACGATCCTCCAGCACGCCTGGGCCAACATGAACCATGACACCGGCTATAAGACGGGGGTGGAGATTCCGGTCGAATACCGCCGGAACATGAACCGCCTGGCCGGCATGCTGGAACTGGTGGACGAGCAGTTCAGCCGGATCCGAACCGAAATCAACGACTATCGGCGCCAGGTCCGCTCCCTGGTGGCCTCCGGCCGTCTGGAGGAGGTTCCCCTGGACGGTGACAGCTTCCGGAGCTATCTGGAGCTCAAGCCTTTCGACGGATTGAACCGGCGGATCGCCTCCCTCAACCAGGCGGAGATCCAGGACGTCACTCTGATGCCGTATCTGGCCGTCTTCAGGGCATTGGGATTCCATACCCTGGGCGACCTGGCGGACCTGATCCGGGACTACTCCGACGCCGCCTACCAGATCGCCTGCTACCAGATCAGCCTGACCGATCTGGACATCTTGGCTTCATCCGTTGGGCCGCAGAACCTCTGCATCGCGTATCTGCTGAAGCAGGGGAGCGGCCGGGCCGGCATCCGCCTGATGCTCGACACCCTCAACGGAGCGTCCGAAAGCAACGACATGATGGCCGATTTCATCCTGGAGCAGGCCAAGGACCTTTCTTTCATGCATGAGAAATGAGCGAAAAGCGTTTTGACACAAGTCTGCTGGACCGGGCGATCCTGTTCGCCGTCCAGGCCCACTCCGGCGTGGAAAGGCGGGGGAAGGGCTTCCCATATGTCGTCCATCCGATGGAGGCCATGGCCATCGCGGCCACGATGACCTCCGATCAGGAGGTCCTCGCCGCCGCGGCCCTGCATGACGTGGTGGAGGATACGGATGTGACCCTGGACGACCTTCGGTCCCAGTTCGGGGACCGCGTCGCCATGCTGGTGGATACGGAAAGCGACCGGCCCGGCCTGCGGGAGAACTGGCGTGCCCGCAAGGAGGATTCGCTGAAGCGCCTCTCCGAAGCCTCCAGGGACGAGAAGATTGTCGCCCTCGGTGACAAGCTCTCCAACATGCGGGCGATCGCCCGGGATTATACGACGGAAGGCGAGGTTTTCTGGAATCGTTTCCTGGTCAAGGACAAGTCGGTCCATGCCTGGCGCTACCACGCCCTGGCGGACGCCCTGTCCTCCCTGTCCGACACCTATGCCTGGCAAGAATTCAAATTCCTGGTGGACAGGATATTCACGAAAGAATAGATGGAACCGTTGAAGCCCATGACGGTCGACATGGCCGACTACGAATACGCCGGTGAAGGTGCGAACGGGGTGAGTTACAATCACCGCCGCGACCCCGACGTGATGCTCAAGATGTATCAGCCGGGAAAGGTGCAGCAGCCGCTGGACGAGATGCTCATCGCTCGGAAAGTGTTCGCGGCCGGCATCCCGACGCCGGAGCCCGGCGACTATGTGACGGACGGGGTCCGCTATGGGATCCGTTTCCGCCGTATCCGGGGCAAGCAGTCCTACGCCCGCGCCGTCGGAGACCATCCGGAGGACGTCGTCCGCTATGCCGGGGAATTCGCGGACATGTGCCGGAAACTGCATGCGACCCATGTGGATACGACCGCCTTCGAGTGCGTGAAAGACCGGTATGCCCGGCAGCTGGAAGCGAATCCTTTCTTTTCGTCTGTAGAGAAGGATCGCCTTCTCCGCTTCATCATGGACGCGCCCGACACGGATACCGCCATCCATGGCGACCTCCAGTTCGGAAATGCCATCTTCGTCGGTGATGAGCGCTATTTCATCGACTTGGGCGACTTCTGCTACGGATATCCGCTTTTCGACATCGGAATGGTCTATTGCACCGCTTTCATCAGCGAGCCCGGATTCGTCCGGGAAGCGTTCCATATGGAGCAGGAGACGGCTGTCCTCTTCTGGCGGGCCTTTGCGGCCGCCTATTTCGGAACGGACCGCCCGCTCCGGGACATCGAGGAGGAAGTCCGGCCCTACGCCGGGCTGAAGACCATCATCGTAGAACGGGACATGGGCTGTCCGATGCCTACCTTCCGGGAGGCCCTGAAACCTGTCCTGCAACCCTGAAGCCATGGCTGGGATCCGCGGAAACAAACTGGGTTACGCCCTCCAGGCCCTCGTGACGGTCATCGTCGCGCTGGCCACCCTGGAGGCTACCTTTCTGATCCAGTATTATTTCTCCCGGAAGACCATTTACGAGGAAGCCACCCGCCGGGCGGAGGGGCTGTTGAACAGGACCAACCTCCAGATCACCGACGTGTTGGACCAGGTGGAGGCCACCGTACGGAACAATGTCTGGCCGGTCCGCAAGACGCTGGCCACGCCCGACAGCCTGTGGGCTCTCGTGCATCGGATCGTGGACTGCAATCCGACCGTTTACGGAACATGCATTGCTCTCACAGAGGATTATTACCCGAAGAAAGGACGGTTTTTCGCTCCCTACGCATACCGCAACGGGGAACGGATCGACACCGTTCAGCTTGGGAAGGCATCTTATGGCTATCCGGAGAAAGAATGGTTCGTCAAGGCGCTGGAAACGGGAGACGGATACTGGTCCGAGCCCTACTATGACGAGGGTGGCGGTGAAATGCTGATGACTACCTATTCGCTCCCCGTCACGGACCGGAAGGGAAATGTCGCCGCCGTCCTGACCGCCGACCTCTCCCTGGACTGGCTTACCGACCTCGTGGGGAGCATCAAGGTGTATCCCGATGCCTTCAGCGTGCTGGTGAGCCGGACCGGTCAGTTCATGGTCTGCCCGGCCCCCGCCCTTGTGATGAAGAAGACGATCCAGGAAGTGGCCCCCAGCCTGGAAGATTCCACGGCCGTCCGGGATATCTCCCTGGCGATGCTCGTGGGAGAGCGGGGAAGCAGCCAGGTGATGTACAAGGGCGAGAAGGAATACGTGTTCTACGCACCGATCGAACGGACGGGATGGTCCATGGCCACCGTCATTCCGCACAAGGAAATCTATGGTGATGTGCTGCGGGTGGGGCTGATGGTCATCCTGCTCCAGGTGCTCGGCCTTCTGCTGATGAGCTACATCCTGTACGCCTCCTTCAGAAACCAGTTCCGGCTCCACGACCTGTCTGACAAAAAGAACCGCATCGAAAGCGAGCTCAGTGTCGCCCGGGACATCCAGATGGCGATGCTCCCGAAGGACTTTCCGACCGATTCGACGCAAGCCGGACTGGACATGTCCGGTCTCATCGTCCCCGCCAAGGAGGTGGGCGGCGACCTGCTCGACTATTTCATCCGGGAGGGGAAGCTCTTTTTCTGCATCGGCGACGTGAGCGGGAAGGGAATACCCGCCGCGCTCGTGATGGCCGTCACCCGCAGCCTGTTCCGGGCGGTTTCCGCCCATGAGGTGAGTCCGCAGCGGATTGTCTCCTCGATGAACGATTCGATGGCGGATACGAACGACAACGACATGTTCGTCACCTTCTTCCTGGGGGTGCTGGACCTGCAGAGCGGCCATGTGCGCTATTGCAACGCGGGGCACAATGCGCCTGTCCGGATGAAAGCCGGTTCCGTCGCCCTGCTGGACGTCGTTCCGAATCTGCCCCTTGGCGTGGTCTCCGGAACCGCTTATCAGGAGCAGGAGACTGACCTGGCCTGCAACGAAGGCCTCTTCCTGTATACCGACGGGCTCACGGAAGCGGAAAACACCGACCACGGCCTGTTCGGGGAGCGGAAAATGCTCGATACGGTCCTCCTTCATGCCGGAGAAAAGGCGGAAACTCAGCGGGACGCCATGGCGGCTGCCGTGAAATCCCACAGCCGCGGCTGTAATCCCAGTGACGACCTGACCCTCATGGTCGTGCGGTTCACGAATCCGGATCCGGTCCACGGACCGGACCGCCGCCTGGTCCTTCATAACAAGATAGACCAGATTCCCAAGCTGGCCGCGTTCATGGATGCCATCGCTTCGGAAGCCAGGCTGGAGCGCTCCCTGGCGATGAACCTGCACCTCGCTCTGGAGGAGGCCGTTTCCAATGTGATTCTCTATGCGTATCCTGCCGGAACGGACGGATTGGTGGACATCGAGGCGTACATCGGCATGGACCGCATCGAATTCATCCTCACCGACAGCGGCGTCCCCTTCGATCCGACGGCCGTCCCCGCTCCGGATCTGTCGGGCGACCTGCGGGAACGTCCCATCGGCGGGCTTGGCATTTATCTTGTGAGGAGCATCATGGACCAAGTCACCTATTCCCGGAAAGAAGGGAAGAACATATTGTCAATGACAAAAAAACGATAACGAAATGGAAGTATTCATCACTGAATCCGAAGGGACGATGACGGCCCGCCTGGTCGGCCGCCTGGATACGCCCGCCTCTGCGGAAGTCTCCCGCGAGGTCCAGCCTTTGTTGGACAACGCTGACAAGACGCTCCTCCTTGACTGTTCGGAAATGACTTACATCAGCAGTTCCGGCCTCCGCATTTTCCTCACCCTCCGCAAGGCCGCCGCCACCCAGGGCGGGCATGTCGTGATCAAGGGGCTTTCGAACGAGATCCGGAACGTCTTCATGATGACCGGTTTCCTGCAGCTCTTCGAAATCGAGTAGCCGATGAAGGACATTTACGTCAAGCACATCGCATCCCTGCTGCAAGTGAAGGACTGGCAGGTGGAGAACTGCGCGGAACTCTTTGCGGAAGGCTGTACGATTCCGTTCATCAGCCGGTACCGGAAGGAGCGCACCGGCGGGCTCGCCGACGTGGAGGTCGCGGAGATCAAGCATTGGACCGAGGTGTTCACCGAGATGGAAAAGCGCAAAGCCTCCATTCTGGGCACCATTGAAGAGCAGGGGAAGCTGACGCCTGAACTGCGGGAACAGATTGAGAACTGCGTGAATTCCAGCACCCTGGAAGATTTGTACCTGCCTTTCCGTCCCAAGCGGAAGACCCGCGCCACCGTGGCGGTCGCCAAGGGACTGGAACCGTTGGCGGATCTCCTGTGGAGCGGAAAGTCCCGGAATCCCGAGGCCGACGCCCGGTCATTCGTGAAAGGGGAGGTGGCCTCGACGGACGAGGCGCTTGCCGGCGCCCGCGACATCATCGCGGAGCGGCTGTCCGAGACGGCGGTGGTGCGGGAGAACCTTCGCGGCATCTTCCGGACGCGCCGGGTGCAGTCCAAGGCGACGAAGGCCGCCCAGACCGATCCGGCCGCGGCCAAGTACCGCACCTACTTCAATTTCTCCAACCCCGTTTCCAAGATTCCTTCCTACAGCCTCCTGGCTTTGCTGCGGGCGGAGAACGAAGGTTTCCTGAAACTCTCCATTGACGCCGACGCCGAGAAATGCGGCAACAAGATGTACTACGACTACTGCCAGGAGAAGGGCTATCCTTCCCGGGAGTGCGGACTGGAGATCCGGGCGGCCGTGGACGACGCATACAAGCGCCTCCTGGAACCGTCCATCACCAACGAAATCCTCAAGGAGGCGAAGCTTAAGGCCGATGTGGATTCCATCCGCGTGTTCGGGGAGAACCTCCGGCAGCTGCTGCTGGCAGCACCGGTGGGGCAGAAGCGGACGATGGCCATCGACCCGGGTTTCCGGACGGGCTGCAAGGTCGTCTGCCTGGACGAGCACGGGAATCTCCTGCACCACACCGTCATCTTCCCGCATCCGCCCGCCGCGAAGAAGGTCCAGGCCATCACCGAGATCGCCGACCTGGTGGAGAAGTATCGGATTGAGGTCATCGCCGTCGGCAACGGCACGGCCGGCCGCGAGACGGAGGATTTCATCCGCAAGGTGGGACTGGACGACAGCGTCCGGATCTTCTCCGTCAGCGAGGACGGGGCGTCCGTCTATTCCGCGTCCGAGGTGGCCCGCGAGGAATTCCCGGACTATGACGTGACCGTCCGCGGCGCCGTTTCCATCGGCCGCCGCCTGATGGACCCGCTGGCCGAGCTGGTGAAGATCGACCCGAAATCCCTGGGCATCGGACAGTATCAGCACGACGTGGACCAGACCCTCCTGCATGAACAACTGGACAACACGGTGGAAAGCTGCGTGAACAGCGTGGGCGTGAACCTGAACACGGCGAGTCCCTACTTGCTCCAGTATGTGTCCGGCATCGGCCCGACTTTGGCCGACAACATTGTGACGTACCGTACCAAGGTGGGCGGCTATAAGTCGCGCCGGCAGCTGATGGAGGTGCCCCGGCTGGGTGAGAAGGCATTCCAGCAGTGCGCCGGTTTCCTCCGGATCCAAGGGGCGGAGAACCCGCTGGACGGCAGTGCGGTGCATCCGGAAGCCTACCATATCGTAGACCGGATGGCCCGCGACCTGGGCGTGTCCGCCCGCGAATTGGTGGGCAATGCCGACCTGTGCCGGATAATCAAGGCCCAGGATTACGTGGAAGGCGATTTCGGCCTGCCCACAGTGAACGATATCCTGAAAGAACTGGCCAAACCGGGCCGTGACCCGCGTGAGGAGGTGAAGGAATTCTCCTTCGCCGACGACATTCACGAGATTGATGACCTCAAGGTCGGGATGGAACTGCCGGGAATCGTCACGAACCTGACGGCCTTCGGCGCTTTCGTGGACATCGGCCTTCATGACAACGGCCTCATTCACGCCACCAAGATGGGCGTCCGGGGCATGGCCGACCCCTCCAAGGTCCTGAAGCTCCACCAGCATGTGCAGGTGGAGGTCATTTCCGTGGACCTGGAACGCAACCGTATCGGATTGAGATTGATAAGCAAAAATTGAGACAAATGAAAAAGATTGTATTGTTGATGACCACCCTGCTGGCGGTCTTTGTAGCGAGTGCTAAGAGTTTTGAGTTGAAGTCGCCGGACGGCAAAATCGTCGTCACGGTGGACAGTGGGACGGATGTCTCTTATTCCATCGTCCGGGACGGCGTGAAGCTGCTGGCCCCTTCCCGGATTTCGATGATGCTGATCGGCGGTTACAAATACGGCGGACAAAGCAATTTCAAGGCGACCTACCGGACTGTGGACCAGACGGTCCCGGCCCGAAATTTCAAGCGGGCTCAGGTTCGGGACCATTTCAATGAGATGACCCTCTCCACGGGAACGTACAGTATTGTGTTCCGTGCGTATAATGACGGTGTCGCCTATCGCTTCGTGGCCGGTGGAAAGGCCGGCGAGTTCGCTGTCGCTTACGAGCAGGCCGAATTCGCCTTCCCTTATGACTATACGGCATATGTCCCTTATGTGGCGCGGGACTATTCCTCTTTCGAACCGCAGTTCTTCAATTCGTTTGAAAACACGTATTCTTACCATCTGGTCTCCCAGTGGGAGAAGGGCCGTCTGGCCTTCATGCCCGTGACTTTGAACGCCGCCAACGGCATCAAGCTCTGCATCACCGAGTCCGACTTGCGGGATTATCCGGGCATGTACCTGAGCAACCAGGAAGGAGGGCGTTCGATCCGCGGCGTCTTCGCCGCCGCTCCCTCCCAGGAGGACCAGGGCGGTCACAACCGGCTGCAGGGGCTCGTCCGCGCCCGTCACAATTACCTGGCCAGGCTCACTTCGCCGCACGCCTTCCCCTGGCGCGTTATCGTCATTGCGACGGAAGACCGTCAGCTGGCGGAAAACGATCTGACCTGGCGGCTGGCCGCTCCAGCTTCCGGAAGCGACTGGTCGTGGGTGAAACCGGGCAAGGTGGCCTGGGACTGGTGGAATGACTGGAACATTTCGGGCGTCGATTTCAAGAGCGGTGTCAACAACGACACGTACAAGCACTACATCGACTTCGCTTCGGAGCATGGCATCGAGTATGTGATTCTGGACGAAGGCTGGTCCGTGAACGGGGAGGCCGACCTGATGCAGGTGGTTCCCGAGATCGATCTGCCGATGCTCTGCCGCTATGCGGCGGAGAAGAACGTCGGCCTGATCCTGTGGGCCGGCTACTGGGCCTTCAACCGGGATATGGAAGGGGTGTGCAAGCACTATTCCGCGATGGGCATCAAGGGCTGGAAGATCGATTTCATGGACCGGGACGATCAGGATATGGTCCGCTTTTATGAGAAAGCCGCTTCCGTGGCCGCGAAGTACCACATGCTGGTGGACTTCCACGGCGCCTTCAAGCCTTCGGGCCTCCAGCGGACCTGGCCGAACGTGCTGAACTTCGAGGGAATCCACGGTCTGGAGAACATGAAGTGGGCCAGCCCCGAAGTGGACCAGGTGACCTATGACGTCACGGTTCCGTTCACCCGCCTGGTGGCCGGACCGGCCGACTACACCCAGGGCGCGATGCGGAACGCCGCCCGCTCCAGCTATTATCCTTGCAACTCGGAGCCGATGTCCCAGGGAACCCGCTGCCACCAGCTGGCTGAATATGTCGTCTTCGACGCGCCCCTGACGATGCTCTGCGACTCTCCGTCCAATTATCGGCGGGAAGAGGAGTGCGCGTCCTTCATCGCCTCCATCCCGACTGTCTGGGATGAGACCGTCGCGCTGGACGGCAAGATCGCCCAGTATGTGGTGGTCGCCCGCCGCAGCGGCACGAAATGGTATGTCGGCGCCCTCGGAAACTGGGACGCCCGCGACCTCGAGATCGACCTCTCCCGCCTCGGCATCGGCGCGAAGGAAGGCGTGATGTTCGTGGACGGCGTTAACGCCGATCGGGCCGCCGCTGACTACCGCAAGGAGACAGTCTCCGTGAGCGGCAAATGGAAAGTGCATCTTGCCCCTGGCGGCGGAGCCGTTTTGGTACTATAGAAAAAGGCTGGCATCGTGCCAGCCTTTTTTTGTGTCCGGGGAGCTCCGGCCCTATCTCACTCTCGGGCGGATTTTCTGGAAGCGGAGCTTGATGACGCCCCAGAAGGCTTCGCCGAAGATGCCGCTGGACATTTTGGAGGTTCCCAGCTGGCGGTTCGTGAAAATGATCGGGACCTCGTGGATTTTGAATCCCAGCCGATAGGCCGTGTACTTCATTTCGATCTGGAAGCCGTAGCCTTTCATCCGGACGGCGTCCAGGTCGATGTTCTCCAGCACTTTCCTTGAATAGCAGACGAAACCGGCCGTGGTGTCGTAGACCTTCATGTTCAGGACGGTGCGCACATAGGCCGACGCGTAGTAGGACATGATGATCCGGCTCATCGGCCAGTCCACGACGCTGACGCCGTGGCAGTAGCGGGAGCCAACGGCGAGGTCCGCACCCTGCTCCGCGCAGGCGGCGTGGAGACGGAGAAGGTCGTCCGGGTTGTGGGAGAAGTCGGCATCCATCTCGAAGACATAGTCGTATCCGTGCTCCAGAGACCAGCGGAAGCCGGTCAGATAGGCCGTTCCGAGCCCCAGTTTGCCGCTCCGCTCAAGCAGATGCAGCCTTTCCGGGAATTCGGTCTGGAGCGTCTTCAGAATGGCGGCCGTCCCGTCCGGGGAGCCGTCGTCGATGACGAGGACGTGGAAATCGCCGGGAAGGGAGAACACCTTGCGCGTGATGGCTTCGATGTTCTCCTTTTCGTTGTAGGTCGGGATGATGACTATTTTCCTTTCCAAATCGATCCGGTTATCAGTTTATATGTTCCGCAAATATATGAAAAATAAACTATCTTTGTCCTTGTAATCCATTTTATTCTTTATGTCAAAGATCGATTGCTTCATTTCCTGTTGCGCCCCTGAGACTGCAGCCGCCACCCGGGCCAATCTCTCGTCCGAGCCTGCTGTTTCTTCGCTTTGTTTCCTTGGAACCGACCAGCCGCTTTCGTCCACGGATACGCTCCGTTACATCGCCGGCAAGGCCGGGGCGGAGTTTACCCTTCTCTATACTAAGCCGACTGAGCTCTCCCTCGTTCATTATGCGCTCGAGAGGATGCTTTCCGTCGCCGACGATACCTGTGCGGCGATGGTGTACGCCGACCATTTCGCGATGACCGGCGGCGAGCTGAAGCAGGCGCCGGTCATCGACTGCCAGTTCGGCGCCCTGCGCGACGACTTCGACTTCGGCGGAGTCCTGCTTTACAGGACCTCCGCCCTGAAGGACGCCGTCGCGCGAATGGACTGCGATTACAGTTTCGCTGCGCTGTACGACCTTCGCCTGAAGGTTTCCCAGAAGGGGAGTCTTGTGCATATCAACGAGTTCCTCTATTATGAGGTGGAGACCGACCTGCGCAAGTCGGGGGAAAAGCAGTTCGACTATGTGGACCCGAAGAATCGCGCGGTCCAGATAGAGATGGAGCAGGCCTGTACCGGGCACCTGAAGGATATCGGAGGGTATCTCGAGCCTGTATTCAAGCCGATATCTTTCGAAGCCGGAGATTTCAGGTATGAGGCTTCCGTGGTCATCCCTTGCAAGAACCGGGTGCGTACCATCGCCGACGCCATACGTTCGGCTCTGTCGCAGAAGACCTCGTTCAGATACAACGTCATTGTGGTGGATGACAACTCCACGGACGGTACGGTAGATGTTATC